>Ga0181395_1000065_pt1 | contig 36122 bp, 36 predicted proteins | sample 18SPOviralmetaG_FD_130124 | JGI IMG/M metagenome (GOLD analysis project Ga0181395, IMG submission 130124) | Marine viral communities from the oligotrophic San Pedro Time Series (SPOT) site, San Pedro Channel, CA, USA - 18 SPOT_SRF_2010-12-16 | ecosystem: Environmental > Aquatic > Marine > Strait...
ATTCTTTGTATATTATTCTTTCAAATATATTTGTAGGTCTGTTACTTAAACTCACCCACTTCATATCTTGTTTGTGTAATAAGTCCCAAAGATTAACATTGTTTAATTCTTCTAGATAATTATCATCTAGAAAATTGTCAATTGTATTAATCACCATATCCCAAATTTATAGTAAGTGAAAGTCGTTTACCATCTGACTTGTAAACTTCATGCCATGCTTGAGCAGGAACGAGTATAATTTCTTGTTCATGTAACTTATACCTTTGGTCATCTACAGTCCAATAGTTTGTGCCATAGATTTGTTTTGATATGGCACTATACCCATGATTATGTAAATTGAAACTAGGATGAACATCTTTTTTACCATTACCAAAATAGAAATTACCTCGTATGTTACCTATACCAGTTCTATCTATAAGTTCCTCCTCAAGAGTCCTGAGTTCCTCTGTAAGGTCTAATATATCTGCCAATAATACAGTGTAACCCTTATCATAAAACGACTTCATTTTATCGAAATCAAGGAATCCAGTTCCGTCATTTACATAACTATGCTTCTCTCCATACATAGATATTATTTCAACAGTAGGTTGTTGGTCAGGTGCAGTAGGATGTACGAATGGCCATCTCCTTTTCATTCTCAGTATATCAAACATTTGTTCTTCAGTTATATTAATCTGAAAGTCTTGAACAAACTGACACAGTTCTTTTTCTTTTTTCTTAAATAGTTTTTGATACATTATTTAACAAAGTCCTTGTTCATTCCTAACATAGGTCTGCTATCTAAATGCAGATTTACATTATCTTCTTTATTTTCAACCCAATGTAAAAATACTTGTGCGTGGTCTACTCCTCTAAATGGTTCTCTCCAATGTTCAATCTTAGTTCCTTTATATAAACATAATTGTCCTGGAGTTAATTGTACAGGAGTTCCTTTCGTATTCTTTCTGCCACTCTTATCACCAAAGAATATTGGCCAGCAATATGTGTCCTTTAATTTATCACCATGCATGTTAGATAAGTCATATCCTAAACAAAGTGTCCCACTTACAATACACTCGCTCCTATCAATATGTCTTTCCATTTCAGTGCCTTCTGTATACATTCTAGACCAACTATATGTTGGAATAAGTTTCATACCCATATGTTCTTGGACCATTGGTGTTGCTAATGCTAAGACAGTTTCAATAACTGGTTCAGCATATTTGTTCCAAACCTTTTTATTTAAACAATTACTATCACTAAACTCACCATAATGTACTTGTTCATCATCAAATAAATCTGGTTCTATTTCTTGAACATATTTTGCTTTTTGGGCAGACATCTTCAAGTGATGATATAATATTAAAGTTGTTTCGTCTTGTAGAAAATTGTCGAGTATAACCCAACCATTCTCATTGAAAAACTCATTCGACTGTTTTCTAATTGACATATTTTACCTCCAAGGTTTTCCTAATGCCCAAAGCACTAATGAATATCTAGTGCCCTTTGTTATCGGTGTTACTGTATGTTGTTTAAATGAAGGAAAAAATATCATAGAACCTTTTGCTTTTATTTCTGCACATTCCATAATATCAACTCCAGTATCATGCGTCTTACCTAAATCAAATTTTAATTCACCACCCTCAAAATCTTCAGGTCTTGATAAATTTAAAGTCATGCTTATCTTTCTAACCTTTCCTTCAAATGTTTTATCATCTGTATATGGATTGCTTGATTCCTTATCTTCTTCACCTAAAATATATTTTCCAAAGTGGTCTGAACCACCATCGTTGTGCCAACCATATAACCCATCTTTGTCATACTTTGTAAATTGAAAACTCTCTGCCCAATCTATATCCCAGTTCCAACCTGTTTCACTATTAGCAGTTTCTAGATATGGCCAAATTAAATCATACAACCATTGGTCGTTAAACCATGCTACATTACAATCTCTGATATAATAGTCACCCAACTTTTCTTTTGCTTCTTTAGGTGTTAGTTCTTTGACACTAGGTAAGTTTGTACCAGATTGTCTTTCATCGTTGCTCCTCGTTGTACCAGAGACCTCTCCACCACCTTCTCGTATTGCTTTTAATTGTTTCTCACCCATCTTTATAATGGCATCACATACATCGTGAGAGATTGCTTCTTTAAACCAATAATAGTCATGATATAAATTCATAAAGACAATCCTCCATCAATATGGTTTATATTACCTGTCATAAACTTCGCCTCATCTGAACATAAGAAGTTTACAAGGTTTGCTATATCATCAGGCATTCCTGCCTTTCTTAATGGAGTCATAGATATAATCTCTGGTTCATACCCTTCGTCTCTCCATATCTTTGTCATATCAGTTCTAGTATATCCAGGAGATACAGTGTGTACTCTTATATTATATTCACCAAGTTCTTTGGCAAGAGAATTAGTAAATCCAACAACTGCTGATTTAGATGCAGAGTATGGAGATTGAAACGATTCTCCTTTGTGATATATTGATGACATATTTACAATAACACCATACTTGTTTTCTTTCATACTAGGAACAACTTCTCTTACTAGTAAAAACATAGATTTTAAATTACAATCAAATGTATAATCCCAATCATGAGTAGTTGTATCTTCAATGTTCTTATTGACTAAACAAAACCCAGCACAATTAATTAAGATATCTGGTTTGTCTATCTTAGAAAGTTCTTCTTTTATTTGTTCCTCATTAGTTAAATCTATAACAATACATTCACCATCAAATTTATGTTTATCTTCTTCTGTCATGGAAACACCAATTACATTAACACCACTTTGTTTTAGTTTGTTTGCGATAGCATTACCAATACCACTTGTCGCACCTGTCACTAATGCTGTTTTACCAATCATTAAGTTTACCTCTCATTTTATATGCGATTGAGTATCTCATTGTTTTTTTATTAAGATGATGTTGTGCCTTGTGTGGCATATTAGCAGGAAATACTACCATTCTATTTCTTACATAATCAACTGTTTCTATTTCATCACCATTCTTAAATAATGTACCACCAAGATCGTCTACTTGCCATTGTTGTGGATAAAAGATAATTGTAGCATTACACCAACCATTACCATTATCGCCTTCATCAGTATGCCAACGACCACCATTGTGTTTACCATAATTGTGAGCATTAACATATACTCTTGTTACATGTGGACATTCTTTAAATAAAGGTTTGTCATTATACTCTGTAATTACACTAGTTAAAAAATTAAACAATACATCTTCTCTTAAATCATTTGTGGCAAAGAAGTTACCCTCATCCATCGTAGTAGATGTATGTGGAAAGTATGGGAGTGTTTTAATGTAATCGTCAACATAATTTAACATTTGTGTATCTAAAACATTATCATATACTTTGAACATTACTAGACTCCCAATTATAAAAATGTGTAATACAATATCTTCCAAGACCACTTTGTGTTGGTTCTTTGTCAAATTTTACAGGTATTACTTGATGTGAAAAATAACTCGGAAAGAGTAACATTCGATTAGACTTAACTTTTATTGTTTTTTCTGCTTGTGGTAATCGTAGGTCGCCACCTTTAAATTGTTTTGGTTCTCTGTAAACCCATATCAAACAAGTAAACATCATACTGTCAATATGTGGTTTATAATAATCACCATCTTCATAATATGAAATCATAGTTCCATCAGTATTTGTACCTTTGTAACTATGGTGGTGAATAGGAAACGCATCTTCAACAATCTTATAAAACTCAGGCGATCTTTGTTTGTACATATTTCTCAATATGTTTGAGAAGTTTCTACCCTCTTGTGTTAAGTATAAATCCCACAAATGAAATCTAAATGCTTTACTCTTTGGTGTACCATCTATCTCACGAGCAACAGGTGCATTGTTTTCTTCTGTTCTAGAAATTTTATGTCTAGGACAAGACTGATAAAAATCTAGTTCTTTCCAAACAGATTCTAGTTCTTCTGGGTTATACCAATTATCAACAATCAAGTAAGGAAAAACTTCACTATCACTTTTAGTTACTTCCCAATAGTTTTCAATATCAGTGCTATCTACATCATTTAATACTTTCATCATCCTAAAGTTCCATCACTCCTACCACCCATAGTAAACAATCTTCTATGCGGATATATTTTATTATTAATTTTTACTTTCACCTTTTCATCTCTAGTAAAACCTGCTTGTATAGACCAAGCAAAATCTTTTGCTTTAATTCTATGAAAGGTATCTCGTTTCACATAGTTAAACCACTTTCTTTCTTTGACAACAATTGTACCATTAACATTTCTTTCCTCAATATACTTACCCCAAAAAATTAATGATAAGAAGTTTGTTTCGTGACTGTGATATATTATTCTAGCATCGTTTCGTGTATTGTTGAACATCTTATCATGGTCGATAGGATGTATTCTTGATACTAGGATAGTGAAGAATGGAGACCAGAATCCCCATCGTGATAATGCTGTAACACCATTGTTGGCAACAACATGATTTGGACCAAATCCAATTTTAAGTTTTTTACATATCTTCGAGAATAACTCTTTCATACTCACCATTCTCCCTTGCTTTAGGAAAGAAAATATAATCATCAACTCTTTTTATAATATCTGATGGTACTTGATTACCATTATCATCATACTTCGATTCGACAATTTCTATTTGTTCTATATTATTTATACTGCTTGAATAACTTGATGTAATCTCAATATGAGAAAATTCACCTTTCTTTTTAACTTTAGTTCTTTTAACACAACCAAAAAATTTAAGTCTAATTAAATTTCCCTCATTATCATACTCACACTTAAATGCGTTCTTTGTGTTTATCCTATCAATAGCATCAGTTCCATTATCTACATGAACAAGATTTGTAAATGGTTTAGCAATATCTTTATTTTGTTTATCAATCCATTTATATACATCTTCAGTATTACCTGTTATAAAAAGATTTTGTCCCATTCTTTCAAATGTATCTGAGTAATATTCTGACATCCAAGCAATTTCTAAACCATCATCTAATTTAGTTTTACAAATAACTTCTGGATTATCGTCAGTCTTATAATAAACTTCAGACCATTTCTTAGCATTATCTAAATCATAATAGAAACAGATAAAATCTTTATCATAAAATATTTCATGTTGGTCTTTTAATTCTTTGTAGTGTTTATTTTTTTCAAGATTAAAATCATCAGAACCACATACATTAGTTACAACGAGATTATCTTTTAAATGATAACCAAAACATTGGTGTGCTGGATCTGCCCAAGAATATGTCTCACTTGGAAATACTTTATATATTTGTTCTTGTATTTTCTTCACCTTTTTTCTATGTGACAATATTCCTGGATTAAACCAGTATATCTTCCAAGTTGCTTCGTTGTCTTCAACTATCACTCTATGTAAATATATCATATCTCTAATCGCTTATTGTAAAAAATCTTTCATGTTTTAATTTCCTACCACTTTCTTTTAATCTTACAGTTGGTTCACACTTTCGTTTTCCCATAAACATTAATGTATATACTGGTTTATAACAAGTAATTTTATGATGCCATCCACAAGGAAGATAATTAAACCATTTATGTGAAGTTCGAAATACTTTATTTACTTCTAACACATCTTGTAGATATGCTCCTTTTAAAATAAAGGATAGAAAACTTCCTTGATGTGAATGATACACCTGCGATATCTTATGTAAATGTGTGATTGGATATATTTTTGAAATAAAGATAGTTAGATAGGGAGTCCAGAAACCATACCTTTTTATACAGGTAATACCATCTTTATTGATTACATGACTTGTGCCTATGCCACAGTTTTTAAAAATCTTTGTAATTAATTTTTTCATAGTCTTTATCCCTTGCTTTAGGAAATAAAATATATTGTTCATTATCTTTTGGTTTTGATGACTTTATAGAATTACCATAATCATCATACTCTGGTATTACTATTTCAGTTTCATCTAAATTATTTATACAGTCTGCATAATCTGCTTTATACTCTGTTCTGTATTCACCTTTCTCACGAATAGAAACTCTATCAACATGTGCCCATAATTGTAAACTAATTAAGTGTCCATACTTATCAAATACAAACTTAAATAAATCGTCTTTATGTAACCATTTATCTACAGGTATAGGTTTAGGAATATCTTTGTTCAAACTATCTGCGAAGTCATACACTGCTTTAATATTATCACATCCATTTATTAATATATTTTGAGATATGTATTTAAAATCTTCATCGTAAAATTCTGAGACAGTATTAATATGAACTGTAGATGGAACATCAACAACAGGATCTGGATAGTTTTCATATCCAAAGTTTTCTATATCTCTATAAACTACTTCAAATATTTTTGATTTAGTTTCCATATTGTAAAGGTATCGAGTGTATGCTTTGCCTGTCAATATAGGATGTTGTGCTTTGAGTGCGTGTTTCCTTTCTAAAGTTTTCATTTCATCTTCAAAGGGAGAACACATATGAAATATAATATTATTATCATCATGGTTCATACCATAGATGTGATTGACAGGATAAGTATATGTCTCATCAGGAAACACATCACTTATCTGTTTGTGAATCTTTTTGACAAATTTTACTTCAGATAGTTTTGTTGGATCAAACCACCATACTCTAGTTAAGACTTTACAGTCTTCAATCAATACTCTATGTAAGAACATAATTTATTCGTCTGCGTACCTAAATCCATCTGTGTCATATTTTGGTTGAACAATTTTACATGCTGAATCTGAAACTAGTGTTTTAGTTACATCTAAGTTTTTAATACCATCAGAATATCTTAAAGTATGTTCAATACTAAATTGTCTTCTAACCTTTTTAGATCTGACTTGTTGTACCTGAACACCACCATATAATTCTACACTTGTTAATTCATCATCAGAGTTAAATGAGAATTTAAAGTAATCAGTATCTTCAGTTAATTCATGTTCACGAATTATCATTCTCTCACCAGTCTCGAAACAAATATAATCCATATCATCATTCGGCATAAACTCACCTTCTTGTATCATATAGACAGAACCATCTTCAAATAATATTTTATCGGTTGTATCTAAATCGTCAGGTATTGGCAAATCTATATCTGACTTTAAACTCTTTGCCCATGCATATACATCATGTAATCTACCTTGAACATATACATGTTGAACATTAGTATTATTAAAACTTGAATCGTATTCTTCTGTTATCATTAGCAATAATAGATTTTTTCCCAATGGTTCTACAGGATATGCTGAACCTGAATTATATGCGATTTCAAACTTTCTTGTTTCATCTGTTAAGTTAAATGTCCAGAACATTTGTTCTTTATTTAATAATAGATTATGGTATAAAGAAAGAGGAATATTCTCATCAGCATATGGAAAAGAATCTTGGGGAGATAAAGTGCATGCAGTTAAATTGTCATCGTTATCAAAAACTAATTTAAAAGAATCATTTACACTAAGTGTATATCCTGATGGAATAGTAGCAGATAAACTACTGTTTAATGATTTGACTAAAGAGTCTACATTTGCAAGTTCACCTATAACATATACATTTGATTTATTCTTATCAACATACTTTGCATCAAAGTCATGTGTCATTCTTCTAAGACTAACATTAGAAGGCATACTAAATGGCAAACTTGGAGAGGTATACTCTATCTCTATTGTTTGTGTATCATTATGAAATTCTCGATCTGCTTCTGCTCTAGAAAGACCACTAGCAACAGTATCTGGAACAGAGTCTAAAATATTTTTAACAGTTTCTCCATCATCATCTAGATAATAAGATGCGATGGTTATAATATTTGGATTAGAAACATCAATGTATGCTTCCTGAATAAACTGTTCAAATCCTCTTCTATTAATAAAGAAGTTATTCCAAACAGCATGTATTCTTGACTTCAAAGATAACATCTGAGTATCATCTTTAGTCAAAGCATAATATGCGATTTCTTTTATATCTTTATTCTGAACTACAATTCTACTTAATTCCATTAAGATGTTGCTCCAATGACTTGCCCAGAATTATTTAATGTTAATTGGTTTCCGTTTGGTTCAATTGCTTTACCTGCTGCACCTCCAGCACCATCACTTGTTCCAGTACCTTGTCCTCCAGCAGCACCATTAGCACCACCTGCTCCACCATTAGGATTTGTTTGCCCAGTAGAGTTACCACCTGCTCCACCACTAGTTAAATTTGCTGATCCTGCTTGTCCTGCTTGTCCTTGACTATTACGACCAGCACCACCAGAACCTGCTTGTGATCCAGCACCACCGCCACCTCCTCCTCCTCCGAAGAATTGTGTACTTGGTGGATTTCCAGGTTGTCCAGGTTGTCCAGGAGATGGACTCTTACCACCACTTGGTGGGTTTCCTGGATTTCCAGGTTGTCCAGGTTGTACAGATGAACCTCTGGCACCACCACCACCTCCTCCACCTCCAGCATAGATATCACCTGGAGCAGTGTTTTGTACAGTAACAGGATAATTAATTTCTATACTATCACCTGCTGCTTGACCTGCTTGTACTGATGCACCTGCAGAAGTCATACCACCACCACCATCACCACCACGACCTCTAAATGCACCATTGTTTACAATAGTAATTGTGTCGCCAGTTGCCCAGTTGGGTGATGCACCTGTAGCAAGTGCAGCAGTTCCAACAGCATTAGAACCTACTTGAGCATTGTTAGTTAGAACTATGTCAGTTATACCTGATGAATAAGTTCCACCTCTGTTTTGAGATATTTGATAGTTGTTTGTATTGGAAGATATTGTTAGAGCAATACTAATTCTATTTGCCGATCCATAAAATTGACCGATAGAGATTGCACCTGATGATGGAATAGCACCACTGTCACCTTGTATTCCAGATGCTACATTATCACCACCAGCATAATATTCTGATAGAGAATGCGGAGTAGATCCACCGAACTCTCCTGCTATTTGATTTATAGATAAACTATTGGGACTACTTGGTAATGCCACTTCTCAACTCCTCAATTTCATCAGACAATTCTTTCACTGCCTCAATTAATAAGGCATGTAATTGGTCATATTGTAATACTTTATATTCGGTTTCATCTTCAACACCCATCTGGAGTGGTAATGCTTTTTCTCTAACTGCTTGTGGTAATACTTTTTCTACTTCTTGTGCTATTACACCAGCACTTCTCTTACCATCATTTTTGTATGTAAACTCAACACCTCTGATACTTTTAACTTTTTCTAATGCGTTTTCTACTGTAGAAATATCAGTCTTTAATCTTTCGTCAGAAGTTGTAGTTGAGAAAGCAATTACATCGTTATCTACATGTAAATCTCCATCATTCTCTAAACGCATATCCATGTTGCCATCTAGATACCAATCATGAGTTGTTGTGTTGATAATATAATAATCGTTAGTATCTCTACCTATTTGAAATACATCGTTTCTTAAATCACTTTCTACTGCTACTGTAATCGCACCAGATCCTGTAATCGCACCACCTGATACATCAATACCAGCACCAGCAGTTAATTCTACACTTGTTACAGTTCCAGCATTTGTAGTAAATCCAGAGTCGTTATTGAAACCAGAAAGAGCAATATTGCCTTTTGTTAATTTCTTTTGAGCATCTGAAGCATCAACAACTGCAAAGAAATCACCATCTCCGTCAGAAGTTGAAGTTGTAAGTTCTGACAAATCTACTGATAGTGTATGAGTAGTAGTTTCTCCAGAAGTCGCAGCAGTGGAATCTACACCTGTTCCACCAGTAATCGTTGCTACATAATCACCTGCTGTATGTGTTCCTAATGTAACAGAATTATTTTGTTGTGTTGTAGAAATACTAATTCCTGCTGAACCATCAAAGTTAGCAGTACCAGCAACTGCCCCAGCGACTGCGATTGCTCTTGCTGTAGCAAGTGCTGTAGCAGTGTCAGCATTGCCTGTAACAGCACCAGTTATATTACCTGTAAAAGATGCTGCTGTAACATTACCATTGAATGTTGCTTTACCTGCATCAGAACCATCGATAGTTAAGAATGTTGTATCAGCACCACCATCTGTTCCTTTAATTATAATATCAGAATCATTCGCTTGAGCATCTATGGTTATATTACCAGATGTTGTAGTTAGGTTAATTGCAGCATCACCTGCAGAAAGATTATCTGCTGGAATCTCAGCATTTAAAATATTAGTGCTAGGATTATATGTTAAATTAGAATCTGTTTCAATTCCTTGACTTCCAGTTTGACCATCTACAAAAGTAACAAAAACACTTTCGTTAGCAGTGTTATTAGCACTTGAAACAACTGTTGTTGCTGCACCACTAAATGTACTTGTAGAACCACTTAATAATACAGTGCCAGTTTCGTCAGGAAATGTAATTGTTCTGTCTGCTGTTGGGTCAGCAACTGTTAAGGTAGTTTCAAAGTCATTATTAGTAGCACCCTCAAATACTATCACTCCATCTTCTTTTACATTAAAAGTACCTGAAGAAATATTATTAGTATTTAATTCGTTATATTCAATAGTACCTGCTTCAATACCTGTAACATCGGTTACGAGGTTATTGAACTGCGTCCTTAACTGATTTAATGTGTTCGTTGCTGGAACACTTGTAGCAGATATTGCCATGTTTGTATCCTACCTGTTAATCTTTTTAGTATTTATAATTGTTTTTTCAAGTTTTTCTACTTTTTCATTTAGTTCCTTAACTGATTCGATAAGGAGTGCCACTATATTACCATAAGCAACTGATTTAATTTTATCATCAGAACTATCTTCTCTTATTACTTCTGGTGCAACTTCTTCAACTTCTTGAGCAATTACACCCATCTGTCTTGGTCCATCTGTATCAATTCTATCAAATGTTACACCTCGTATTTGACAAACTTTATTCAACGCATCAGGTATAGTTTCAATATTTTCTTTAAGTCTTACATCTGAGAACGCAGTAACATCGTTATTAAATGTTGCTGCTCCAGCAGCAGACATATCTAATGTAAGTGCTGTAATACCACTACCACCATCATTACCTTGAAATATCATGTCTTTATCGCTAACTAAAGATTTAATTGTTAAATTATCGCTGTCTAAACTAACATGTCCTACATTAGTGCTTCCATCTTTAAAAATAACTTCATCTCCACCAGCATCTAAAATAATATCTCCTGCTACATCTAATGTTAAATCACCTGAACTTAAATCTATCTCTGTGCCATCTATTGTAATGTTATCTATAACTACACCAGCATTAGCAGTTACAACTCCAGTAACACCGAGAGTTGTTGCCATATCTACAGCACCATCAATGTCAACTACATCTAAGTTTGTAGTACCATCAACATCTATATCACCTGATATATCTAATGAAGCAAAGACAGAAGTACCTGTTGCTGTTACTGTTCCATCTACATCTAGATCTGTGCTGTTAAGTAGATTTAAATGGTCATTAGTTAATCTCATGTTAATAACATTAGAACCATTTTCTTTACAAGCAAACTCTATAATACCATCTTCTGTACCATCAGATGCGTCACCAATCTTACCAGTAATTTTTGCATATAAAACTTCTTGGTCTGCATCATTTTCACCTTGAAATTTAATCTGCCCTAAGTAATCGCTGTCAGCAGGTGAACCACTGTTTCGTTTCAAATCTATAACTGGACCAGCACTAGCACTATCTTCTGTAGTAGTTAAAGTAAGATTTGTGTTTGTGTCTGTTCTTGTGCTTGATATATTACCAGAAATATCTAATTCTGTTGCGACAATCTTATTGTTAAATGTTGCTGCTCCAGCAGCAGAACCATCGATAGTTAAGAATGTTGTATCAGCACCACCATCCGTACCTTTTAAAATTATATCACTATCATTTGCTGCTGCATCGATTGTAATATTTCCAGACGATGTAGATATAGTTACAGCAGCATCGCCAGCAGTTAAATCATCACAAGCAAGTTCTGATGCTGATGCTGTACCTGCACCTACTATAACAATATTATCTGAACTATCTCTTACATATATTTTTTGGTCAGCAGTATTTACTGCCATTTCCCCTACAGCAAGATTAGATGTAGAAGGAACTGAACTACCAGTTTCGGATCTTTTGGGTTTGATTACAGTTGCCATTTAAGAAACCTTATCTATCGATTAGAGTTTTTAGCATGTCTTTTATTTCATGCATCTCACACTTTAAACTATTTATTTCTCTAGTGGCATCTCTTATTTCATCCCTCTGTCTTTGAGCATCCAAAGATCTTCTTTTTGCGTTTTCAAAAGCAGAAGTATTAACATTAACTACAGCACCAGAATTCATATCTCTTGCTAGATCTGTGTTATCTTCTACCTTTACATACTCTCGTTTTTCCATATTATGTCGCCAAAGCAATTGCTCTTAAATCCTTAATTCTTGGAGGATTCGCAGCATCAGTTGATTGTAAAATAATTTTTATTTGAAATTGTTTAAATTCTTCTAGTGCTGTTCCACTACCTTCATCATCAAGACCAGCAGTATAGAAATATTCTCTAAAGTCATTTTCATCTAAAGAATTAGTTATGCCACCATCTGGTGAACCATCAGTATTAAAATATGTAAAACCTAAATCTTCAAAATCTTCATCAGAGTTTTGTGGTTTAATTCTAAACATAATTTTAATATCTGCTGAAGAATGTTTTTGAGCAGCAAAGAATATTTTTAAAGCAGTAGCAGGACTTTCTAAAACTACAGATTTAGTAAAATATATTGCAGAGTTATTGTCACCACTAGGTTTAGTTGAGTCAACAAAGTTTGCTGTAGGATAAACATCTGAAGATGATTCCACATCATTTACTCTGTTAGATACAGCAATTAAAGATGCTCTATCTAAATCTATTACAGGTGATAAGTTTTCATTTGTTGTAGACAAAGTAATTGGTAATTCTAAAGAAGAAGCACCACCTAATTCATTTAATTCATTTATGCGAGAAGCAACAATAGCAGTAGAATCTAATTTAAAGTTTTCATTTAAAGTAATTACTGATGAAGTTGCATCTTTTGTAAATGATGTTTCAGTACCACTTGGACTTGTACCTGTAGTTTTCTTTATGTTTAATGATATATCTGTATCAGGTAACTCCATAGATCCAATAATAGTTTTACCAGTTTCGAATCTATAATTTTCAGTAGCAAATACATTAGCACCACCCACCTCAGCATCTGTAGAACCACCAGTTACAGCAGGTGATGTTGATATTGTTATAGTATAAGAATCTATATTGACATTACTAATATCAGTGTGTGTAGTATTAATTTCTGTTAATGGTACATTGTTAATCATGTATAACTCAATAGTTGAGTCATCAACATGTGCTGCTGCTGTTGTTCCACCTACACCTCTTGTCAAGGACGATATTGCTGTTCCAGAAATAGTACCAGAGATTATCTCGTTGTTTATCTTAACGAATGCTGTACCAGATCCTGGGAATCCTGTTGCCGATGTTAGAGTTAATGATGTGCTAGTTGCAGTAATAGCACCATCAAGAGTAGTAGATATCTCAGACTTAACACCAGTGATTGTTACATTATTAGAAGTAGAGTACATACCATGGTCACCATGCTTTACTCTTGCCTCTAGAGTATCATGAGTTAATACGATAGGATTTGCTCCGAGACGAGCACCATATAATTTTGTAGTGCCATCTTCTTGAGTAGTTTCTTCCCCTATTTCTTCATTCTTTAATGTTGCTGTACCAGCAGTTGTAGAGAACTTTGCTTTGTACATATTAAGTTTCATATCTTGAGATTGTACAGCATTCCAAGTTGTATTGTTTTGTGACTTAAATAAAGATCCAAGATGTGGTTGAGATGACACTGTTCGACCAGTACCAGATAAATCAACTTCACCCATTTGTGAGATCCAAAGTCTGTAGTCTAAACTGTTTGTTAAACACACAACACAATATTCTAAACCTTGCTTCAAGTAAATTGGTGAGTCAAAGTTAAATGTTGTTGGTGTAGCACCATTTGAAGAGATGTTTATATCACTGGCATTTAATACCTTTCTACCGAATGGTAAAACTTTTGGTCCAGGATATCCATTTACTACATCTCTTATCTCAACCCAAACAGGTAAAATTTTATCTTTAGCACCAAAGTATAAATCTACTTTAGTTACAAAACAACCACCATCTTCTGTTACTAAGAATGTTTGTGCTAAAGGATCTACTCGACCTCGTGGTTCAACTATTCTATCACGAGATGTTGAACTTGTTAAACTTCTATTTTGTGTAACAGTGTTTTGTACAATTCTAGCATTACGAGTTGCTATGATAGTTTCTTGTTCAGTTTCTAAAATACCTTGTGCGTTGTAGATTGTCTGTCCAGCAGTTTCAACCACTGAATCATCTTTAGAGTTAGTTGAACTGGATGTTAATCTAAATTCTACTTCACCAGTTCTAAATCTAGGATTGTTTTCTTGACCTCTAAATCTAGTGTTAGGAATTCTAAATGTACCTCTTACTTCACCTACACCATTTGCGATAAGTGAACTGCCCTCAACTGGACTTGTCACATTTGAAAAAGTTTCATCGTCAGATTGTGCTGTGTAAGATACTCTTTGACCATTCGCTCCTATAGAATTATAAGCAACATCTCCAGGAGTACAGAATGAATTAACATCAACACCAGCAAAGAAAGCATATACTCTAGTGTTTGGTAGAAACCCTTTACCCTCAAAAGAAATAGTTCTTGGTCGTATAAATGGAACTAATGCTCTAGATACTACTCTACTTCCTATTGATTCTGTTTCTATATTTTCTACAACACCAGTTCTTAGACCAGTCCTTGTTTGGTCTGTACGAACAGATGATACTGTACGAACTATTGTATTGTTATTAGTTCTATGCGTCATTAGTTATTTCTCCATTTTCATTTACCAAGAAGAATCTAAATTTATCTTCAGTCTGTTTCTTGTTAGCAACAGGTGGTGGTCCACCTGGACCCATCATTGGTCGACGAATAACTGCTTCTGGTGGAATAACTCCTTGATTTGCTAAGAATGGTCTAGTTGTAATTGTACTCACAACACCAGACCACTGAGTTTCCCATGCATTCCAAACTGTTCCGATATCTGCAGATGCTACTACAGCATCAAAGTTTCCTTCTTGATTTACTATTACTGCTGGTGCTTGTTTTGTTTCAAACCATGTATCACTAGCAGGTTGTAATTCAATTTTACCAACCCAGTTACTAGTCATGAATGGTTGTACATTCTCAACTCTTGTCGCATAAGGTTGTTCTACAAATACTTCTTCAGTATATGGAAGTGTTATTAAGTCGCCAGTCTTTTGATAACCAGCACCTGTTCTTTCTGAGTCAGTTGTAACAGATTCTACAAGTGTAACATTTCTACCATCACCGATAGGTCTTAATTCATTATCTATCATATCAATAGCAACATTATAGTCAGGATGGAAAACATCACCAACTTTATGTCCAGCAAAGTTATCTACTATAAATCCAGACTTAAATCTATTTAAACCATTCGCATCTAATATTTCAAAAGATTCGGCATCTCTTTCCAATAAACTTAATGCTGTATAATATTCTATATTTTCGATACGATCTTGTAAAAGACCAATATCTTTCATTGTAAATCTTTGTGTTTTATATCTTCTAGACTCAACGGAATCTGGTGTAAATGTGAAAGCAGGGATAAAGAATCTAGCAAGTTTTAATGCGTTATCTAAATCTTTTGGTTCTTCAGGACTTTCTGCAGAACTACCCTCTATAATTTTAAATTCACCATCAGCAGTCAAAAATAAGTTAGCAATTTTAGATAGATAAAATTCAAAGTCGTTTGAACAAGTGCTATCTGGTTTTGGTATGTCTATACTAGCAGAACCAGTTCCTGTAAATGCTCTATGTACAAAATCAAAGGATTCAGCATTTACTTGGTCTACAGTTGATATAGTTTCAGAAGTACCACTAATATTAGCAACAGTTGGTCTGAAGTCTAATGAGTTTCTTAGTAAGTGATGTCCTGTTATTTGTATTGTTTGTGGATTAACTAAAGATTCATTGTATGCTGGTATATCATCAAAATTCATTTGTCCTGCTTGTGATGTATATGAGTCAACACTAAAGAAGTCACCAGAACCATGAGAGAAGTAATCATATACAACTAATAATCTTCCAGTAGGATCTGCTGCTCCAGAATTTTTGTGTATCCTAGAAATATCATAATAGTTATCTCTTTGACCAGTATCTAATTTATAATTATCTGTAAGTAATTTACTTCCTACAGTTACAGTGCCGACTGTTGCTGTAGCACTAGAGTTTGAACCTGTAATAGTTTCGCCTGCAGTAAAGTCAGTAGAACCAACTCCACCTAAAATTACATAAGACATTGGACTTGTTGCTGTAATACATCTAGCAATAGCACCAGAAGTTGCACCTGTAATTCTTTCACCTCTATCAAATGTTCCAGTAACAGATGACAATGTCATTTCTGGTGTTGTAGCATCTGCACTTGTGCTTTCTGAATCATACACAGCAAGTAGTTGATACACATCTGCTCTACCTAATGATATTACACTATGTGTTGGTCTTGTACCAAACGGATCTGAGTCAGCAGCAACTTTTAATTGCTTACATAGGTTTGTAGTTTTAATTGCAGCAGCAACATTACTCTTAACGATAGTTCCGATAAGTTTAACTTTAGCATTCTCACCTAATATTGTATCATCAGTAATTGTAATTGTTGCTGAACCAGTACCTGTTATTTTTCCAGAAATAGGAACTTGGGCACCCTGTGCACCTGAACCATCTCCTGCTACAAGTATAGTCATAACATAGTCACCCTCTGCAAAGGATGCGAATACTTCGTTTGTTCCTGCGGAGAACGATACTGCCCCAGAAGAGTTAGATGTTCCTACGAACTGTCTTCTTATAGTGTATTGTGTGTCACTAGCACCACTGTTATCTGCAGTCAATAAAGTCTTAGTTGTATCTTTTGGTAAATCGAATAGAGTTGTGTTTTCATCCGATCTATAAATAATTGGTTGTTTAACTGCTGCGAGGGTAGTAGATAAATCTCCTGCTACTGTATAATCTAAACGAACTTGCTCAAGTATTAAGTCAGCAGTGAAATCTTGTCCAGAATCTGCGTCATCCATGAACAATTGTTTTCCTTCACTAAATTTAAAACTATTAATACTTGAAATAGTTAAGTCTGCATTACTGCTATTCTCAACAATTAAATCTGTTTCACCAGAGTCATGAACTGTAATCTTTTCAGATGCTTGGAATGTACCAGTTACATTTGTTAAGAAAACTGCTGTACCAGTTGTTAGTGAACCATAAACAAAACCAGTAGCACCAGATGTGACACCAGTTACTTTTTGTCCACCAGTTGCTTCGTTTGCTACTATGGTTGGACTTGGTGTTCCACTCATTGTAAGTTTTGTAAACATACGAGTATCAAACAAGTATGCTCTGTATATTGCTGCCACATTACCAGATGTGCCACTTAAATATTGTATTGCTCTAATTCTAGTTGTACCTATTTGACTTCCTGCTGCAGCACCTCTAGAAGAAGTAGCAGTGTTAAAAATCTTGACTTCTTTGAATGGTGTTGCCTCACCACTTACATCGCTAATGTCTGGAGTACCATACAAGTTATCAATTTTTACAAAGTTACCAAAATCTAAATTAGTTATTCCGCCACTTACAGTATTAAAATCTCTTGATTTAGTTATATCTTTAAATGTAGTAGCAATCTTTTCTACTTCGTAACCACGAATGTATGCTTTACCTGTAGAACAAGCAACAGATAATAAAGTTTCCCCAGCAGTATTACCATCATCAGTTGTATTACCAGAACTATACACACCAGAAAACTCTCTACCACCTACAGAATTATCAATAGATTCTTTTACTTCAAATGTAAATGGTCTTACAGTGTAATCACCTGACTCATCAAAAGTTCTTCTTGCGAGTGTGTCACCTAATACTGAATAATCTGTATTTCTTGCTTCAGATTGAACGATACCATTTTTAAGGTTCATCAATTCTATAAACGAACCATCATCAGCAGATTCTTCATCTAACTTGGAAAGTGTTAATGTGAATTTTAATCTATGTGCACCTTTGGCAGCATAGTTACTAGTACCTCTAGCATTATCGGTAAGTGAAGAATCTTCTTCAGGTGTAATTAAATCTTCAGATACAACTAAACCTATACGAGCAGATTCTGTTATTGAGTTTGTACTTAATACTAATGTTTGTTCTGCGACTCTTACAAAAGATCCACGAACAAAATATATACCTTCATTAATTTCTACTGCCGAACCAGTATTAGAAGCAGAGGTAGTAGAAGTTGTTGCTGAAACTGCTCCTATCGCATAACCAGTTGTATGTGTTATAGCAACATCAGCAGTAATGTTTTCATCATTACCAAAAACAGCAGTTGAGTTATCTGACCCTGTTTGGTAATAGTTTACAAATAAGATTGGTGCAGTTGTTGATGTAGCATCTTGATATCCTACAACATATGCTTTAACACCAGTTGTAACACCAGTAATAGATACAGGATCGGTAGTATTTAAGAACTGACTTGCGTCTATATCTTCACCACCAAATGTGCTTTGTAAAGAAACACTATCGTAAGAATCAGTATACGATATCTGTCCAGGAATTACTACACTTCCTTCTTTAAATACATGACTACCATGTCGTTCTACTTGATTTTGTAAAATAGATTGTAGAGTTGTTAACTCTCTTGCTTGTACCGCAAATCCAGGTCTGAACATAACTCTATGAAAATTATCATTTTCATTAAAGTCGTCAAAATAAGGTGCGACATTTAAATCAGTATTTTGTGCCATATTTAAAACTCAATTATTAATTTAATATCTTCAGTTTGGTCTGTATCTCTTTGTATCGGTTTACGATTTTCTAGATACAATATCAAACCACTATCTGGTTCTAATTCAGGATTAGCATAACCAGATGATAATGACAACGCAGTGCCATTTGCTAATGTAACTGACTCAGTTGTGCTTGAGGGTGAACCAGTAGCACCAGAAGTTGCACCAGTAACTGTGGTTGTTCCAGTAAATAGACTATGGTCACCTGTTGTACTATTAGTACCAAAGTCACCAAATCTTTCTTGTTGATAATATAAAAGTTTTAATGTAGAATCCCATTCAACCACTTTACCAATAGCACCTGAAGTTGCTTGAGAAATCTTTTCATCCACTTCGAAGTTACCACTATTAGATGACATCTTAACAACATATGTTTGTCTTATTGTAGTAGCACTAGCAATAGTTGATGTACCAAAGTTTGTTGGGTCAACAACTAAACCAACTTGTCTAAAGTCATTTGCTGCTGTAATATCGTCGCCCTCATCACCAGTTAAAGATGTTGATGTCATTACAAAGTGACCACCCAATTCTTCACAAGGGAAGAACCCATGACCATTTTTTGGACTGATGACAACATTTACTGCTCCACCTGAACCACTCATATTAGATGCACTTGTTAAACCTGCATCACTAAATGTAAATCCTGTTCCCAAGTTTACTGTACCAAAAGTATAGTTAGCACCTTTAGCATGAACTGTTGTATCAGTTCCAGCAGTTAAACCAAATGATTGTATTTGGTTACTACTTACTGTAATTCTTATGATAGCACCTGATGCAGTTCCAGCACTAGTGCCGTCACCATAAACTGCAGCATAATATGTGCCATTAGTATAACCTGAACCACCAGTAATTGTTAATGATTCTATCGCACCATCGACAGCAGCAGCAGAAACAGTAGAGTCAGTTACGACAGGAACAAACTCTGATGTTACATACTTTGCTACATTAGATGCTGATATTGTATACATGTATTTAAGAACATACCCACCCAAAGCAAAAGGAGCACTAGAGGTAGAACTTGGTTCCGCACCTGAATAGGCAGTTCCTCCATTATTATCCAGAACTTTGTATACTTTATAATCAGATGTTACAAAGTAAAAAGATGAGTTATATAAATTAGAAGCACCACTTGTTGTTGCATTAGAAGAACTTATATTGTGCTCATACATATCATAAGTTGTTCCATTTACCCAGTTCCTTCTAGGAATAGTAAATGCTATATCTGAAGATGTTATCTTCTTTGCACCCAACATAGAATCCCATGCATAATACTCTGTATCTGCTGGGGAATCACTTGGTATTGGTGGGGATCCATCACTTCCTGATGTTGTACCAGAGGTAAATGGTGCTGACTTTCCGACAAACAAATAATAAGCATTTCCTGCTGTTTCTGAGAAAGATTCCTCAAACTGCTTAGAATTATGTTGTCTAAATTTTTCGGTTATAATTGCTGACATGTGTCGTTTCCTGTCTGTTACTTACTTATGTTTATATTTATAAAAGTTTTTTCACGACTTTTAAATTGTTATACCAGTTGCTCCCTCTAAATCCAAGTTTTCACCTGCATTAGCAGAAGAACCATTCGTTCCATTTAATACTAAATTACCACCTGTTGTATCAGTTCCATCTTCTAGTGCTACATCACCAGTTGCTCTAACATCAATAATTGCTTCGTGTACCACTGGTAGAGATCCCAGACCCATCTTATTAGGTGTAGTTTCTGGACTTAATGTGTAGTTCTCAAATGGAACATGACCAGAATTAGTTATTAAGTTTGTGCTTTCTAAAGTTAATACTGTGGTTGTAGTTTCAAATGTTTCTAAGTTCACTCTAAATTTTTGTGCGTCAGAGTAAGTAGCAACAATATCACCATCGAGTAATATGAATCCACTACTATCTTCCAATATAATATCATCAAAGTCATTTGCGGAGAAGTAATCCTCTAATACAATATTATCCACTCCTTCTTGAAGCATTTTATCAAAGACAGAAGTACTGTCAAACTCTTCTGCTTCTACTTGACCATTACTATCTAAATCAAAATATCCTCTCTTGGTTGTTTCTTGTAATACTTTATAACCAGCAGATGTGGCATCACTATCAATACCATCTAATAATATTTGACCATTAGATTCTAATAGTATCTCATCTATTTCTATCGCATCTGGAAAATAGGTAGACTCAATTGTTTCTAATCTTATATGGTCTGGTTCAAATACATCACTTAATCTTATCTCACCAACTTGTTCAAATGTCAAACCAGCATCTTCATAATCTTCTTCTAAATGAATTTTCTCACCAATATCTGCGATATCATCTCCTGGTGGAATAAACCATCTATCACCCTCTTGTCTAATTCTACCACTATCTTCTAATAAAACAAATCCAGATTCGTCTTCAAGTATTGTAAATAATACTGGTTGTGGTATAACTTCTACACCATCTAATACAACATAACCTCCATTAAAACTTCCTGGAGTATCATTCTCTAATTGTATTCCTGCGTTCTCAGTAAATGGATAAAACGCAAGATCTAATAATAAGTTATCTCTTCGAAGTGATGGTAATGATGTTTCTCGTTTAACATTAATAGTTTGTAATGCATAACCCTCAGCATCTCCACCTGGAGCAATAGATTCTTCTGACATTAATCTACCACCAGAGTTTCTATCTTCGAAAATTATACTATGTCCACTTTCAAGAACTAGTGTATCATTGATTTGTCCATCAAGTTTCTTGGCAGCAATACGCATCTGTAGAGTTTCATCAAACAGTGCTTCAAATGATGATGCAAGTATTGGTGAGAACTTTTCTCGATATTCTGGAGCAAAGGAACCTGCGTTTCTTAATCCGACAGATATAGTTGATGCGATAGAAACTTTACCAAATGGTTGGAATCCAGCAGGATGTATTGCTCTCTTTAATTCATTAATATAAGTTGAGAATGATTGACCAACCTTAACTTCATAAGAATAATCTTGATAGTAATAAGAATCTTGAATACGAATTAAGTCTTCATCTATAATACTAAATGCATCAATGTAAGAACCTGCAGATTGCATCCAAGTATCTATGGTAGATGTACCAGTACCTATATCAGCATTGATGATAGTACCACTCGCTCCACTAGAGTCAGTGATTACAACATCTCTATCTGAGAAATCTATCGGTTGTTCTAAAATTATATTATAGTTTTCATCTCTACTTCCAGTGGCAGTAGCATCAGCAACAATATAATATTGTGCCTCATCCTCTTCAAATAAAATCTGTTCATTGTCTTCAAGAACTAAAGTATTACCAAATGTTTCATGTGAAACTCTACCACCTGTATGTTCTGTTAATAAGAAACTGCTATTACTTAATTCTTGATATGCGTTTATGACTAACTTGTCACCCTCATCTTGTACTGGTGCACCCTCTATACTTTCTTCTAATAAAAACTCTGGTCCATTTACATCACCTAATACAGTGCCGATTGCTTGACCACTTTCTTGTCTTAGTGTATCAGTTGCATTATCAGATCTAGGTGTCCCTTCTTCAAGTAAAATAACAGACTCATAACTAGTTGTACCATCTAATAAAATACTATCGTCTGCATCATTAATAGTATCTGGTAATTTTGGAGTTAATACTGTGTTACCAAAACCAGATAAGTTAGCATTGTAATAATATAAAGTTGGTGAACTCGCAGCAACAACAAGTTTTAAAAATGCTCCAGCAGTACCTTGTCTTATTGAAGTTGCACTTTTAGTAATACCAGTGGTATATTCTGTACCACTAGCATTAGTTCCATCAGGAGTTGTTGATAATTGAAACTTTCTGTTTAATGACTCACTTAAATTATAAAGTGAACTATCTGATAAATCAAAGAAGTATGTGCTTCCCTCTAATAATTCTAAAGTTGGTGCTTCAATGCCATCAATGAAAAACTTTATAACATTCTCATCAGCAGATGAACTACCAGCAGTAATCTTATATCTTCTGAATACATTTGATGGTGAAGTTGTTCCTGTACCATTAAGTGTAACAAACCCACCACCATCGAACTGTTGTATGTCCTCTAGTATAACACCAGCAGGTGTTAGTGTTTCGTTCTCAAGTTCTATACCTTGATTATTAGAACCATCAGACTCAGAAATAATTTCCTCTACATCTCTAAAGGTTGTCTCAAGAACCTGCGTATCAGCATTGTAGGACTTCACAGTACCACTGTGAGTTGTTAAAGTATTAGTTGCAGCAAATGTACCACTAACATTTTTTAGTACAAAGTGTGCTCTAAAATCTAATTCTGGTGGATTATCAGAAGTATGACTAAATCCTGGATTAATAATTTTAAGTCCAGTGGCACGACCAATGTCAGTTGTTAGTGTTAATAATTTTGCTCCTGTACCACTTGTGCTTGTTATAGTAAGAACTGGAAGTTTAGTGTATCCTTCGCCACCATTGTTTACAAATACTTTACGAATGTTTCCTTCTTCAGTAGCAACAGATAAATTAGCAAATGTTCCACTTTCTAATACAATTAAATCATCATTCGTAGTATATGTGTCTTGAGTTTCTTGTAATGTATCTGTTAATAATTGATGTCCTGCATCGGCAGTACCATTTGTACTATCAAGCAGTATGTAATTTGATTCATTACCTCTTACAAATATTTTAACACCATCTGCTGGTGCGTTAGTAAATGTTAGAGTTGTTCCAGATGCAGTCCAAACTGTTTCATTAAGTAAGTTCGTTGTTGCTAAATTTACATCATCTATCTGTAATGTAATTGTATCAGTGTTAGCATTTAGATTTGATAATGTAAATACTTTTGTTTCACCATCACCTCTAAAGAAATCTGATAAATCATTGCCTTCTTCTAGAGCAATCTGAAATGGTTGTAACGATGATGAAGTCCCATCTTCTAAAACAATATTATTTGCATTATCTTCTGATAATATACCACCACCAACTACACTAACAAATGCATCAGCAGTTGATACATCTTGGTCATCTGAATTAGCAGTAAACACTATATCATCACCAACCTCATATCCTGTACCAACAGTATTAACAAACACTTCACTTACTGAACCACCTGCTACAGATTCTACTTGAACTTTTTCTAATCCACTTCCTAATCCCTCAACATCAATATCTTCACTGACTGAGTGTAAGATACCATCGTTAACAACTGTTGCTTTATTGACTACTGATGAAACTGTATAAGTTACATCAGTATTTCTTGTTGCTGATGTACAAGTTATAATTTCCCCATCATTAAATGTGCCAACTATATCATCAATAATAAACTCAGTAACTGTAAAAGATCCTTCAACAAATGTACCAACACTTACCACTGTAGCAGTCGCACCAGAAACTTTACCTGTTATTAATTGTGACAGTGCTTCTTCACCACTAACACCACTGGATGTTGTACATCTTAATACAGCATTAGAACTCCAGTTACCATTAGAAACTTTAAGCATAAATTGGTTAGGATAGACTATCTCAGCATTCTCTCCTAACAACAATCTAAGAAATAACTTATGTCCTTCTGATGTACCTTTAGCAGTATAAAGGTCTCGAATGTTTTTAATTAAATCTCTTTTAGAAACACCACTTGCTAAAGAATCTGGTATATCGTTCATAAATGATTCTTTCATTTGAGTTAAGAAATCAAATATGTTATTATCTACATCTGCGTAATCTAATAATTGTTGAATGTTTTGAACAGGGTTAGCACGATACTCTGTTACTGTTGCAGTAGAACCAGAGGTTGCACCTGTAATAGTTTCACCAGTAATAAACTTTTGTTGAGATGTTATAAACATCTGTTCATTTCTAGAGTCTTCTACAAGAACAGTAGCAGTAGCACCAGATGTGCTACCAGTAACTATTTCATTATTTTCAAAATGACCAGTAGAACCATTGTCGCCTCTTTCTGTAACTATCCTATCTCCAATATGGTCAGGGTGTTCATCGGTATAACCCTCAAGCACAACATACTCAGTATCATTTGTTTCTGTTATAATATACTGAATATCAGAATCGTATTTAATTCTTCCTGCTTCTAAGAACTGATAATAGTGTTTTAAAAATGTGACAAAGAATGGATGGTCAGACTGAATGAAGTCAGGCACTTGCCCTTCAATCAAAGGTGATAATTTTGTTACCAGTTTTGACTTGCTCTCTATATCACTCATTTTTTAATATGATGTTGTTGGTGTTGTAGTCGAAGTTGTATTTACTGAAGTTGTAGATGTAACACCTGTAGAAGTTACACTGTAACCTACACCAGTTGTTGCCTCAGCATCAACTCTACTGTTAACAACTGTGTTACCTGCATCAATCTCTAATATTTGGTTTCTAACTGGAACTATATCATAAGAATCTGGTATAGCAACAATTCTAATATCTAAAGATGTAGAACCATCAACTAATCCAACACCTGTAATATTAACTGCACCAACTGATATAATTCCATTATCATAATCAATAGTTCCTGCATTTGAGTTTAAATAAACTCTTGTGCCTTCAGAACCTACTAAAGAATATATTCTTAAGTTACCATTACCATCATCATCAAAGAAATATTCTGTTGCTCCATTGTCTACAAAAAATCCTGTAGAAGCAATCACGCCACCACTCATTGCTAGGTGACCAGCATGTGGATTGTAAATTTTATTACTGTAATTAATTGTATATGACGCATTCTCAGAAGGCGATACAGGTCTAATAAGTTTTGCCATGCTCACAACTGTAGTGTTGCTTAAAATAGAACTGTCAGTATTATCTATCAAACCAGTCATTCTAGAATGTCTGAATGAACTGTTAAATTGTTTTAGTGATGAATTATTATAATTGGTAATAGTAGACCTAACCAATGTTTCGAGTTCTTCTTTAGATTTAGTTGTTGCTGTTGAGTCAAAATTAAAAGTAGTATTTAAAATTAAAGTTGTAGTATCAGGGTCAACTATTACTGGTGTGATAGAAGCAACTTTAAATGGTGAAAGAGCAGAAACTAAGTTGCTCTTTTGTGTTGATGTTAAATCTTGTCCTGTTGTAGTTTTGATAGAAATGAAAACTTTACCATATTCTGGATTTGCTGATACACCTGTGCTAGTATCAAAACTTCCATCTTCGCCACCCCAAACAGATACTGCTTGAGTGTTAGCAAATAATTTTTTAACATAAACTTTATAATCGTTAGGAGTTACACATCTTCCTTGAGACGCATAATCTAATGGTGCGTTTAATTTAATCGACCTGATTGACTCAGGTTCAGCACCACCACTAGAGGATGCTGTTGTAGTAACAGTAACATTAGTGACACCATCTATACTAGCAGGTGGACTAAATGTGTTAGAACCATTTGAGATTGATTTATTAGTTACAATATATTGTAGTATAACTATGTTGCCATCAGACAATGCTTTACTTACTAAACCATCACCAAAGTAAATTTCAAACAAACCACTATCAGTTTCTTGTAAAAAATAAACATCACTAGTGCTAGCAAGTTGAGTTATGTCTGTTGCTTTAGTGAAAGTTGTTGTAGTTGTATCAGTTGAAGATGTTTGGACTTTAACAGTTAAAGTAGAAGCATCTGCTCTAACATCTTGTAATACAAATCTTTGGTCTACATCACTGTTATCTACAGTGTATCTTTCTGTAATATATGTTCCTTCATATAGTTTAACACTAGGGAATATAATTTCTCCACCAACATTAGAACCACTTATATCTGAGATATTTACATACTGATAAGATGACCCATCTAGACTTGTAGAAAATACTGTTCCTGCAGATAATGTCTTTGTAGTTTCAGGTGTAATTAATTTAACATCAACTGTAGCAACAGGTGCTCTTGCTGAAGTTACTTCGTATCCTAAACTCTTAGCATGAGATACTACACTTGAACGAAGTGATGCACTATCTAAGTACATTTCATTTGCTAACATATTAGCATTCATTGCAAGATAGTGAGTATTGTATGCGAGAGTATCTAACAGGATATTCATACCTGCTCCCTCAAAGTCATAGTCTTTAAATTGTTGTTGTGACTTTAAGAATGTTTTTAAATTAGTCTTTACATTATCAAAGTCTAATTCTGTTACTCTTAATCTCTTATCGTTTACTGTTGCCATTATCGTAATCTCTCTAATATGACATCTAGTTCTACTAATTCTGTTGGAGCATTTACCACATAGAATTCAATAGTAACATCATATTCATTTCTGTCTAGGTTTGGGTTAGCACGAACACCAACAAGTCTTGCTCTTGGTTCGTAGTTCTCTATAACATCTTGTATTTTTCTTGCTAGTATTTGTGCTGTAACAGGTGTCATTAATTCAAATAACATGTCACGCACACCAGAACCAATCTCTGGATGAAAAGGTTTCTCATAGTGGTTAAGTAAAACTAAATTTCTAATAGATCTCTTAACTGCTTGAACATCAGTAATTATATTGATGTCAGTATTGCCACCATTTTTACGAAAGAATAAATCTAAGTCACTATATTTTTGTGAGTTTCTTTCACTGTCATTTACAGTTTGTGCATCGTAATATGATTTTGATGTGTTCGCCATTAGCAAGTCCTTTGTAATATAACATATTTATAACGAATCTAGTAATAGTTAGATAACTTTTAAGTAGGAACTGCTCTTCCAAGTTCTGCATACCAATCATTTAATTCAAATGGTTCGATGTTTGGATTACTTTCAGTATAATCATAATCACTATCATAACCTGTAACTTCTTTTAAATATTTGTCATATAAAGTTTTATCAGCAAGTGGATTCTTTTCAAACTCTTCTAGTTTAGGAAACTTTGACGCATCTAGTTTTATAAAGTTAGTTATCTGATCTTCTGTATAATCTACAACTACTTCTTTAACATAATCAAACCTGCCATTATTTCTCATTCGTTGTCTATCTCTTGCCCTTTTTTGTTCATCTGTTGTTCCACCAGCATCCTTGACTATAAGTGCTGCTGTCATTGCCTTTGCTTTTTTTAGTGCCCCATTGTGCCCATAGGATGCTATTTTTAAAGTAGGTATACGATAATCTTCTTCGGTGTCTACTTCTTTATCAGCAAGAGTAACATTTTCTGCGAATGAAGTTTGAACTTTTGGTTGTTCTACACCATCTATTACAGTGGATACACTTGGTACAGTTACATTAGGTGCTGAACAAGCATCTCCTTTTAATAGTGTGTCTACATCAAAGTCTGGAAAATTACTTTTAAGTCCTGCTACTTTTAATAATGACTCTGGATTAGCAGCACCTAAACTAGTTCTTAAATTTTGAATTGATTTTAATTGATTTTGTAAATCTAAATCTGGAACTAATTCTGCCAATCTAGAAGGATCTAGATTTAATAATGTGTCTACATCTATACCTGGAAACTTGCCTTTAAGTGATGAAACTGCTAACAATGACTGTTGACTAGCAGCACCTAAATTAGATTGTAAATCTTTAATTGATTTTAATTGGTCTTGTAAACCTAAGTCTTGTATACTAGGTAGTTCTGGTACTAAACCTTTTGCCTTATTTTTTAAAGAATCTATGTTACCTTGTACAGAAGATAACATCCCTGTTGGGTCTGCTTCTTCTTGTATCTTTGATAACAAAGTATCTTGAAAAGAATCTACCTCTGTTAATAGACTATTAAGTTTCTCATTAGATCCGCATGCTTTTGCTGTTAAATCTTTAAAGTTTGCCATTGTTCTTTCCTATGCTACTGGTGCCAGTGTGTTACCTTGTACAGTTGCATCTACACCAGTGTCTGGTTGTCCATGTACATGACCTGTAAGTTCTATCGCAGTACCACCACCATTCTTCGCAGTAACTGTGCTTGAGTTACCACTAAACAATAATGTACCAACTGCTTCTGATTTAATATTCATATTTGTTCCTGCTTTTAAATTAGTTACAGTTCCAGATATAAGATCTATATTGGCAGCACTAAATGCAGTCAATCTTTTGTCACTAACTAATGACGATTCTTCAACAGATTTAATTAATGATTGACCTGTAACACTTAAAGTAAACGAAGCACCAACTTGTCTAACATCATTACCAGCAACTGTTACAATAGAATCTTTATTCGGCGAATCTTCGCGTGTTCCTATTGCTCCTGAAATACCACCCTCAATACTAAATGTATGATTACCTCTAATCACTTCTTCTAAGTTACCACCACCTTTTTTTGTTTCCCCATCATCGACTTGCTTTGCACCAATTTTTACTTTTTCATTACCATCAATTTTCCTTGTAAAATCTCCACCAACTTCTAAAACATAATCTCCTTTAACTCTATGTCTTAGAGTTCCGTCAGTTACTACATTAGCATTACCCATAATATAAACATTAGAATCACCAGTAACAATAAGATAATCGTCTGCTCTTTGGTCTTCAATATCACCACCAACTCTTACAGTTCTAGTAGTGTTTGTTATTTCTTCGTAAGTACCATTCTTGTGTTGTCTTAATAATCTTTCACCATTAGGTGTATCATCTATTTCTAGTATGTGCCCAGACTCAGATTCGTGTACATGATTAAAAGGATAGACACCTGTGTTTGTTTCATCTGTAGTTTCTACACCTCTAGGATGCGGTTCACTAAAGGAAGATGCTGTTTCTGTTTTACTTTTATCATTTACAACTTTTAAGTCTGGTTTGATTGCATTTTGAATAGTAGGTGTTTCTGACCTATTACCTCTCCTTTCAATTAATGCCCTATGACCTTCAGCATCAACTCCTCTAGCAAGTTTTGATACATCCGATTCATCTAAACTATGAAATGAATGTTCTACACTATCAGTAGGATACTTTCCTGTTGGATCGTTAAAACCTTTTGTTGTGTCTGGAGTAGCAGATGGATATCCTGGAAGTGTACCCATGATAATTGGTTGTTGTTTTTCTACTGCGTCACGAAAGAATCCAATAACCCATGTGCCTTCTACTAGAAAACTCGGAGTGTTTCCTAAACCTTGCATTGCTGGATCGGTAACAGGGTGCATGACATGTGCCCAAGGAAGATCTTCCGTAGGAATGTCTGTTAGTTTTTCTGAATGGAAACCCAAACAACGAACTTGTACTCTACCAAGTTTTGCTGGGTCTTGTCTATTCTCAACAACTCCAGTGAACCAGACAAAACCATCTAGTCCCATAAAGTAAGATTCGCTCATTAAAAAATACTCCAATGTTTCAGAGTATTTATATAAGTTTAATAAACGATTTTAGTGATTAGTTCTTCACGCATTAAAGTTATACCCATCTCAAACATTTCTATCATAAAACTCAACATCTTTTGTTTCATAACTTCATCAGTTATCAATGGCATACAACTATATCCTGTATCAATATAATCCATAGTTACTCCTTAAAAATCTATACATCTGCCTTTCATTTCCCAGTCATCATATCTAGTAGGTTCTAATCCTTCTGTCCTACCACCTATCTCTTTCATCTTTTCTTCATAATAAATATTTCCAGCATAACAAACTCTTTCACCATCAGTTTCATTTTTAGGAACTTCATGTTTTATCCAAGATGGAAAAAATATTAACTCTCCTTCTTTTGGTTGTATCTCTAAATTGCTATCAGTAAATACTAGAGGTGGATTATTTTTAGGCAATGACAAATAATAAACAAAAGTAAATAATGCTGGCCAATGATTATGTGGTGTAGCAAGACCATCTGGTTCAGTTACTATACCCCATAACTCACTTACAAAAAAGTTACCATTTAATTCTTTATCAAAATAATTTTTCATATATGATTTAGAAATCTTAGATAATGTTGTAGTCAATTCCTCAAAGTCATCAGCATATTCTTGAAATAAATTCCAAGTGCTCATGTTATAATTTTGAAAACCAAAGTCAGTTCTTTCTTTGGATAAGTTAGATACAATCTCGTTAAGATTGTTACGACAAATACTTTCTAGTCTTTCATCCTTTCCTAAAAAATATTTCTCTATTGTGTACTCATTACTGAGTGTGTGGAATATTGTCTTCATCTTTATGCTGTAGTGGAACTGATAATGAACCATATCTAATGTATTGTTGTTTTGCTGTTGCTTCAACTGAAACATAACTAACAAAAGAAGGATATAAGAAAAGTCCTCTATCTTGGAGAGGAATAACTTTATCCTCTTCAATAGGTGCACCTATACGAACATTAAACGCATGCTTTTCGCAATATATCCAAGATATTAATCCTGGAAGACATCTCGGTAATGCACTCTTATCACCCTCATTTAAATCAAAACCCCACTCGCCTTCTATCTTTGGTTCTGTAACTTCAGTGTAAGATTGTACATATTTATTATGTCCACTATCAAACATCTGTTCAGAAAAACTTTGCCCAACAGATATTAATGTTCTTTCAAAGTTTTCATTTATTCTAGCAACAACTAAAGGGTAAGATTCTGTGACTGTCACAATCTCTTGTTCTTTTTTTAATTCTAAGATTTCAGACATATTGATTTTATTACTCCTATCACTTGTTCATAATTTTGACACCATGCTAATGCGTGTGCATCAATCTCTTTTAGAGGATGTAGTATAGAATCTGGATGTACCATAATAAATGGTTTACCATTTGCATATAAACACCCTGCCTCAAAGGCAACATTCCATTGACGATAAAAATCTAAATGACCACCCTGACCAAAAGTAACAATACCAATATCGCATTCTTTAATCAGTGTTTGGATTCTTGCTTGATTTATTTTGGCAGATTTATTATCTCTCCAAAAATAATCTTTAGAATTTTCTGCACCCATATGTTCTGGTTTGTCGCAGAATGGTTCTAGATTATCACCAGCAGCATCTGACTCATCATGATTACAATTAGCAGAAGTGAATTCAATAGGCAAGTCATCTGCCTTTGCCATACTCTTTAGAGTCTTTCTCCAATTAGTGTGGATTTCACCACTACAATATATGTTCCATGTTTTCATATTTCTTTACAGGTTATAATCTTCAACTTTTAGTTGCTTAAATTTCCTTCGTGTCTTAGAGAAAGGAATAGGTTTTTTAAATTTAATAATCTCATTCGTTCCTTCTTTTATATAGGCAGAGATTTTACTATTCTCATAAAAGTATATATGATTAGGAATATTATCTTCTCCCCAATCAGTTGTTTCTTGTAATGCTTGCATCAAGACCTCCCATAAGGTGATATGTGTTCAACAGAAATGTTACAGTAATCTAAGAAACCAATACCAGCATTCTCACGATAAGAGTGTCGATAGAATACTTCTTTAATCCCTGCAGCATAAATCATTTTGGCACACTCAATACAAGGTGAGTGTGTAATAAACATTGAAGAACCTTCGCCAGATTCACCAGACCTTGCCAATTTAGCAATGGCATTTAATTCTGCGTGTAATACTTCAGGTTTTGTTTTGCGAATCTCATCACCATAATCGTCAATGAATGTAGACTCACATTCATTGTCCCACCCAGCAGGTGTGCCATTATATCCAATAGAAATAATGCGATTGTCTTTAACAATCACACAACCAACCTTTAGATTTTTAGCAGAGGATAAACTCGCATACTGCTCCGCAACATTCATGTGTGCGTCAATAAATTTCTGTTTCATAATTTCCTTTATTTGTCGACTACATGTGACGGAACAAAGATTTTAATTCTGGATTTTAATTTTTCAATAGCATTGACTAATTCAGTGTCATCAATTAAATAATCGTGATTAGAATTTGTATTGTATTGTTCAATAAGATTTTGTAGATCTATTTCTAAACCATCTACTAAAGTTTTTGCTGTACTATTTAATTCATCTAATGTCATATTATACCTCTCTAAAAATAAAATAAGGATAGTTTTTCTTTTTAGAGTTTAAAACTACCAAAACATTAACTCGCAAATTTGGTTTTGTTATTTTAAGTCTGTACAAACCACCACGCACATGTGGAAAAATCAGACTAAACTTTATCTCACCTCTAACATAGACATGGGAACAGAATAACTACTACCTCTCATATCAACTAAACATTTTGTTCTTTTAACTTTAGTGACAACACCTTCAGTCTTTTTAGTTTTTTGAACAACCCAAACTTTAGCACCCACAACAAGTGAAGTCTTTGAGTTAAATGTTTTTAATTCTTGAGCAAAATTTATTAAGTCATTCAATTCTGAGTTACTCATTTTACCCATTTCTACTTTCATATCTCTACTAATCTCTAATATTTGTTGCATATTTTATACCTCTCTCAATTAATACAATTCTAAATTATAAAATTCATGTTCAGCATACAGTTCTACTAACTCTTGCTGGTCATCATCTAAATGTAGACCTGAATGAAAAGATAATTCTTCTAAATCTCTCATGACATTCATATCTACTTCTTTAACTTTTAATTCTACTTCTTCTAAAAACTTTTCAAAACTCATATAACCTCTCTTTTTTATTAACTATACACCTATTATGCCTGAGTGCACGAAAAATGTCAAGCATTATTTTTTTTGTAAGGTATTGATTTATAAGGAGTTATAAAATAATTTTAAAATAATTTATCCAAAGAAAGATTCTAGAGATGGTTTTTCCTCAACTGCTTCGGGATGATACACTCCAAGCATATCCACACCACCATGCTCTCTCAGATATTCATACCACTCATCACTGTCCCACATCTTTTCAGATACACCATTCCATAGATGTTTCCAGAGAGGATGCGATTTATCTTTTCTACGATAGTCTACAAAGTTTCTACGAAGTGTTTCATACTCCCAAGATCCAAGTTCCAACATCTTTTCTCTGAAGTAACAAACCAATGAGATTCTTTCCATGTCTTCAATCGCAACTCCCTCAGGTGGAAGTAGTTTAGTGTTACCATGTATGCCACCATGATTGTTAATGAGTAGTAAATCTCCTGGACGAATGTTAATCCCAACACGAAACTCTGGGAGAACTAGATATCCACCTGTCCAGTTTTTATCTTTAGCAACCACTGTTAGATTAGAGAATCCTTCATTTAAATCACCAGCATCTCGATGACATGCTGTTCTAAAGTTTTTGTTTACAGTGATAGTTGTAAATGGTGTATCCTTACCAGCAACTCTAAATCTTTCATCAAGTTTATTCGCAGCATTTAATTGAACACCATATCTTTTAGGAACTAGATTAGCAAACTCATTAGAAAGTTTTCTCATAAAAGGATAACACTTCTCAAAGGTATCACGATTGTGTTCAGTATAAGAAGTCGCACGACCATAAGGTATACGAGGATATCTATCAAAGAATCCAGCAATACCAGACAACACAACATTAGCATAAGTTGTATCAGAAATAAATGTAGACTTAATTACATTCGCATCTTTAGATGCTTCTTCAAGACCCATTACTTTCCACTCTTCAACTTTATCTTTGAAGAATGATTTATAATTATAACCAGCATCGTCAATCTTTGTACGCAACCAAACGATACCTCTAGTTGTTCCTTCGCTGTTTAAATATTTTTGTTTGATGTTTTCAATAGGATCGCCTTCTTCCTCAAACAATGTGCTACTGTTTGGACGATTAATAAAATAATCCATAACTTCAACTTGCTCATCAGTACACCAATCTCTTTGTCCTTGCGATTCACCTTTCGGACCTGCTGCCATTCCACGATTCTGTGTAGGTTGTGCTGCTCCAAGTAAACCATCATAAGCACCTAACTGTTCATCGGCAGTAAAAATATTTTTACGATACTTAAAGATAATATTATCTTCATTGTTAACACCAGCAAAATTAGATGGAGCATAGAAGTCAGTATCTTCTTCAACTATAAAATCCCAATCAGTATCTTCCATATAAGTACCGATCTTATCTTCACAATCTGCCCAGAACTTGGCAGTAACAATACGAATACCATCTTCGTATGTTATATCATATTTGGTTTCATTAATCTCACCTAACATTTATTTTATACCTCTTAAATTTATATTCCATTATACTCCACTGTAAGCATTTTGTCAAGTATTATATTCTTTCTTGAGCACATTAAGTACAGTTCTCTTTCTCAATCCACTGGTACTAAAGGAGTGTTGTCTACTGTTATAATATATTTCTATATTCTTATTTAGACAGTGCTTCTTACCAGTAAAGTCAAGTGTCTTATATTCCTCACCAATAAATCTCACATCAATTTTATAGGTCAACAATATATCCAGTAAATCTTGTTCAGTGGCATAAGGAATAATCTCATCAATGTAACGACAACCCTCTAACTGTACATATCGTTCGAACACACTTTGTATGGGTGCGTTTTTTTCAGGTCGATCTATAGTTGGGTCAGTCTGTAATCCTACAATGAGATAGTCGCAGTTGTTACTTGCTTCTTTTAACATCGCAACATGCCCACTATGAAATAAATCAAAACAACTACATGTAAATCCTACTCTAGCACTCAATGGTTTCTTCCTCCATCAAATACACATACAAAATACAATCCATCAATTCCTGCTGTTACTCGATGAAACACTCCATCTTGTATGTACACGATACTTCCACCAGATACAGTAAACTCTTCATCATCCAACTGCATATGCCCACCACCTTTAATAAACATATACACTTCTTCTTGTCCTGCGTGTTTGTGCCCAGTGGTTGCCTTCATAGGATTAAGTCGAGTAGAACTTACCACCAAATTATTTAAAGTATTATTATCAATGACTTCGTATCGTTCATCAGACTTAACAGTCGTACCTTCTACAAGCAGATACCCAGCATTATTTAAATGGATTTTTTCGTCGTTTTTCATATCAATCTCTCATAGTATCAGTCGCATAAGACAAGTCTTCCTCTTCCGCATTCATCGACATCGTATACATCCACATCGTATAGTAGTCTACATTGGTATGCCCTTCTGCTTCCGAAAGAATATTTTCCATATTCGCATAGTAATTAACTTGACTTCTGAGTTCTTCTTCAGTACATAGATACGCACCACTATGAGGAAAGTCTACCTGCATTGAAGTGGCGAATCTTCCTAGACTGCTGACATAAGCAAAGTCAGTATGTGGAATAAGTTTCCAAGTTTCACCTGTTAGAGGATTATCATTTTGTCGCATCTTATCCAGTCGACTAAAATGTTTGCCAGTATACTTTACATTAGAACTCTCACTTGTCCCTGCCATCAGAATCCTCCTCATCTTTATTTTGTATATCACGAATCTCTTGTTGCTTTTCTTTGATATCTTCCTGTTCTTTAATTATCTCTTGTAACTTATAATCCTCAGCAAT
>Ga0181395_1000067_pt1 | contig 35899 bp, 39 predicted proteins | sample 18SPOviralmetaG_FD_130124 | JGI IMG/M metagenome (GOLD analysis project Ga0181395, IMG submission 130124) | Marine viral communities from the oligotrophic San Pedro Time Series (SPOT) site, San Pedro Channel, CA, USA - 18 SPOT_SRF_2010-12-16 | ecosystem: Environmental > Aquatic > Marine > Strait...
AATGGTCAAAGAGGCCACTGAAAGATTCACTATTAAATCGCACTCCAACGGATGGGAAGGTGGAATGCGAATGTATGCCCAAAACGGTAGTACTATATTCCAAATTCATCCAGATAATAATGGTCAAATGTATGCTGATAGAAATTGGTTTTTTTCAGATAACGTTAGAACTCCTATATTATATGATAGTGGCGATACTGCTTATTATGTACAACCTGGCGATACAGCTATTTCGGCCAAATTTAGACAACATGTAACTATTGGTGATGGTAATAATATAACAAACGATGGTGGTTGGGGTGCGAGATTAAATCTAACTGATAGTGTTCATTCCAAAATAGAAATTAGTCAAGATGCCAACTCTATAAAATCTGAGTGGCATGTTCATACTGGTGTTGATGCAGCAAGATTTGGTACATCAACAAATCACCACCTTGAATTACGAACAAGTGGTACAACAAGATTTAAATTAGATAAAGATGGTGGCACAACTAATACTGGTAATTTAGTTGTTACTAGTGGTGATGTACAGTCAAATAGATATGACGATGAAGGTGGCACTTTCTTATTTAAGTCAGGTTCCGGCTCTGGAAGAACCCGCCACTTAAACTTAGCGGATACTAGTAGCGACCCTGCAAGTGTGTCAGATAGCGATAATCCAACTGGAATAAGCTGGGGTCAAAGAAGCGATAACAACGGCTATTATATGCTGGGTCTAAAAGGCTCGTATTCAAACGGATTAAGTACACACTCTAGGCTTGCTGTTGCATGGCATACCGGTGTAGAAATTGGTGGTAATGCAAATTATGGTGGTACAAGATTTTTCTCTGATTCACCATACGTAACTACAAACGAAATTATGTCAGTTGGTAAAGGCGATACAAATGTTCGCGTTATCAATAACTTATATGCTAAGGCTTTTTATGATATTGATAGTAGTTCATATTATTTAAACCCTGCCAGTACTTCGTTCCTTGATTCAATTAGTGTAAAGGTTGGAGCTGAAAACACAGGTGGTGCTAACTCGAGTACAGTAGGTCTCATCATGAGATATGGTGGCTCAAATTATAACAATAATACTTGGGCTCATAAATTCCATAAGCACGATCACGGCGGTGGTGTTCCCCTGTATTTATCAGAAACAATAGGTACAGGTGCTTGGTCTGGAATGCAGAGATGGGGTAGTTACTCTGGTGATAATTATAAAAATGTGTTCTTCTCTGCTTTAAAAGTAGTAGGTAGTGTCGACGCAGATGCATTTTATGATAGAAATGATACTCAGTATATGATGGATCTATCAACAAACAATAATTCCCTTGTTATGAGAGGTACTATTCATGTAGGCCCTGAAGGTAACTTAGGATTAGGACACTTAACGCATCCTAAAAGAGTAATTCCTGGAGCAGCCGCAGCATGGTCTGGAAGTGGTACGACTACTGGCCAGATTGTTATTGATTTACCAGGTACACTGTCTAACTATGATATGTTATACTTTGAAGTTGATGTATATGAGTACAGTGCTAAAAATGCTACTAAGATTATCGTAGGTGGACATAACTGGAACTCAGGCGCTAATGGTAATACAGGTACGCAGATGTGGCATAACGTTGGTGTAAAAGTTATTGGTGATATGGACAAACCAATCTACTTTGGTTGGAGAAATAATGGGTCAGTAAATAAAAGAGTTATGGTCATTGGATCTCCTACTTCTAGCTGGTCTTATGGAACGGTTCGTGTATCAAGTGTATCAGGAGCAGATGATTTTTATGTTGGTGCTATTGACTATACGGGTGATTGGGCTGTAACACAAAGTACGAGCTCATCAGTATTTACTAAAAGCCCAACAACAGATTTTAATAGTACTGGTGGAAAAACTTTAAAAACACACGGTAGAATGCAAGCTTATGGTTATCAAGGAAATGGTAACGTAGGCGGAACTGGAGAAGCTTCCTGGCATCCAAGTGGTATTTATTCTAATGGAACAAACTGGTTATATGGCCAGATAGTCATGAATAATAACATTATTTCTGGCTGTAGAAGAATTGAGGTTGGAGCAGATAACTCTGAATCTCATATTCTTCGAAGAAACAATAGTAGTAACACAGAAATTAGAACACATGCTACTGGTGCTGCATCTGGCTTGCTTGTCAGAAACGGCTCTGATCAATTTAGATTCCAGTTATATGGCGATGGAAGTAACTATGGTTTCTTAGATGGAGTCTGGGCAAGTTGGGATCTTCGAAAGGCTACAAATGGAGCTATGTATCTTAATGGTGATACCACATATTATTTACAGCCTGAAAGTACTTCTAATATGAATGCTGCAAAATTTGCCGGTGATGTTGCTATTAATAACGGTTCACCAGAACTTTATTTCGGTACGACCGGTAACCACTATAATTGGAGATTAGCGGCACAGGAAAATGTAAATCATGCATTTGAGATATCTGTTGGTAGCCAAGATACTAATTATGCTAATGATACCTATACAACAAAGTTTCATATTAACAATACAGGAGATGGAACCTTTGCTGGTAACGTAACAGCCTACTCAGACGAAAGACTGAAAGAGAATATTGAAACACTAGATGGCTCAAAGGTTTATGATATGAGAGGCGTTAGCTTTGAGAAAGAAGGTACTAAAGGAAGCGGTGTGATAGCACAAGAATTAGAAAAAATAGCGCCTGAACTTGTACAAACTGCAGAGGATGAAATAGGAACTAAATCTGTAGCTTATGGAAACTTAGTAGGATATTTAATTGAAGCTGTTAAAGATCTAAAAGCTGAAGTTGACGATTTAAAAGAACAACTAAAGAATAAATAGTTATAAATAGATATAGAGGAATTAACCTCATGCGCAATTTATTAGGAGAATAAAATGGCAATCACATATACTTGGGAAGTAACTTCCCTAAAAACTAAGGCAGAAGGCGATAATGCTGATGCTGTAATCCAAACTTATTGGAAAAAAACTGGCACAGACGATGATGGAAACGTAGGTTCATTCAGTGGAGCTACTCCATTTACTTCGGTGGATGCAGATCCATTTGTAGCGTTTGCTGACTTAACCGAAGCTGATGTACTAGGTTGGATTCAAGGCGTTGTTGTTGACGATTATGAAGTACACGTTAATGGTGTAATTCAACAACAAATCGATGCTATTGTAACACCCGTTACAGAACCTGATTTGCCTTGGGCTGAATAGAGGACTAAGAAATGGCTAAACCTAATTCGAGACAAACATTAATCGACTATTGCTTGAGAGCTTTAGGCGCTCCTGTAGTTGAAATAAATGTTGACGACGATCAGGTTGAAGATAGAGTTGATGAGGCTTTACAGTTTTATCAGCACTATCACGCCGATTCTATCGAAAAAGTATTTTTAAAACATCAGGTAACGCAAACTGATATTACTAACGGGTATATTACTATACCTGATTTGGTAACTGATGTCGTTCAGGTTTTTCCAATCAGAGATGGATTGGGAAGCGGCATGTTTGATGTACAATACCAAATGCATTTGAATGATATGTATTCACTTGGCTATATGGGATCTCTAGTAGAATACGAGATGGCTCAGCAATGGCTATCAATGTTAGATGTACTAGTAGATTCGGACGAAAAACATATTAGCTTTGACAGACATAAAAATCAACTGCGCGTTGATATGGATTGGTCGGTTGAAGTTATAGCTGACGAATATCTTATTATTGAGTGTTATAGAATACTAGATCCAAATACTTATACAGATGTCTATAATGACTACTTCTTAAAACGTTATCTTACTGCATTAATCAAAATGCAGTGGGGTGTGAATCTTTCTAAATTTGAGGGAATGGTAATGCCTGGTGGCGTTACTTTTAACGGACGACAAATATTAGAAGATGCTAAGGAAGAAATAGAAAAATTAAATGAAGAAGTCAGATTAAACTGGGAACAACCAGTTGACTTCTATACGGGGTAAAATATGCCACGAAGTGTATATTTCTCTCAGGCAGTAAAGTCAGAACAAAATTTATATGAAGATTTAATTATTGAATCTCTTAAAATTTTCGGCCAGGACGTATATTACATTCCTAGGACTTTAGTATCTAGAGACGACATACTAGGCGAAGATAGAGCATCTAAATTTGACGATGCTTATCTCATAGAAGCTTATATTGAAAACACCGATGGATTTGAAGGTGCCGGCGATCTGTATCAAAAATTTGGCTTAGAAATTAGAGACGAAGCAACTTTTGTAATTTCTAGAAGGCAGTGGCAAAATCTCGTAGGTATATGGAACAATGCAGTAAACTCTAATAAGCCTCAAGAAGGTGATTTAATATTTCTACCAATGTCTAATTCATTCTTTGAAATATCTTTTGTTGAAGATGAACAGCCGTTTTATCAATTATCCAATCTTCCTGTTTATAAAATGCAGTGTAGCCTGTTTGAATATAATGAAGAAGACTTTGAAACGGGTGTTGATGCAATTGATGTTGTTCAAGGTCAACAGTCATATCAGGTTGGTATGAAAGTTTCCACTTCTAACAATAATCACTTTATACAAGGTGAAACTGTTACACAGGTTATTAGCACAAATCCAGCAGTAAGCGTTTATGGCGAAATACAAACAGTAACAAAGCTTTCAGATATTGCAACTCAAATTTCTGTATCTAATATCGGAGTGGCTGGAAGCACTGATGCGAAAGACTTTTTGGTATCTAATGCATTAGGCATTGTCGGATCTAAGTCTAATATTACATGCCATATTATTGATATTAATAATGTTGCTGATGCTGAAGCTTTCCCGAGTGACGATCAAGCTGAAAACTATGCATTTGAAGTAGAAGCTGATGGATTCTTAGACTTTACCGAAACTAATCCGTTTGGCGACGCGTCGGAGACATACTAATGTTTGGAAATCACTTTTACCACGCAACAACACGAAAAGCAGTAGCTTTATTTGGTACTATATTTAATAACATTAGCGTTATTAGGCAGGACGGTTCTGGTAATGTATTAAACCAGATCAAAGTTCCTTTAGCGTACGGACCTAAACAAAAATTCTTATCTAGGCTAGATACGCCGACTGGCCAGGATGCGACAATGGCCATTAAGTTGCCTAGAATGGGATTTGAAATAACTTCTATGGATATTGATTCCACCCAGAAGTTGGCAAAGAGAAATCAAATAGTAGAAAATCACGCGACTGATTCTACTAAAAAGAAAACAATTAAACAAGCCGTAGCATATAATATTAATATGTCGCTATTTGCTATGGCTAAGAATCAAGATGACGGTTTGCAGATCATGGAACAAATACTTCCGTATTTTCAGCCCGAATACACAGTAACAATTAACCCAGTGTCTGGTTTTGATTATAAGCAGGATGTTCCTATTATATTAAACGCTGTTACTATACAAGATGATTACGAGGGTGATTTTCAAACTCGTAGAGCATTAATATACCAATTTGACTTTGTAATGAAAATGAAGTACTTTGGGCCGACAGCAGATCAAGGCGTTATTAGAGAAATTAACTTAGACTTTAATGCAGATCCGGGTGGCGCAAACATATTAGAGAATATGGATTTTACTATTTCGCCTGGCAGTGCAGATGAGGATGATAACTATACTGTTACTGTAAGTATAACATAGGTACATTATGGATAAATTAGAAAAAATGCAGGAAAGCCTGAATAAGAACTTGCCTGAGAAAAAAGTCAAAAAAACTGAATTGACCACTACACAAAAAGAGGTCAAAGATGATTATGAATTTTCTAGAAAAACATATAAAGATCTCATTGAAACTGGTGTGAGATCCCTTGACGTACTTGCGGAACTTGCAAGGGAATCAGAACATCCTAGGGCTTTTGAAGTATTGTCTAAAGCAATTAAAGATATTGGTGACGTAACCGATAAGCTTATGGATTTACAAAAAAGCAATAGAGACCTTAACGACGAAAACAAGGGTAAGAAAGAAGTAACAAACAATAATTTATTTGTAGGAAGTACTACAGATTTGCAAAGATTGTTTATGAAGCACGACAAAGAAAATAAAGATAAGAAGATTATAGATGCCACGCCCGAAGAATGAACATGAAGGCTATCTAGGAAATCCTAATGTAAAAAAGGATGGAGTAGAGAGTCAATTTAGTGAAGATGAGATCAAGGAATACAGACAATGTATGATGGATCCTGGTTATTTTGCTATTAACTATTTAAAGGTCATATCTTTGGACGATGGTTTAGTTCCGTTTAATTTGTATCCATATCAGAAAAACATGTTTAATCATTTTAATGATAATCGGTTTTCAGTAGTTTTGGCTTGTAGACAGTCTGGTAAATCGATTTCTGCAGTGGCGTATCTTTTATGGTATGCGTGTTTTCATCCTGAGAAGACGATCGCGATATTAGCAAACAAAGGAGCTACCGCTAGAGAAATGCTAGCTCGTATTACTCTTATGTTAGAAAATTTGCCATTCTTCTTACAGCCTGGATGTAAAGCACTAAATAAAGGCTCTATTGAATTTAGCAATAACTCTAAGATAATTGCATCTGCTACGTCTGGCAGTTCTATTCGTGGTTTGTCTATTAACTTATTGTTCTTAGATGAGTTTGCGTTTGTAGAAAACGACGCGCAATTTTATACTTCAACATATCCAGTGGTTTCGTCAGGTAAAGATACTAAGGTTATTATTACTTCTACGGCGAACGGTATTGGCAATGTGTTTCACAGGATTTGGGAAGGTGCTACTACATATACGAATGAGTATAAAGCTTTTAGAGTTGATTGGTGGGATGTTCCAGGACGAGATGATAAGTGGAAAGCTGAGACAATATCAAACACTTCAGAGCTGCAGTTTGACCAAGAATTTGGCAATAATTTCCACGGAAGAGGAAATACTTTAATTGATGCGAGTGATTTACTTGGCCAAAAGTCTTTACGTCCTATGACATGGAACGAAAATTTATATATTTACGAAAAAGCTATTGAAGATCACCAATATGTCATGACTGTTGATGTATCTAAAGGACGTGGTCAAGATTACAGCACATTTACTGTAATAGATACTTCTGTAAACCCATTTAAACAGGTTTGTGTATTTAGAGATAATAATATATCACCAATGTTATTACCCGATATGTGCTACAAATATGCTAAGCTATATAACGAAGCGTATATTATAGTAGAATCTAATGACCAGGGAGCGGTGGTCTGTAATGGTTTATATTATGATTTAGAATATGAAAACATGTTTGTTGAATCGCAGGTTAAGGCTAATGCGATCGGAGCCACAATGACAAGACGTGTTAAAAGGATTGGGTGTTCTACGTTTAAAGATTTAATTGGACAAAAAAAGCTTCACATTGTAGATGCTAATACAATTGAAGAGATGTGCACGTTTGTTGCTAGAGGTAATTCTTTTGAAGCGCAAGCGCCGAACCATGACGACTTAGTTATGAACTTAGTGTTGTTTGCATGGTTTACAACTACTGATATATTTCAGGGAATAACAAATATTGACATGAAAAACATGTTGTATAAAGAACAATTACAGGCAATACACGATGATTTATTGCCGTTTGGGCTTATTAATGACGGACGTAGTAGTGTCGCTGATGGAAAGGGCGATGGAGAAGGTAATGTATGGTTTGAGGTTGAACACCTTTAAAACTTTATTTATATAAATAATACTGATTGAACATAACCGTATTATGAAAACTTATTAATAACTCAAATTGAGAGGACAAAAAAATGGCATTTCAAGTATCACCAGGCGTCCAAGTCAATGAAATTGACGCATCGGGCGTAATACCTGCAGTCTCAACCAGTATTGGTGGATTCGCAGGAGCTTTTAATTGGGGTCCAGTTGAAGAAGTTAGAACGGTTGGTTCAGAAACAGAACTAGCTAGTATCTTCGGAGCACCGGACGACAATACAGCAAAATACTTTTTAACTGCAGCATCATTCTTAAAGTATGGTAATGCACTAAAAGTAGTACGAGCAGCAACTGACGGTCACAAAAACGCGACCGACGGAACTGCAAAATTAGTCAAGAACGAAGATCATTACGATTCTTTGTCACATGACGGAACCTTCATCGCAAGATATCCAGGAGTACTGGGTAACGCAATCGAAGTACAAGTATGTCCAGCTAACTCTACAGCATTTACAGCTTTTACTTCTAGTACTAGCGGAGTACTAAATTTTCCTGCTTCAGCAAGTTTTGATGGAGCTCCAGGAACTTCGGATTCTGCTGCAGTTGGTGGACACTCTAACGACGAATTACATATCGCTATCGTAGATAAAACCGGAGCATGGACTGGAACACCTAATACTGTTTTAGAAACATTTGCGTATGTATCACAAGCTTCAGACTCATATAAGGCAGACGGAACCTCAAACTACTATAAAGAAGTAATTAACAGAACTTCTAGATATGTTTGGTGGTCAGGTCATGCTTCTGGATTAACTGACGCAGGTGAATCTTTCGCTAGTCAATCAAGCGCCACAGCATACGTTACTGGAACTGCAGTAATTACTGCGGCTATGGCCGGTGGTGTTGACGATAACGCGCCAACTCACGGAGAGCTTGGTACCGCATACGACCTTTTAGCAGATGCTGAAACTGTCGATGTTAACCTTTTGTTTGCATATCCAGACGCCAATGGCACAAAAAATATTGCAGATAAACTTATTTCAATATGTAACACAAGAAAAGACTGTATGGCCTTTGTATCACCTCCGATCGAAGATTCAGTTGGTTCAGCGACTCCTGCTGCTGACGTAAAAACTTGGGCTGACACATTAGCCTCTACTTCTTACGCTTCAACAGATTCTGGTGCTGTTTATGTTTATGACAAATATAATGACGTATACAGATGGTTAGGAGCTTCTGGTCTTTGCGCAGGTCTTTGTGCAAATACTGACAATGTTGCTGACGCATGGTTCTCACCTGCGGGATCGACAAGAGGTCAACTATTTGGTGTTACTAAATTAGCATATAATCCTAAAAAGGCTGATAGAGACATGCTTTATAAAGCAAGAGTTAATCCACTCGTTTCTTTCCCTGGTCAAGGTACTATGTTATTCGGAGACAAAACATTATTGAGCAAGCCAAGTGCATTTGATAGAATCAACGTAAGAAGATTATTCATTGTAATTGAGAAAGCAGTATCTACTGCAGCTAAGGGACAACTCTTCGAATTTAACGATGAGTTTACTAGAGCTCAATTTAGAAATCTTCTTGAGCCATTCTTAAGAGATGTAAAAGGAAGACGTGGTGTTACAGACTTTAGAGTCGTATGTGATACTACAAACAACACAGGTCAAGTAATTGATGCTAATAGATTTGTTGCTGATATCTTTATCAAGCCTTCAAGGTCTATTAACTTCATCTCACTTAACTTTATTGCAACAAGAACCGGAGTCGATTTCTCAGAAGTCGCCGGTAGTTAATTAGGAGAAGAATAATGGCAATTTTAGGCGTAGACGATTTTAAATCTAAGCTAGTAGGCGGTGGTGCACGTTCTAACATGTTCAAAGTAACATGTAACTTCCCTGCTTATGCTCAAGGTGACGTTGAACTATCTTCCTTCATGATTAAGGGTGCTCAGTTTCCTTCATCAGTTGTGGCTCCTGTCCCTGTATTATTCAGAGGCAGACAACTACAACTTGCTGGTGACAGAACTTTTGAACCTGTAACATTAACAGTGATTAATGATACGGGCTTTGAAGTGAGAAACTCATTCGAAAGATGGATGAATGGTATTAGCGAACACAACAATAACACTGGTCAAAGTAATCCTACCGATTATATGGCTGACATTATTGTTGAGCAGTTAAACAAGCAAGGCGAAGTAACTAAGACTTACGATATGCGTGGTTGTTTCCCAACTAATCTTTCTACAATCGAACTTTCATACGACAATGAAAATCAGATTGAAGAATTCACAGTTGAGTTACAAGTACAGTATTGGGAGTCTGGAACTACTTCTTAAAAGCGGTATAAATAATATTAGACGAGGGGAGTTGTTCTCCCCTCCGATAATATTGAGGTAAATAAAAAATGGCAGAACTTTTTGGTTTTGAGATCAACAGAAAGGGGCAAAAGCTTCCAGAGCTTCCTTCCTTTGTTCCAAACACAGACGAAGACGGTGTTGGCGTTATTAATAGTGGTGGTCACTTTGGCCAGTATGTTGATATTGACGGTGATACTGCAAAAACTGAAGTAGATCTTATATACAAGTATAGAGATATTGCTTCACATCCAGAATGCGATGCAGCCGTAGAAGACATTATAAATGAAGCAATTGTAGGTGATAACAAATCAGCACCTATTGAAATTGTTATGGACGAAATGGAAGCATCTGATAAGGTGAAGAAAGTTATGAAAGAAGAGTTTGAGAATATAATCTCGCTTCTTAAATTTAATAGCTACTCACACGATATTTTTCGAAAATGGTATGTAGATGGTAGGTTGCCATATCATATTATTATCGATAACAAAAACCCTAAAAAGGGTATTCAAGAATTACGGTATATTGACCCGACTAAATTAAGAAAAATAAAAGAGGTCGAAGAAGAAAAAGATCCAAGGACTGGGGCCAATATTATTAAGAAGTCAGAAGAGTACTTCTTATTTCAAGACGGCGGGATGAAAGGCAGTAGTGAGGCCTTAAAAATACATCCTGACTCTATAGCATATTGCACATCAGGAATGCTAGATCCAACTCGCAAACGAATTTTATCATTTTTACATAAAGCGATTAAGCCCGTTAACCAATTAAGAATGATGGAAGACTCTTTGGTTATCTACAGAATTAGTAGAGCGCCAGAAAGAAGAATTTTTTATATTGATGTGGGTAACTTACCTAAGGGTAAAGCTGAAGAATATTTAAAAAACATTATGGGCCAATACAGAAATAAATTGGTCTATGACGCAGCGACTGGAGACATTAAAGATGATCGTAAACACATGTCGATGTTGGAAGACTTCTTTTTACCGCGTAGAGAAGGTGGTAGAGGTACGGAAATTTCAACATTACCTGGAGGGGAAAACCTCGGGCAGATCGACGACATTATTTACTTCCAAAAGAAACTCTACAAGTCGCTCAACGTTCCAGCTAACCGTTTAGAGCAAGAGTCTGGATTTAATCTGGGTAGATCTACTGAGATATCTAGGGACGAGGTTAAGTTTAAAAAGTTTTTAGATAGATTAAGAAAGAGATTTAGTGATCTATTCTTACAATTACTAAAAACGCAGTTAATGCTGAAAGGCATTATCACTAAAGAAGATTGGATGAAGTGGAAGGAAGATATATACTTTGACTTTATTGAAGATAATTACTTTAGTGAATTAAAAGAAGCTGAAATAACAAGAGAACGTTTCGAAATGTTAGCTCAAATGGATGAATATGTTGGAAAGTATGTGTCCAATGAATGGATTCGTAAGAACATCTTACGACAAACAGATGATGAGATCGCTGAAATTCAAAAACAAATCGCTGCTGAAAAAGCATCAGGCGATATTGAAGATGAAGATGACCTTGACATTTAAATTATTATAAATATATAACGAAGGATAAAAATAAATGAGTATTGAAAATTTAATTAATGATGTAAAAAATGGCGATAACGTTGCTGCTAGTAAGCAGTTTAATTCAGTTATGGCCGACAAATTAACTGCTGCTCTTGATGCAAAGAAGATTGAACTCGCTTCTTCATTACAAGACAGGCAGGCCTCTAAAGAAGAGGAATAACAACGGAAATAAGTAAATGAAACTTATAGCAGAATTTAATGACAGTAACCTAGAGGTTATTGAAGAAAAAGTTAATGGTAAAAAGACTCTCGTTATTGAGGGTGTTTTTATGCAAGCCGATTCTAAAAATAGAAACGGTCGTATTTACGAAAAAAGCATTCTTGAAAATGCAGTAAGTAAGTATGTAAAAGAACAAGTAAGTACTGGTAGAGCAGTCGGGGAGTTGAATCATCCTGAAGGTCCTACCATTAACTTAGATAAAGTTTCGCACAAAATTACAGAACTCAAATTTGACGGAAGTAATGTTGTAGGAAAGGCATCAATCTTAGAAACCCCTATGGGTCAAATTGTAAAAGGTTTGCTCGAAGGTGGAGTTAAGCTTGGTGTATCAAGTCGTGGTATGGGAAGTCTTGTGCAAAAGAATGGCGCTATGTATGTGAAGGATGACTTTATGTTATCTACAGTAGATATCGTTCAAGACCCTTCAGCTCCAGAGGCGTTTGTCAATGGAATTATGGAAGGTGTTGATTGGGTATGGAATAATGGCGTTCTTTGTCCACAAGAAGTTGAGAAAATTGAGACTGAAATCAAGGAAGCTCGAGGCGTTAGATCATCTGATGTTGAGATTAAAGCTTTTAAGAATTTCCTCTCTAAACTTGTAAATTCTTAATAGGAGAATAAATTATGTCTAATGACAAAATAGAAAATGATTTAGTCGAAGACGTATCAGAAACTGAAGAGCTTACTAACGAGGAGCTCGTTGAAGACGAACAAGTTCAAGACGAAGAAATCGTAGAAGCAAAAGCTAAAGTGGAAGCTGATGAAGAGGGTGATGACGAAGAGGAAGAAGTATCCGAAGATTCCGATGAGGAAGAAGAGGAAGAAGAGCCTGTTGTTGAAATGCCTAAAACTAAAGCTGCTATTATGGCATCAGTGAATGATATGTTGAAGAAATCAAAAAAACTAGACGCACAAAAGATTTATGCTAGTGTTATGAAAACAATGGAAAGTGACGAAGGTGATGACGAAGAAGAAGAGAAGCCGGTTAAGGAAGACGTAAATGTCGACCATATTGACTACTCTGAAGATTTAGAATCATTGGTGGCTGAAGAAGCTACACTATCCGACGGTTTTCAGGCAAAAGCTGGAATCATCTTTGAAGCTGCTTTAAAATCTAAAGTAGGTGCAGAGATTGATAGACTAGAATCTGAGTATGTCGCAAATCTTGAAGAAGAAGTAACTGAAATCAAGTCTGAGCTCGTAGAAAAGGTAGATTCTTATCTTAACTATGTTGTTTCTAACTGGATGACAGAGAACGAAGTTGCAGTAACTACTGGTCTTAGGACTGAGATTGCTGAGGACTTTATGTCTTCTTTACAGTCAGTGTTTAAAGAGCACTATATCGAGGTTCCTGAAGGTAAGGTTGACCTGGTCGACGAATTAGCCGAGCAAGTTGCTGAACTGGAAGAATCATTAAATAAATCAACGGAAGATAATATAGCACTAACTGAGTCTGTTTCTAATTTAGAAAGAGCTGAGATTGTGAGAAATGCATCTTCTGGGCTAGCATTGACTGAAGCTGAAAAGCTTGCATCTTTGGTAGAAGATATCGATTTTGATGACGCAGAATCTTTCACAATGAAAGTAAATGTTGTTAAAGAATCATACTTCAGATCTGAAGCTCAAGAATCAGTAGATGAAGCTCAACAACTAGTTGGTACTGACGAAGCTCCAGCTGAACTCAATGATGTTATGGCTAGATATACACAAGCTATTTCAAAATTTAACAAATAGTCTAATAGGGGAAACAAAAAATGTTTAACGCAGACAAAAACTTAATGGAAAAGTGGGCTCCGGTTCTTGAGCACGCAGATGTTCCATCAATTCAAGACGGTCATAAAGCAGCTACGGTTGCAAGACTGTTAGAGAACCAAGAAATTGCAGCTAGAGAAGAAGGTCTAGCAGCTCAAGGTAACATGATATCAGAAGCAGCGGGTAACGTTGTTGGTGCTGGTATGGGTGCTACTGCGGGTGCAATCAAAGGATTCGATCCAGTATTGATTTCTTTGGTAAGAAGAGCTATGCCTAACCTTATCGCTTATGATATCGCTGGTGTACAACCTATGTCAGGTCCTACTGGACTTATCTTCGCTATGAAGTCAACATTCACTAACCAAGCTGGTGGTGAGGCATTGTTTGATGAAGCTAATACAGCTTTCTCAGGTGGTGGTACTCAAGAAGCTGGACCTTCTGGTCTAGAAGCTGCTGTTGATAACGGTGACGGTTCTTTGGCAACTAACGAAACTGCTGGTGAGATTTTCTCAACAGTAGGTGCTGGTCTAACTACAGCTCAAGCTGAAGCATTAGGCGATGGTGGTGGTACTACTTTCGGTGAGATGGCTTTTAAAATCGATAAGTCAACTGTTACTGCTAAGTCAAGAGCTCTAAAAGCTGAGTACACAATGGAACTTGCACAAGATCTTAAAGCTGTGCACGGTCTAGACGCTGAAGGTGAACTTGCTAACATCCTTTCTTCTGAAATCCTTGCGGAAATCAACAGAGAAGTTGTTAGAACTGTAAACCAAAAAGCTAAGCTAGGTGCTTTGCAATCTTCAGTAGCTGTTAAAGGTATCTTTAACTTGCACACTGATTCAGACGGCAGATGGTTAGCTGAAAAAGCTAAAGGTCTTATTGTTCAGATTGAAAGAGAAGCTAACGCAATTGCTAAAGAAACAAGAAGAGGAAAAGGTAACTATGTAATCTGTTCTTCTGATGTTGCTTCAATCCTTGCTGCTTCTGGCATGCTTGACTATAGCCCTGCTTTGAATACTTCACTAAATGTTGACGATACTGGTAATACTTTTGCTGGTGTTCTTAACGGTAAGTTCAAAGTATATGTAGATCCATATTCAACTGGTACTAACCCTGACTACGTAACTGTAGGTTACAGAGGAAGTACTCCATATGACGCAGGTATCTTCTATTGCCCATACGTTCCTTTAACTATGGTTAAAGCAATTGGTGAAGAAGACTTCCAGCCAAGAATCGGTTTCAAAACTAGATATGGTATGGTTGCTAACCCGTTTGTTGCTACTGACGGTACTGCTGGTGCTGCTAGAGGTAACCCATACTTTAGAATCTTTAGAGTAGACGGAATCATGCAAAACAGCTAATCTTTAATTAGATATGCGATTAAGGGACCTTCGGGTCCCTTTTTTTTATTCCTAATGTTATAACTTGTATAAATAACAATATGACTACTGCAAATAAAAACTTTTTAAGTCCCACTGGGTTTCAATTTAAAATCGATTCTACTCAATATGCTAATGTTGAGTATTTTTGTACGGCTGTGACGCTTCCTGATTTATCATTAGGAGAGGCGCCAAATCCATACAAAGGATCTAACCTGGCCTTTACCGGTGATAGAATCACATTTGGTGATCTTGCTATAAGATTTAACGTGACTGAAGATATGGAAAACTATATAGAGATGTTTAATTGGATGCATAACATTATAGAGAGCGGAGAGAAATTTAAGTCTGATGCTACACTATCTATTTTAAGTAGCCACAATAATGTTACTAAAGAAATTAGTTTTAGAGACTGCTTTCCAACCAACTTGTCAGCCGTTGAATTTTCTACTCAGCAGACGGATATAGAATACCTGCAAGCTGACGTGACATTAAAGTATACATACTACGAAATTAAGTAACGTATATAAATATATATTGTAATGCATATTACAATGCATATTACAATGTATAAAATGGAAATATTATGAATAATTTAGAACAAATACTTGAGATGTGGAAAAAAGATTCTGTCATCGATGAACTTCAATTAGATCAATCAGCACGAGATTCTGCAAAGCTTCATTCGAAGTACCTAGAACTATACTCTGTAAATAAGCTTAGATATAAAAAGCTTGACCTAGAATTTAAAGTTTTACTTAAAGATAAGTTTATGCACTATAACGGCAAACTAAGTCAAGAAGAAATGGACTCTAGAGGCTGGGGTTACGATCCTTTAAACGGACTTACTGTCTTAAAGGGTGATATGGATAAATGGTATGACGCTGATCCGCTCATTCAAGAACACCAAGCCAAGATGCATTACACGCAAGAACTAATTGACACTTTAAAAGAAATACTTGACAACATTAAGTGGAGACATCAGAACATTAAAAATATTATTGAATGGAATAAATTTACTAGTGGAATGTAATGGAAAAAATAGTCGTTAAGAAAAAGAACGAGGTATTTCTGAGTATTATAACTGAACCGGGAATAGAGATGGAGTTGTCAGAACACTTCTGTTTTTATGTGCCAGGTTACAAGTTTATGCCGTCGTACAAAAATCGTATGTGGGATGGTAAAATACGATTGTATGATTTAAGGAAAAAACAAATTTACGCGGGACTTTATAAGTACCTTATTGAATTTGCAAATGCTCGCAATTATGAGTTTATCGTTGAAGATAATTCTATGTATGGACGACCTGACATTGAAGAACTTCATGATATTGAAAGTTTGCTGAAACAGGTGACGCTCACGGCTAACGGAGATAGTATAACACCTAGGGATTATCAACTAAGTGCGCTCTCACATGCGTTAACCAATAAAAGTTCGTTGTTATTAAGCCCGACCGCTTCTGGAAAAAGCTTAATTATATATTTAGCGGTTAGATACTACTTAGAGATGTACGATAAAAACGTTCTTCTCATAGTGCCTACTACTTCGCTTGTTGAGCAAATGTATTCGGATTTCGGAGATTACTCAACAAAGGATGATTGGTCCGTTGACGAGAATTGTCATAGAATATATTCTGGTAAAGAAAAATATAATTTAAAGCATAGGGTTATAATCACTACATGGCAATCGATTTATAAGATGCAGACGCCTTGGTTTGAAGAATACGGGATGGTGATCGGCGATGAAGCTCATAATTTTAAAGCTAAGTCACTGACTGCTATATTAGAAAAATGCGTTAATGCGCAATACAGGATGGGCACAACTGGAACTTTAGACGGAACTCAAACTCATCAGTTAGTATTAGAGGGTTTATTTGGCCCTGTACATAAAGTAACTACTACTAAAAAGCTGATAGAAGAAAACTCTTTATCACAACTGGACATATATGTCTTGTTATTAAAGTACAGTGATGAACATTGTAGACTGGTATCGAAGATGAAGTACCAGGAAGAAATAGATTTTATTGTAAAGTACGGGCCCAGAAATAATTTTATATCGAACCTTGCTATGGATCAGGAAGGTAATTCGCTTATATTGTTTCAGTTCGTAGAAAAGCACGGTAAGCCATTACATGATATGTTAAGAGAGAAGTTTGACGCATTGCCGCGCAATACTAGGAGGTTATTTTATGTCTCAGGGGAGACCGACGTGGATACGAGGGAAGAAATTCGAGCGATTACAGAGAAGCAAGACGACGCGATTATTGTCGCTAGTATGGGCACTTTTTCTACAGGTATTAATATTAAGCGTCTTCACAACATTATTTTTGCTTCACCGAGTAAGTCTCAAATTAGGGTTCTTCAAAGTATCGGACGTGGATTAAGGAAGTCTGCAGATGGTATAGATACTAAGGTATATGATATTGCTGATGATTTACATTGGAAGGCTAGAAAGAATTATACGTTAAATCATGCTGGAGAGCGCATTAGAATATATAGTAAAGAAAAATTCGACTATAAAATACACGGTATAAATATATAAATGGAATCAATCGAAAACGTAGATGTAAGACATTTTAAACTGACGAATGGCGAAAATTTAATTTGCTATGTCCAGTCAGCTTCGGAGCATGCATTCATTGTAGAACGGCCTGCGGCCGTGCAGGTTTCACCTGCTGGAATGTGGACTTTTGCGGATTGGTTTCCTTTTTCTGACAAGAAAGTGTTTAAAATTATGAAGCGCTTTGTTATTAACCATACAGAGGTTGTAACTGAGACAAAAGAATCATATATTAAGTATTCTTGTCAAGATGAGATTAAAGAAACTATAGAAACATATAGTGATGACTATGATTATGATATGGAGAGCGATCAATTTGAATTTGATGAAACAGAGACGAAAACAATACATTAGTATACCCCTATCCTCAAGTGGACTCTTATATTATATCACGCTTTTCGCGATTTGTACACCTTTTTATGCAAAAAAACTAAATTAATTTAATGAAAATAACGATGTACATTTAGTGCATACTGTGTTATAATATACTATTATCGGGAGAAATACATGACTAAAAAAATCAAACCAAAAGATAAACCACATTACGTAAACAATAAGGAATTTTCTCAAGCTGTTATGGATTATGCGATTTCAGCTAGAGCCGCAAAGGAAGCTGATAAAGCCACTCCCACGGTAACTAACTATATTGCATCTTGCTTTATGAAAATATCCGAAGGCCTGTCCCACAGACCGAACTTTGTTCGGTACACTTATCGTGAGGAAATGGTTATGGATGGCGTAGAGAATTGTCTTCGTGCAATCAATAACTATAAAATCGATACAGCCACACGAACAGGTAATCCAAACGCATTTAGTTACTTTACTCAAATATGTTTCTTTGCATTTATACGCAGAATTACTAAAGAGAAAAAGCAACAAGAGATTAAGTTTAGATTTATCGAAAAGATGGGAATCGAAGACTTTGCTGCTATGGGAATGGATGATGCTGGTGCGCAACAAACTATGGAATATGTTGATACTCTTAGACAAAGAATCGATAAGATTAGAGTAAAAGATGATAAGATTAAAGAGTTTGCAAAAGCAGAAAAAGAAAAAGAAAAACTAGAATTGTTTATGGTATAATATGAAAGTAGCTATTTTAAATGATACACACTGTGGTGTAAGAAATTCATCTGATATTTTTCTAAAGTATCAAGAAAGATTTTACGAAGAGATATTTTTTCCATATTTAAAAGAGAATAATATTAAGAACATTTTACATCTAGGAGACTATTATGAGCACAGAAAATTCGTTAACTTTAAAGCACTCAATGCTAATCGTAAGCATTTTCTTGAGCCTATGCGTGATGCCAGCATTACCATGGATATTATACCCGGAAATCATGATGTCTATTTCAAAAACACTAACGAGTTGTGCAGCCTCAAAGAGTTGCTTGGTTATTTTACCAGTAATGTAAACATTATTATGAAACCTACTGTACTAGATTACGATGGTTTAGGTGTAGCAGTGATTCCGTGGATTAATAACGCTAACTATAAAGAGTACGTTGATTTTGCTATGAAGTGTAAAGCTCCAATACTGGGTGCTCACTTAGAACTTGCTGGCTTCGAAATGATGGCAGGTATTACTAATCCACACGGAATGAACGCTGAAATATTTTCACGGTTTGAAAAAGTATTATCTGGACATTTCCATACAAGATCGTCACAAGGTAATGTCGACTATTTAGGATCTCAGTTCGAATTTACATGGGCTGATGTTGATGATCCAAAATATTTTCATATATTAGATACAGAAACGCGAGAAGTTACAGCGGTGCGTAATCCTATTACTATGTTTAAAAAGATTGTATATGATGATACTAATAATGATTATAGCAACTTTGACTTTACGGATTGTGAGCACAAGTTTATTAAACTAATCGTATTAACTAAGAACGATTTATATATGTTTGACAAATTTGTTGATAAGCTTCAAAGCATAGAAACTTACGAATTAAAAATCGCTGAAAGCTTTGAAGAATATTTAGGTGAAAGTGTTGAAGATGAAAAAGTATCTTTAGAAGATACAACTGAATTATTGGATTCTTATGTAGAAGCGGTTGATACCGAATTAGATAAAGATCATTTGAAAATTGAATTGAGAAAGCTTTATACAGAAGCTCAGAACTTAGAGGTAGTATGATAAATTTTAAAAGTGTTAGTTGGAAAAATTTCCTTTCGACTGGTAATGACACAATTAAAGTACAATTAGACAGAACTCCATCAACCCTTATTGTCGGTTCGAATGGTGCAGGTAAGTCAACGATGCTGGATGCATTATCTTTTGGATTGTTTGGTAAACCACATCGTGATATTAAGAAAGATCAAATGATCAATAGTATCAATAAGAAAGGCACTATTGTCGAGGTTGAATTTGCTATTGGTAGTTCAGACTTTAGAATATTAAGAGGTATTAAACCTAACAAGTTTGAAATCTGGCAAAATGGTAATATGATCAATCAGTCGTCCAATGCTAGAGATTACCAGAAATTTTTAGAACAAAACATTCTTAAGTTAAATCATAAGTCATTCCATCAGGTTGTTGTATTAGGTAGTAGTTCCTTTATTCCCTTTATGCAATTACCTGCATGGTCTCGTAGATCTGTTATTGAAGATCTATTAGACATTAATATATTTAGTAAGATGAACACGTTGCTAAAAGAGCGTAATTCTAAGATAAAAGAAGAGCTCAGTGAGATTAATCATTCTTTAGATTTATACAAAGCTAAAATGGACACTCAATCCAAATATATTAAAGATTTACAAGCAATCAATAAAGATATGATTGCGTCAAAAGAAAATTCAATTGAAGCATACGAAGATGATGTAAAGGCATTGGTCAATCAATCCGCAGATCTAGGTAAAAACCTTGACGCGTTAACAGAGCTTGAAAATAAAAAATCAGATGAACTGTCTAGGAAAGTATCCGATATTAAGTCGGAAGATAAATTGTTTAAATCTAAAATTAAAGACTTAGTAAGTCAAGCAAAATTCTTTGAAGAAAACGAAATATGTCCTACGTGCGATCAAGATATCGATGCTAGTATTAAAGACGACAAACTAAGTCGTATCAAAGAAACAGCCGCAAATATACAACAAGGCATGAAGGAGTTATCCCTAGATAATGATAAATGCGCTTCTCAGTTACTAGAATGTCAAAATAATATGAAAGAGCTTTTAGGCAAGCAACGTCAGATTAACTCTAATAACGATAAAATCAATATCATGCAGAGAGAAATCGAAAAGATTCAGAAAGAGATTAGTACTTTGTTACAATCATCTGGTGATATAAAAGTTGCTAAAGACGAGCTAAATACACTTCGTGATAGCAAAGACTCAATAACAGAAAAAAAACTAGAGTATGTAGAAGAGCGCACGTACAATGAAGTTATAGGCGAGATGCTGAAAGATACGGGCATAAAAACTAAAGTAATTAAACAGTACTTACCTGTCATGAATAGACTTATCAATCAGTACTTACAAGTGCTTGATTTCTTTGTCGCATTTCACCTAGATGAGAACTTCACCGAAACTATCAGATCACGCCATCGCGATGCATTTAACTATGCGTCATTTAGTGAAGGCGAGAAGCAAAGGATAGATTTATCATTGCTATTCACTTGGAGACAGATTGCTAAGATGAAAAATTCAGCATCTACGAATCTGCTCGTATTAGACGAAACCTTTGATTCTTCCCTTGATCATGATGGAATCGACAATCTAACTAAAATTCTAAACACTCTAGAAGATGGCACGAATGTATTCATTATATCCCATAAGGGCGATATCCTAGAGAATAAGTTTAGATCTAAGATCGAATTTATTAAAGAGCGCAACTTCTCTAAGATCAAATAGTTATAAGAATCTCGGTTTATATAAAAAATACGTATAAAAACTATATACTATTTTCGCAAAAAGTGTGTACAAACACCTCGTATCGTAGTATAATATACCTATATTAAAGATAAGGAGTTAATATGTATCACAATTCAAGTCTACCAAAATTATTAGCGAAAGAGAATCTTACGATTCGTCATGGTAACTATCAGACCCCATGGTTTGACATCAAAAACCGTGTTCTCGGCCTTCCTCTGTGGAAGGACATGGGTAAAGACGTATATGACTTATTTGTAGGTCATGAAGTTGGTCATGCATTAGAAACTCCATATGAAGGATGGCACGACAGTCCTGAAAAACTTCAGGGTTGTCCTAGGTCCTATATTAACGTAATAGAAGATGCTAGGATTGAGAGAAAAGTAAAAACTAGATATCCTGGTTTAGTCGGTCCATTCTCTAGAGCATACGCTAACTTATTCGAAGACAACTTTTTTGGAACTGAAGACATCGATGTTTCAGAACTAAGAATTATTGATAAAATTAATCTTCAAGCTAAAGTCGGCTCTCATGTTGATATAGAGTTTACTGACGAAGAGCAAGTCTTTATGGATAGAGCTATGAGAACTGAGGACTTTCAAGAAGTCTTAGAGCTTGTTAAAGACATCGTAGCTTACGATAAAACGCAAGAAGAAGATAAAGAGGAAGAAGAAACTCCAGACGAAAACAAATTTGACGAGACTGATGAAACTGAATCAGAAGAAGAAAGCGATCCTTCACAACAAGGTGGAGATGATCAATCTGACGATCAACAAGAACAAAATACTCCTAATTCTTCAGGAGATGAAGAAGACGAAGAAGATAAAGGACAATCTGACGAAGGTTCTGTTTCTCTTGGTGACGGAGCTGACGGACATATTGGTGTTTCAGTAACAGATGAAGCTTTTAGAAAAGCAGAAAAATCACTACTTGACACTGACGAAGATGGCCAACAAACACTTGTCGTTTCTGATATTCACAAAGAGATCAGAAAAAAGATAGTTGTTGACTTTAAAGATCTTCAAGCAGAGAGAGCTATTTCAACAGAACATGCCGGTGAGTATATCTTAGAAGATATTGCTAAGGCAACTCTGGAATATCCTACGTATATCAAGACAACTAAAAGAAGTGTTGCTGTCGCAGTTAAAGAATTCGAAATGAGAAAGGCCGCTACTCAGTGGGCTAAAGCGACAACCGCAAAAACTGGAGTTATTGACGTAAACAAACTGTTTTCATACAAGACTAATGAGGACATATTCAAACAAACAACTAGACTTCATGATGCTAAAAGCCATGGAATGATAATGTTGATTGACTACTCAGGATCTATGTACGAGTCATTGCCTAATGTTTTAGATCAGCTAATTCACTTAGTATTGTTTTGTAAGCAAGTTAATATTCCTTTTGACGTCTATGCGTTTACAACACAAAACAGCAATATTGATTATTACGATCTTAAAACTCAAGGTTTACTGTTTGATGGAGATATGGATTTAGATGGAATAAGCATGCCGCTTTTGACTTCTTCGAGTCTTAAAAAATCTGATTTCGAGGCTTCGCTTAAAGCTCTTCATGTTAGAGCGACTGCTGCTGCTTACGTGTCAAGGCAGATAATTGGAAAATCAGAAGACTTTGGTTCAACTCCGTTAAATCAAGCTTTGATTATGTCACATCATCTGATTAAAGAATTCAAAGTTAAGCACGCAATCGAAAAAATGAATCTAGTCGTTTTCTCTGACGGAGATGCGAACAGAATGCAAGCTTACCAGGATCAATCTCTTGAAGATAACAAAGTAGCTTCTCACGGATTGTGGAAAGGTGTTAACATGATGATTGACGGAAAGTTAGTAAAATCCGAAGCTAGAGAGGGAGTGACAGCGGCAATATTAGAAAATATAAACAAAAGACTTGCCACAAACTGCATCGGATTCTTTATGGCTGATAACAACAGGGATTTTAACTTTAAAGTCGACGATATTTGTGGTAATGCTTGGGCTGAAGATGAAAGAAAAGAAGCTCAAAAAGAGTACAGAAAAAACAAATGTGTTGTTAGAACTAACGCTCTTGGATACAATGAATTTTACTTAATTAAAGGCGGTAACAATCTTGAAACTGCTGATGACGATTTCGAAGTTACTTCAGATCACACTAGAGGCCAAATGGCTACTGCGTTTAAAAAGTACTCTAAAAGCAAAAAGCAGAACAAGGTTCTTATGACCACATTCGGAAGATGTGTCGCATAATACTGCTAAAAAATGTATACTTTTTTTCAAAAAAAGGTGTACAAACCCCTAGAACCATGGTATAATATACACATACACAATTGATAAGGAACTACATTATGAAAGACATGAAAATCTCAACACAAAATATTTTAAAAGAACTGGCTACAAATTATCCAGATCAAACTGCGTTCAGAAAGAACGTGATTGAATCCACGGCAAAGTCTATGGGTTACACAGGAAAAGACTTTTATCCTATGCTTACCGCAGAAACAAGAGTCAAAATAGGCACTTACGATTTAAGCGCTTTACTACAAACTGTAGAGGTTGACAATAAGGTGATAGACATTTCGTCTGCAGCAAAAATGCAATCGATCGTTAACGAAGAAAAATCATTCGCAAAAGCGGATCCAACGTTTGTTCCATGGGGAGCATTTCACGATGTTGTAAAAATGATTAAATCGCAGATGTTCTATCCTGTATACGTTTCTGGTTTATCTGGAAATGGTAAAACTTTTATGGTAGAGCAAGCTTGTTCAAAACTAAACAGAGAATTTATAAGGGTTCAAATTAACCCTGAAACTGACGAGGATGATTTACTTGGTGGATTTAGACTTATTAACGGAGAGACTGTATTCTCTAAAGGACCAGTTCTTAAAGCGATGGAGAATGGCGCGATCCTTCTTCTCGACGAAATTGATAGAGCTACAAATAAAATTATGTGTCTTCAAGGCATTCTTGAAGGTAAACCTGTTCTCGTTAAGAAAACGGGTGAAACGATTACTCCTGCGCCTGGCTTCAATGTTATAGCAACTGCGAATACTAAAGGTAAAGGATCAGAAGATGGTAGGTTTACTGCTGCTTCAATCATTGACGAAGCTTTCTTAGAAAGGTTTACTGTTGCGATTGATCAGAAGTTTCCATCACCATCCATCGAAACTAAAATACTTAACAATCATATGACTAAGTTTGGTACAGAAGACGCTGACTTTGTTGAAAAGCTAGTTACATGGGCAGACATCATTAGAAAAACATTCTATGATGACGGAGTAGATGAAGTTATTTCAACCAGAAGGCTTTGTCATATCGCACAAACTTTCTCTATCTTTAAGAATAGAGCTAAGGCGATTGACTTATGTATCGCTAGGTTTGATGACGACACTAAGTCAGCTTTCTTAGATCTTTACACAAAGGTCGATGATGGTGTATTAAACATTGAAGAGGAAATTAATGAAACAGCCTAATTACAAATTTAACGAAGGAGCTCTAATTAAAGAGTTCCAATCGTATATCGATTCTACGTACGGACAGCATTATGGCCAAGGGGGATTGCAATCTTCCGAAGTCATAATTGATCGTGGCCATGGCCTTGGATTTTTTCTCGGCAATGTCGACAAATATAATGCTAGGTATGGTAAGAAAGGAACTTCAGAAGATCATAGAAAAGATCTTATGAAGGTACTACATTATGGATTGCTTGCGCTTTATGAGCACGATAGGTCTAACTCAAAATAAAGGTGTACAAACACGTGAAACTGTGTTATAATACTGGTAACAAATTAAAAAAGGTAAATTATGAAAATATCAAGTGAAACTATTAACATCCTGAAAAATTTTTCAGGAATAAATGCGAATTTAGTCTTTAAGCCTGGAAAGGAACTTAAGACTATTTCCGAAGCAAAAACCATTATGGCCAATGCATCAATCCTAGAGGACTTTCCTCAAACGTTTGGCGTATATGATCTTAATGAATTTTTGTCTCTGTACAATCTTATGGATGAACCTGACTTAGAGTTTAGCGATAAATTCTTGACAATGTCTGATGGTTCTCAAAGGATTAAGTACTACTATTCTGAGATTGAGATTCTTACACAACCTAGTAAAGATATCAATATGCCAGAGTGCGAAGTTATCCTAGATCTTTCGGCCACGAACCTAGATAAGATCAGGAAAGCTGCTGCAGTTCTTGGACATTCAGAATTAGCTTTCAGTAGTGAAGGTGGTGAAGTTATTGCTTCTGTATTCAATGAGAAAGATTCTACTGCGAATACATTTGACATTAATCTAGGCACATCATCTACTGAAACCTTTAATTACGTATTTAGTATTTCAAATTTGAAAATGCTACAAGGTGATTATAAGGTATCGATTTCATCTAGGCTAATCTCCAACTGGAGAAATGCGGATAATCCTTTAGATTATTTTATCGCTTTAGAGAAATCATCAAGTTTCGGTGTATAAATAACTATGCACAGAAAAAATTCTCATATTATTATGAGGATAATACGAGAAGATGCCGAATTGGTCGGGTCTCTCATAATTAGTCTACTTTGCAAAGGAGAAACAAATGACTGAACTACAAGATAAAGTCCTTCCATCAGAAGGCGAAGAGCAACAAGCTCCACAACTGTCTCTACAAGACATCGCAACTTTCGTACAGATTATCGATATCTGTTCTAAAAGAGGTGGTTTCGAAGGGCAGGAAATGGAAGCTGTTGGTGGTCTAAGAAACAAGACTGTAGCATTTCTAAATGCTGCATCTGAAGCTCAAGGACAAGATGCTCCACAGGGTATGGTACCAGAAGGTGCCGATCTACCTGAAACAGTTGAAGCTGAAGAAGCTTAAATTGTATTAGCTTAATTCGGGGGTAGCTCCCCCGTATTTTATTAATTTTATTATGAAGGATATATTATGGATCGCAATGAAACATTACGCTTAATTGAAGCACTCAAAAGGGGAACTGTTACAGTGACCTTTCAAAAGGTTGACTCAGACGAAATTAGAGTTATGCCTTGTTCTCTCAACCCAATTGTTCTAGAAGCTAACGGTGTTAAAACCGTTATCGAAAACGTAGACCCAAGCACTGATCATATCGCTGCTTGGTCTTTGGATAAAGACGCATGGCGTTCTTTTAGACTAGATACAGTTCTTGGTTGGGAGGTACTATAAATGTCAGAATTTCTTTGGGTTGAAAAATATCGACCACAGAAAATTCAAGATTGTATTTTACCGGAATCAATCAAGAGAACCTTTGAAGATATTGTTAGAGGAGGTGACCTACACAATATGCTTCTTACCGGGACAGCCGGCTTAGGTAAAACAACAGTCGCGAAAGCTCTGTGTAATGAACTTGACTTAGATTTTCTTTTGATCAATGGATCCGAAGAGTCTGGCATTGACACGCTTCGAAATAAGATTAAACAATTTGCATCTACCGTTTCGTTACAAGGAGGCTACAAAGTGGTTATTCTTGACGAAGCAGATTATCTCAATGCTCAATCAACACAACCCGCATTGCGTGGTTTCATTGAGGAGTTCTCGAATAATTGTCGGTTTATATTGACATGTAATTTCAAGAATCGAATCATCGAACCATTGCATTCTCGTTGTACTACAATTGAGTTTAACGTTTCTAAAAAAGATTCAGCTCCACTTTGCGGGCAGTTTTTACATCGATGTGAGGTTATTCTAAACCAAGAAAACATTGATTACGATCGCAAGGTTGTAGCTGAGCTTATTATGAAACATATGCCTGATTGGCGCAAGGTTCTTAATGAACTGCAGCGTTACAGTAGTAGCGGTACTATTGACACAGGCATCTTAGTATCTTTATCGGAAGTATCTCTCAATGATCTTATGATTCATTTGAAAGAGAAGAACTTTAAAGGTATGCGTCAGTGGGTAAGTAACAATATTGATTCCGAACCTGCAGCAATTTATCGTAAGATTTACGATAATATGAATGACTATATTGATCCTCAGAGTATACCTCAATTGGTACTTATTCTTGCGGACTATCAATATAAGAATTCCTTTGTTGCGGATCACGAACTTAATACAGTTGCTTGTCTTACTGAGGTAATGGCAGGGGTTTCATTTCGATGAGCCCCTTCGATTATCTAAACGCAATCAACACAACTAAAAAGGATATAATGGTTGATGATGTAGCTGAAAAAGCATACACGTCATTTATGGTTAATCGTGGCCTATCGTATTTTCCTGACACAATTCTGTTCGCAAATGAAATGAATGTGCATCACCATATAGATCATCGTCTTCAATTTGATTTTTTTATAAATATAATTAAGAAGAAGAAAAGATTCTCTAAATGGGCAAAGCCTATCAACATAGAGAACTTGGAACTTATAAAAGAATATTATGGATATAGTAATGAAAAAGCTAAATCTGTATTGTCATTGTTAAATGACGAACAAATTAACGAATTGAAATTAAGGATGTATAAAGGTGGAAAACGAAAATAATATTGAAGTCCAGTGGACTCCAGCTTCTATGTTGGAGATTACTCTCAACGAACCAGATGACTTTCTCAAAATTAGAGAAACATTAACCCGAATTGGAGTAGCGTCTAGAAAAGATCAAAAGCTATACCAATCATGTCATATATTGCACAAACAAGGAAGATACTTTATTGTGCACTTTAAAGAGTTATTCTTATTAGATGGGAAACCTTCTAATCTAATGTTGAACGATATCCAGCGTAGGAATACAATTGCTACATTGCTGGCAGATTGGGGACTCGTAACTTTTGTTACTGCCGATCAAGCTAAAGATATTGCACCGTTAAGACAGATTAAAGTAATTCCATTTAAGGAAAAAACAGAATGGCAACTATGTCCTAAATACAATATAGGAAATAGTAACAATGGAGAAAAAAATTAAAGAAGCATGGAAGACTTTTCATAAGTTTATGAAGTCTGGCAGACTAAATAAAGTTTGCAAGAAATGCTTAAACTAACAACGAGAGTTGTATAAATAAATGTGGATGCCGAATTGGTCGGGTCCACATATTAATCTTGCTTTAAATAGGAGAAACAAAATGGTAAGAAATACTATGAACGTACCGCGTTCACTATTCATTGGATTTGATCCAATATTAAATGAACTTGAAAGAATCCACCAAGCTGGAAGATCTCAGGATAACTATCCACCCCATAACGTCGTAAAGATCGATAATGATAACTTCAATATCGAACTCGCTGTTGCAGGTTTTTCAGATGAAGATATATCTGTAGAAGTTAAGGATGGCATTCTTTTAGTAAAAGGTGAAAAGTCTTATGATGACGAACGTGAATACGCACACAAAGGGATTTCATCCCGCAAATTTGAGAAGTCCTTCCGACTCTCTGAATTTGTCGTAATAGACGGGGCCAATCTAGTGAATGGCATACTTGTGGTGAATGCCAGGGTTGAAGTTCCAGAAGAGAGGCGTCCTAGGAAGATCGAAATCGGGTCTGCTGGGGCATCAAAGAAGAAGGAATTTATTCAAGAATAGATTCCGGTGAGCAGCGAAAACTCAGTGGATTGTAATAATCAATTTACTGGAGTCAAATCATGGGTTACATACGTAAACACAAAGATGGCATTAGGACTGGATTCGAACTGATATTTTTAATGTGTGGGATTTTAGCAATTTCACCTATTATAATTTATCTGCAGTTGAATTCATTTTAATAGTATCGGATCAGGGGAGAGCAATCTCCCCTAATTTTGCTACATAAAAGTGTAGTATGTTGACACTTTTTCGTACATAAAAGTGTACAACATGTTTAAAATATGATATAATATGTACATATAAAATTGATATGGTTATACTATGAACACAAAATTTTACACTAACGTTTCTCGTTATGGCAATTCATTGCTATATCGTGGTTATAAAAACGGTAAAAAAATACAAACAAAAATTAAATACCAACCTACTTATTTTGTAAGTACGGCAAAACCTTCTAACTGGAAATCACTCGATGGAGCTAATGTATCTCCAATCAATTTTGATTCTATGCGCGACGCGAAAGAATGGTTACAGGTAAATTCTCAAGTTGTCGGTAGACACATCTACGGTAATAACAAACATATTCCTGCTTTTATCAACGACGAATTTCCAGGTGAAATCGCTTTTGATAGAAACCAAATTAATGTATCTACGATCGATATCGAGGTGCAATCAGATGCAGGTTTTCCAGAGCCAGAACAAGCAGCTCACGAAATTACAGCTATCTGTATGAAAAACAATATTGACAACACATTTTATGTGTGGGGTCTTAAAGACTATGATGTAGAAAATAGCATCATGCAAGAAAATCGTGTGGTCTATAAACACTGCAAAACCGAATCAGAACTTTTACTTGAATTTATTGCGCATTGGTCTTTACCATCGCAATGTCCAGATGTAATTACCGGTTGGAATTCACGCTTTTTTGATATACCTTACATTGTAAATCGAATCATAAAAATCCACGGTGAAGAGTTTGTTCGCAGATTATCTCCATGGGGATTAATTGACCGTCGTGATATTACAACAATGCGACGTAAACAAATGGCATATGAAATTCAGGGCATTGCTCAAATGGATTATCTAGACTTGTTTAAAAAGTTTGGTTACTCTTATGGTCCACAAGAAACATATAAACTAGACCATATTGCATCAGTAGTTCTTGGCGAGAAAAAGCTAAGTTACGAAGAGCATGGCAATTTACATACTCTTTACAAGCATGATCATCAAAAGTTTATTGACTATAACATTAAAGACGTTGATCTGGTAGATCGATTCGAAGATAAAATGGGATTGATTACACTTGCTTTAACTATGGCATATCGCGGTGGTGTAAACTACAGCGATGTCATGGGCACTACTGCAATATGGGATGCTATCATATTCCGCAATCTATATGCGAATCAAGTTATAATTCCATTCGCCGAAGAGAAGTTTAAAACTCCATATCCTGGTGGTTATGTTAAAGATCCACATGTTGGAATGCACGAATGGGTAGTTTCTTTTGATTTAAACTCACTATATCCATCTATCATTATGCAAAATAACATGTCACCGGAAACTATTATTCCAGGCAAAGTTGCCAATGTTAATGTTGATAATCTTCTTTCCGGAGAAATTAAACCTAGACTTGACGCTAATGAATGTGCTTCTGCATCAGGTCAGTATTTTAAAACCGACGAGCAAGGCATTCTGCCAAAGATTATCGATGAAATGTATAGCGAGCGTGTTGTCATTAAACGACAGATGATTGCGTCTCAAAAAGAACTTGAAAGGATAGACAAAAATGATAAACAAGAACTATACAGAGTACAACGCGATATTGCCATCGCGGAAAACCAACAGATGTCTATTAAGATTCTTCTTAATTCTCTCTATGGTGCTCTCGGCAACAAGTATTTCAGATTCTTCGATCAGAGAATCGCAGAAGGAATTACACTTACTGGACAGCTTACAATCCGATGGGCTGAAAAGGCAATCAACACTTACCTCAACTCAGTGCTTAAAACTAAGAAAGACTATGTTCTTGCGATCGACACCGATTCAGTGTATGTTTGCCTAGATGATCTTGTATCAGCTGTTAACCCAAAAAATCCATTAGAGTTTGTCGACACTGTTTGTAAAGAAAAGCTTGAAGCTGTTCTAGAAAAATCTTACGGTGATTTGTTTGATATCATGGGCGGTATTGAAAATCGTATGGTGATGAAACGTGAAGCTATTGCAGATCGTGGTATATGGACGGCTAAAAAGCGTTACATACTAAATGTGCTAGACAACGAAGGTGTGCGTTACGCTGAACCTAAACTAAAAATTATGGGTATCGAAGCAATCAAGTCTTCAACGCCAGCTCCATGTCGTGAAGCTCTAAAAGAAATGTTTAAGACTATTATTGGCGGAACCGAACGTGATGTGCAAAACAACATCGAATCATTCCGAACATATTTTAAAACTTTGTCCCCAGATCAGATTGCATTCCCGCGTGGTATTACAAATCTAACTCAATTTAGAGATAAACAAACAATCTATCGAAAAGGAACACCGATCCACGCACGTGGCGGTATCTTATATAATAAGATGCTAAAGGATCTTTCCCTAGATAAACAATACAACAAAATTCAAAATGGCGAGAAGATCAAGTTCATATACTTGCGAACTCCAAATCACATCAAGGAAAATGTAATTTCTTTCTTAGATTACCTTCCAGAGGAGTTTGGCTTACATCGTTATATTGATTACGATACACAATTCAACAAAACATTCTTAGATGTTATTGACCCGATTCTATCGGCTGTTGGATGGAATTCTAAAGAGATCGCGACACTCGATGAATTCTTCTAAAATAACTGTGTACAAAACACTAAAGTCGTGTTATAATATACCACATACAGGAGAAAAATATGAAAATAGTAAGATTGACAACAGGTGATGAAATCATTTGTAATGTCGAAGAAACAGAAAACTCGGTTGCGATAACTGATGCATTTTCTATGGTATCTACTGAACCTGGCAAAATCGGATTTATTCCTTTTATGGCCTATGCAAAAAATGATCGATTTGTAATTGATAAGAAATTTGTAGTTATGGTCGTAGATCCAGTTGAAGAAATTGTAGATCAAATTAGATCTATGACTAGCGGTATCGTAACTCCACCAAAACAAGGAATTATAGTATGAGCAAGAACTGGGTAGAAGACATCGAAAAGATGCAAGATAAATTTGGTACTCTTGATTGGGTATTCGATAATAAAGAAGACACGGAAAAGCTAAAGCGGTTCTTAAAGTTTCGTATTGACTTCTTACAAGAAGAACTAGACGAAACCAAAACTGCGTACGAAACAATGGATGGTGAAGAAATCGTTGATGGTTTAATCGATCTATGTGTTGTAGCAATCGGAACGCTTGACGCTTTCGGAGTAGATGCTTATAAAGCATGGGATGAAGTTCTCAAAGCTAATATGACAAAAACCGTTGGTGTAAAAGAAGGCCGACCAAATCCACTGGGACTTCCAGACCTAATGAAACCTGAAGGTTGGAAAGCTCCATCTCACGAAGGTAACCATGGTATCTTTAACGATATTCGATAGTATATACGATAACAAAACTGTCAAGCGGGTTGATTATAATTCGTTTGATGACTTTGAAAAAGTATTATACAAATTGGCCAATAGTGATAAGTATCAGAAAAAAGCTGATGCTCCTTTAATATCACCGGCCACATATAAGACCGAAACCACTCGAGCAAATGCAAATGTTGTTAGTTGGGGTGGTTTCGGCATTGTCGATGTTGATGATTATGAAGGATCTATAGATGATATTCATGAAAAGTATTCTAAATACAAATACGTTTGCTATTCGACGGCAAGCTCAACCGAAGCACATCCAAAGTTTAGGTTAGTATTTCCATTAACACAATATGTTGATGCTGATAAAATTAAACATTTTTGGTTTGCACTTAATAAAGAAATAGGAGACATCGCAGATGCCCAAACAAAAGATCTTAGCAGAATGTACTACGTCCCTTCAAGATACAAAGGGTCGTATAACTTCATATTCACACACGATGGAATTACCATGGATCCAAATGAACTCATGGAACGACACAGATACGTCGTATCAAATGAATCGTTTTTCGATAAGTTACCAGACTCTATTAAAAGGAGTCTTATACAACATCGACAAGAAAAACTCAACAACACTGACTTTTCATGGACAGGATATCAAGACTGCCCTTTTGTAAATAAGAAACAAATTGAAGATTACAAAAAAATCACTGGCTCTGGCTGGTATTTACAGATGTACAAAATTATGGTTTCTACCGCAGGCAATGCAATGCAGAGAGGTTATCCCATCTCAGCAAAAGAAATTGCCTGGATTTGTTCAGACTTGGACAATGACACTGGTGGATGGTATGGTAAACGGGATATGGTAAAAGAAGCAGAAAGAGCAATTGATTTTGTCTTTCGAAATAATATATAGGAGAAAAAAATGGCGATTAAAATGTTACATAATCATGTCTTAGTGACAGCGGCTGAAAAAGAAGAAACTACAGCAGGTGGTATTATTCTTACGGCTGATACTACAAAGGGTTCAAAACCAGCTTTAGTGTTAGATGTAAGCGGAGGCGCACTCGGTAAAGTTATGTCAGGAGATAAAGTATTTCTTGATTGGAGTAAGTCAATGCCGGTAGATTATGAAGGAAATGCTGCAGCGATTATTGATGTTGAACATATCAAGGCGGTGATAAGTGTATAGGTACAGAGTTTATATCACGAGAGTGGTTGATGGAGATACTGTTGACGTAGATGTCGACTTAGGTTTTAGTACGGTTTTAAAAAAGCAAAGAGTTCGAATGATGGCAATTGATACTCCAGAATCTAGAACCAGAGATTTAGAAGAAAAATTCTATGGTAAACAATCAAAGTACTTTTTAGAAGGTTTGTTAAAAGACCAAAAGATTCAACTAGTGTCTCATGACAAAGGTAAGTTCGGTAGGATTTTAGGAGAGCTGTTTATTGACGGACAGGAAACCTCGGTTAATCAAACTATGATTAATAACAATCATGCTGTTCCATATTATGGTGGTAATAAAGAAGAAACTGAAAATCATCATATGGCGAATCGCAAAGCTTTAAACGAACAAGGTATTGTATATGTTGCTAAGTGATTTAAAAAATCATATTGACGGATTAAAATTTACTGTTACTCAAGAAGATGTTGAAAGACACACTAACGAATATAATAGCGTCGAAGGATTCCAAGATAAGTCTGGTTATTCAAGCCGAGCAAATGTTGATTCAGAGTACGTCGAGGAACACCTCGCGAAAACTTTTCCAGATGATTTGGAAAAGATTACTGAGAATCCGTTAAAGTTTTTTGCTGATATTAGATTGCAATCGGATTATAAAACACTTATTGACTTTAAAGAAATCGCAGGAGATTTTTTTAATCCTCAGCATGACGTTGAAAGATATCTAAGAGCGTTTGCCGAAGGTAAACTAACACACTTTTGTTTTTATAGAACGAATAGAGAAAGAGCTGATAAAAATATACCATTAGTAATAGAAGCAAATACCGAGTTGACAGTTGAGTTCTTATGTATATCAGATCCTCATACTGTGTTTTCTTGCAAACCAACTAAGTATGGTAGTATTCCAATTAAAAGTATAATGCAAATGTCCAAGCACTCAGAATATTGTATTTTGTGAAAAAAAGTGTGTACATTCTAAGTTACTTGTGTTATAATAACCATATCAAAATTAAAAAGGCATTATTATGAAATTCGATGAAGGCAAAGCTCCACTAGCTTTAATTCCACCAGAAGCATTATTAGAAATCGCTGAAGTCTTTGGCTTCGGTGCTGAAAAGTATGGCGTAAACAACTGGCGTGATGACGGTGATTCAACCAGTAAGCTACGAACTTATTCATCAATTCAAAGGCATCTTAACGCATGGCATGCAGGTGAAGACCTAGATCCAGAATCTGGTAAAACACATTTATCTCATGCCGCAACTCAATTAATGATATTAATGATGCATTGCACAGAACATCCAGAACTAGACGATAGGTATAAAAAATGATTTATTTAAACGCAATTAGAGAACACTTCAAACAGGAACTTGCAGAAGAAAACTTTGTTATCGACCGCAATGGTAGTAAAACTATTGAATTGCTAGGTGCATCATTTCATGCTAGTGAGCCTGCTATCTTTGGTACTCCTAATCAGGAATACATCGATGCAGAACTTTCGTGGTATGAATCACAGTCTACAAATATTAATGACATATATGGAACCGATTTTGATTCTAAAAATCCACCTGCAGCATGGAAAATGACTGCAAACGAACACGGTGAAATCAATTCAAATTATGGTCATTTGATTTTTAATGAAAAGTATTATGCTCAATATGACCAAGTTCTTATTGAATTGACTAGTAATCCCGATTCTCGTAGAGCGTCAATGATTTATCAACGTCCTTCGATATGGGTAGAATATAATGACCAAGGCAAAAACGATTTTATTTGTACAAATGCTGTGACATACTATATTCGTGATGGTGCATTACATTGTGTAGTTCAAATGCGATCTAACGATGTGATCTTTGGTTACCGTAATGATTATGCGTGGCAGGAATATGTGTTATGTTCACTAGCAGACGATTTAAGTGTTAATGATGGCGAAATATATTGGCAAGTGCAAAACCTACATGTGTACGAACGTCATTTTGATTTGGTAAAGTAATGAGCTGGGATAGTGCAAAAACTTATAAATGGGATAAACGCTATTTAGCTTTAGCAGAACATATCTCGACATGGTCAAAAGATCCATCAAAGAAGATTGGTGCTGTGGCTGTTGGTGAAAAGGGACAAGTATTGGCTCAAGGTTATAATGGATTCCCTCGAGGAATCGATGATCAAGAATCAATGTACGAAAATAAAGTTATTAAATATCAGCATGTTGTTCATGCAGAGATGAATTGTATATATAATGCTACATACAATGGAACGTC
>Ga0181395_1000070_pt1 | contig 35595 bp, 42 predicted proteins | sample 18SPOviralmetaG_FD_130124 | JGI IMG/M metagenome (GOLD analysis project Ga0181395, IMG submission 130124) | Marine viral communities from the oligotrophic San Pedro Time Series (SPOT) site, San Pedro Channel, CA, USA - 18 SPOT_SRF_2010-12-16 | ecosystem: Environmental > Aquatic > Marine > Strait...
ATAAAGATACATGGTATGAGTTTGAATATAGAATACAGAATTTTGGTGGTATAGGTGCTGCTAATTTTCAATATGAAATACCTGCTAACTACAATACAGGTCAATTTAATCAACTCAGTCCCGGCCATCCATTTGCAGAATGGTCTGCTACAGATCCTAACGCAGTACCTATCACAGCGAGTGGTTATATTAAAGGTGCAGAAGAACAAGGTATTGCAGGACAAACTGTTTATCTAAAGACACAGAATAAAAACCAAGTTGGATTCTCATATACAACTCAAGCCACTACAACAACAGATTCAAATGGGTATTATTCATTTAATACTACATTAAATTACAATGATTACGATTTTACAATAGATATCTCTCCAACAATAGCAACACTTACAACTTCAGATATTAACTGGTTCCAAGATAGGTTATTATCAGATACATTTAGTTCAAAAGATTATTGGAGGCTTGATATAAATAATACAGGTTCATTTTCAGCATCTGACATTTATCTAATGCACCAGAAGAGACAAGGCAACATTTCCAGTTACCCTGGTGGAGGACAGGAAATATGGACTACAAATTACTGGCAGCAACCTTATGTCTGGGATGCGGTTTCAGTAGACATAGATGACAAATCACAACTCTCCGGATATGGAGCATGGTCCCTCTTTGATTTGAGCAATGGAAATCAAACTACTTTCTATGTAATAAGAGCGGGTCATAAAAACTAAAAATAATTAAAAACAAATGAAACTAAAAAACATTCTTTTAACACTGGCTTTAGCAATCAGTACAATGACTGTCTCTGCGCAGACGACTGCACCTGATGCTACCAAGCCTTATGTTATTCTTGATTCAACGTATTCTTTAGAATCCACTGCGTCTAGTTCAAACACCGAGTTTGATATTTACTATGATAACACATCTGGTAATGCAGTTAAAGGTATTCAGTTTTCGTTCAGTTATGATAACACAGTATTTGATGAACCAACAGTAGCATATAACAATACATCTGGTCCTGCCGGTTATTTGTCTTATGATGCTGATACAACAAATGGTGTTATAAAAGTAGTGTGGGTTTACACTGGATCATCCACTACTTTCAATATGATCACGGGTAACATGTTTACAATAGAAGTACCTTTTAAATCAAGCTATACAAATGGATCAATTGCTGATGTAGATTTTACTACTGATCTTACTGCTTATTATGTAAAAGCTGATGGTACGGATGGGGTCTTAGGTACATCAGATAATGGTGGTGACTTTATAGAACCAGCATTTGATTATACTGCTACTATTTTAAACAACGCAACTAACCCAGCTGAATCAATCCCTGTAATTTTACAAAAATCATCGGATGGTTCTTCTTGGACAGATGTTACCACTGTAACAACTGCTGCAAATGGAACGGCGGTATTTTCAGAGAACATTGATGAAGCTTATTGGCAAATCAGACTTAAGATTGCAAGTGGATTAGATGCAAGTACAGCACTATCAACAGCTGATGCAAATATGATAGCACAAATTGCTGCAGGTGTACAATCAGCTTCTGGTATTCAATTCTATACTGCAAATACAAATCAAGCTTCTGGAATTACAGCATCAGATTCATATTTAGTATTTTCTAGATTAGCACAAGGTAACTCAAGTTACGCTTCTAATCCAGATGTATTGTTTTTTACTGAAGCACAATACAATACTATTAATGCGTCAAGTTCAGATCAGTCAGGTTCTATTCCAGGTCTAACAGAGTTTTTATCTCCACAGATTAATGGAACTACTACTGGTAACTTTTACCTATTAATCTTAGGTGATGCCAATGGTACAGGTTTAAACTAATATGAGGTGTATATTACTAACATTACTATTTTTACTAGCTACAAGCGCTCAGTCTCAGGTCGTATTTAACGTACCTGAGATTGATGTGCCTGTTAGTGAGTACATTAACTTACCTATTGAAATTGAAACTACAGGTGAAGATGTTGGTAGTTTGGAATTTGCACTAAATTATGATTCTGATTATTTAGAATTTGTATCAATTAGTGTTACTGTTAAAGCACAAGAATGGTTAACCTATACAATGGATTGGGAAGGGGAAACTGTTAGGTGGGGTGGTTATGATGCTTCATTTGGTACCTATACAATAAGTAACACTACTGAATTATTTACAATAAGATTTAGAGTCACTAACCAAGACTGGGATACTATTCCTATTACGATTGGTAGAAAAACAGCAGGTACAGAATTAGGCTGGGATATTGAAGTTTTAAATACTGATGGGTATGTTAATAAAAGAATGGCACCATTTGACACTAATCCAATAGATGGCATTTATGGTGTAGTATATCCAGTCCCAACACAAGGATTATTAACTTTTGATTTAACCGTGCCTGATAATGGTGATTATGAAATAAGAATAATTAGTTATAGCGGAGTGGTATACAAAACCTTTAGGAAAAAATTCTTTAGTGGGTATGTTTCATTCCAAACAGATTTATCTGATTTAAGCCAAGGTGTTTATTTGTTGCAAATAACAAATGGAGTATTTGTAAAAACTTTTAAAATAATAAAGAAATAAGATGGAAGACAAAAAAGGAGGGTTCTTTTCAGAAATTAAAAATCAAATAGTAACCGGGATAGGTTTAGTTATAACAGCAGCCTTCGGTTTATTAATAGCCAATATGCAATCTGTGTTTGAGCCTAAAGAAGACAAGGTAGATTTACCTGTCATGGAGCAAAGAATCAATGTACCAAGTAATACAAAAGATACAGTAGTAGTAACTAAAACAATAGTCATACCTCCAAAGGAAAAGAAAAAAGAAGAAGAAATATCATGGTAAGAATATTTTTAATTGCATTACTTTTATTTAATCTTACAGCTAATGCTCAAATAGGAAAAACTGAAACCGAAGACTATAAAGCTGGCTTTGAACAAAAATCAGATATAGATGAGGTATCAGATTATATGTTGGATTACCAATTGCCTATCCAAGTTTTAAATATTGGCTTTACTCCAGAACTATATGAATTTTATCCAGAGTTAAGAGAGAACCGAGTAGGTCTTGGTGTAAGTAATATTACCTTATCATATTTGGAATGGACCGATAGATTTATATTTACAGAAGATAAGGAAGATATAAAACAAAGAATGGTAAAACAACATAAAGCAGCTGCTAAAGGTATATCCTCAAATGATATTAAAGTGGTAGGTAATGTTGTATTGGCAGAATATTTTGTATATGTAGAAATATATGATTATTCTGTATCAGAGGAAGAAGAGGTTACAATCAATGGTACTAAAACAGTTCTTAAGACCATTATTGGAATGCAAGTAAGATTTGTTAATGCCGAGACTGGTACTATTTTTACAGGAAGTGGTAGTGGTGAAGCAGTCACAATTAAAAGAACTCAAATTGGCGAAGATAATAAAGTCAAGTTTAATAAATCAACAATTGGTATTTCAACCAAGAAGGCTTTAGAGACCGCATCGGCTCGTATTATAAAAAGAATGATTAAGCGTGGAATATTTGAAGAATAAAATAATTACATTTTTACTATTCTTAATACCGTTAGCTAGTTATAGTCAATGGTCTTATACGTTTACAGATCCTTGTACATTAAATCAGCAAACAATTCAAATGGGATCTAGTAATTCTATTGCTTTAAATTATTTTGGCAATGTTCAAACATTTACACAGAATGATTTTACAAACGGTACATTTGACTCATGGATGAATTTAGTTACACAAGCCAATAGTTCATCACCGTGCCAAGGTGTAACACAAGTAATTATGAATACTTCAAATACTATTGCTATTCAAAATACTATCTTAGTTGTTACAAATGTTATGTCAATATTAGGTGGAGAAATGTTACCTAAAGCAATATCCGCATCAGCGGTTCCAGTTGCAGAAGCTATAGATAATGCAGCTGGTGAAGAAGAAGAAAACAAGAAAGGTTCATCTAAAAATCAAAATAGTAATAATAACAGTTCTAGTTCTGAATCTCAAAATAATACATCAAGTAATACAAATCAAAGTAGCGGTGGTGAAGGTAGTAGCGGTGGTGAAGGTAATAGTGGAGAAGTAACAGAGGAGGAGGAAACTGAAGGTAGTGCAAATTTGTCATTAGCTAATTCTATTTCAAATGCAATAGACGGCGGAGATGCAGATAATAAAAATAGAGGTTCACTAATTGCATCAGGTGACATCATAGTTATTGATAATAGAGATAATTCTAATGGTCAACAATTAAAGGTGGTGGGTTCTATTACAAGAGCCAACACAGAACAGAATAGAATCCAAGGCGCCCTTTTTACATTCACATCTGTTACAAACGATTTTAGTTTGACCTTTTACAAATCTTGGATTAATCCTAACAAAACATTTAACCTAGTAGGAGCCAATACAACAATGACTGATTTTGACCAAAATCATTTTAATACTACAACTGCGTTGGAATCATGGAAGTGGGGTAAAGTTACAGGTATGGCTGGTGCTAATTTTACATTTGGGAAATTAGGAAAAAGAAATTTACAAAACTTATCAGCTGTTGGTGGTGCACATAGAAATTTTAGAATCAGTCCAAGGATTACTACCTCAACATTAATACTAGGTGTTTATTCACCTTTCACTCAATACTATGAAGGTAAGTGGTGGGATCCTGGGGTTTTAATAGTTCCATTTAGTTCATGGGATATTAAGATAACAAAAACCTTTAAATATAATATTAGCTTTACCGGTGTTTGGCATTCTAACGGTAATGCCCTAAACTACCAAATACTAACTGGTGGCAAAATAAGATTTTAATATGAAGAATTTAATTATAGCATTAATGTGCTTACCTGTATTTGCACTATCACAAGAGTGTTATACTATTAAAGCTGTAAAAACCACAGTTGAAATGGAAGAGATTAGCCAAAGAAGAATTACATTTGGCATTAAGCAGATGATGGAAGATATTATCTCTGATAAATATGATCTATGCATAAACGGAAAACCTGTTGAGGTACAAGTAACTTCAATAGAAGCACCAACTACGGGAATAGAAATAGGACCATGGACTAAAGTCAGCAAAAAGACTATAGTTACTTTACTAGTTTATATAGACGGTAAGATAATAGAAGTTAAAGGAAAGGCTAAATCTACAGTAGAAGCTACATTTATAGATTTACAAAACGATGAATTACCTTTTAATAAAACATCATTTGCTTCAGCAGTTAAAAAGGCTATTGAAAAGTCTATAAAATAAATGTGAAACAAATATATAAAATGCTATATAATTAAATATAACAAAAACATTAAAAAAACTGTGGACATTTCTGTTCACGGCTACTCACTTAAAAATTTATGGTAATTTAAGTACTAGATTCATTCTCATAAAAGTAAAGTGTTTTAAAACGTGACAACAATTAATTAATAATAACAAAAACAAATTTTAAAAATGAAAAATTTTATTTTAACATTAGCTCTAACAATCCTAGTAGGTTTTGGAGCAAACGCGCAAAATGCAAAAGGTGATTGGTATGTAGGTACTGGTGACGTTGCAAATGTAGCATGGACTGACTGGGCTATTTCCCCAACATTAGGTTACGGTGTAACTGATAAACTTATGGTTGGATTTGGAGTAGCACAAGCTGATTCATCTGAAGACCTTGCTGTTGATATACATGCAAGATATTTTGTTACTGCTGGTGAGCAGGACTTTTTCCTATATGCAGGAATGAGTGAATTTGAAACTGATAACCTTGAATTAGGTATTGGTAAAATGTTTACTTTTCATAAAGATGCATTGTTCGTTGATCCAAAATTGGTTTACCATACTGGAACAAAAACAACTAATCTTACATTAGGATTCGGATTACGATTCTAAATTAATTTACATAAATCATTGAACCCAGGATTCTAGGACCCTGGGTTTTTTGTGCTTAAACAATTGATCATTTAGGTATATAATAATAAATAAGGAATGAACTTTATTTTATAAAAAAACAAAAACACATGGAAACATTTTATTTTACTTTAGGCGTATTATCGGTTCTTATCATCATAGGGATTTTTGGTATGGTTAAGGTTTGGACAAAAATTTCAAAAATTGAATTTAACACAAGTGACATTGAAGATTACATTGGCGATACTGCTGATGATTTATCTGAAGAGTTAGAAAAATTACATTCTCATTATGAAAAGGAAATAAGCAGACTTGATAGTGAGTTCAGAGAAGAATCTGATGAGTTAGGAAAAATGATTGATTCAAGATTTGATAAGTATGACAATCTAATCAATAAAAGATTTGAACAATTAGAAGGCACTATTGCATCTCTCATTGTAAAAAACAATAGGTAAGTAATTACCTTGTGCCTTGGTGTAACTGGCAACACGTCTGGTTTTGGTCCAGAAGAGTAGAGGTTCGATCCCTTTAGGCACAACAAAATATATACTATATGATTATAATTAAAAAGAAGGAAAAGGAGTCTATTGATAGAATGCTTAAAAGATATAAAGCTAAAGCAAAAAGAACCAAGCTTAAATCACAACTTACCAATAGAAAGCATTATACTAAACCATCTGAGATTAAAAGAGCACAAAAACAAAAGGCCATGTATATTCAAAGTCTAAGATCTAATGAAGAAAAAGAATCCTAAAAACTTTCACATTACATATTCTTTTGTTATATTTAAATAAAATAATAAAAATATGGATATAGGATTAGACATTAATGAATTTGAAATGGACAGTAAATCTAATACTGTAATTTTTGATCTTGACGGAACTCTTGCTGATATTGAAGAAAGACGAAAAATTTCAACTAAGGAAGATGGTAAAATGGATTGGGATAAATTCTTTGATCCTTCTAATATTAATTTAGACAAACCTAACTGGCCAGTAATTCAGATGGCTAGAATATTAAAAAACTCTGGTCATAGAATTATAATTTTAAGTGGAAGAAGTAAGGCAACTAAGGAAACGACCAAAGAATGGTTAGAAAAATTCGGTGTCCCTTTTGACATATTGAAAATGAGACCTACTGGTCATCCGTTCAAATGGATGCCTGATGATAAATTAAAACAACAATGGTTAGATACTTTATTTCCAGGCGATAAGAAAAACGATATTGTTTGTGTATTTGATGACAGAGATAAAGTTGTTAAGATGTGGAGAGAAAACGGTTTGGATTGTTTCCAGGTAGCAGAAGGTAATTTTTAAAAATAAACTTATGGGAAATAAACTATACAGAGGTTCCGGGTATATTGGTGGAGTTTGTGAAGGGTTAGGTAATTGGTTAGGCATACCTTCAATTTTATTTAGGATTGCATTTCTATTTTTAATACCTGCGGCATTTTGGATATACGTAATACTGTGGATCTTTTTATCAAAGGAATTATGAAAAACTTTTTAACTAAATTAAAATCAATAGATATATTCTTAGGCTTTGCATTGGCATATTTTTCTTTAATGCTATTTGCCTTATTAACTTAAAAAAAGTATATGATATTTAAATACGACAAAGAAAGACTAATGTATAGTGAACTATGTATAAAGACATGGATTCTTTATCTTTTATCAATTCTATTATTAATTGCTATCATTGGATTTTCTATAGGTAGGAATACCGCAAAGGAGGTAATCATTGAAAATTTACAAGAAGGTGAAACACAAGTTTTCATAGCTGAGGTAGATACATTTTCACAGGATAGGTTAGTCTCTATGTTAAAAGATCTTAACGTTGACTACCCACATATAGTTATGGCACAATCCATTTTAGAAACTGGTCATTGGAAAAGTGATATCTTTTTAGAAAATCATAACCTCTTTGGAATGAAACAAGCAAGACGTAGAATTACAACAGCAGAAGGTACATCAAGGAATCATGCATATTACAATCATTGGAGAGAATCGGTGTATGATTATGCTTTTTATCAATGTAGATATTTAAGTAAGTTGGATTCTGAAGAAGAATACTTTGAATATTTAGGGGCAAGTTATGCCGAGGCAAAAAACTATGTTAAGATGCTAAAACAAGTAATCAAGAAAAATGATCTTGAAAAATTATTTAAATAAACTATGATAGCAGTATTCGATAACTTTATAGTAGACCAATCTTTATTAGATGAAATAAAAAATGATGATACCTTTTTCAGTGACCCAGGTATATACAAGTATTGGAAAGGATGGTGGACTAAAGAACCAAATAACACTAAGCAAAAATTAGCAAATTACATTTTTAATGAAAACCTTCCGTTAAGAATAGATTTACCATTAGACGGTTTTGAATATTGGACTGGCTTACAGGAAGCTACAGGCAATCATGAAGAAGGTGTAGTTTTTAAAGATAATTTAGAAATGCATTTTGACGATGATGTTGCTTATAGAAAAGAAAACAAAGATTATGATGGTATACCTCTTAAGCCAGTTTTAGGTTGTGTATATTACCCAGAGGGTTTTGAATTTACTGGTGGTGATCTTTTGATTTATACTGATGGTGAAGATAAATCACCAGAGGTAATAAAAACTAAACCTAACCGATTAGTAATATTTAATCCTGGTGATGTCGCACACTGTGTGTCACCAGTAACTGAAGGAAGACGTGGGGCGATTGCGATTAACCTTTGGGCCGAAGAACCATGGTCTGTTGATAAAGGGTATATTATATTGGAATAGAAATTACCTTTCCATTCTAATTGCTATTCTCATTAAGTTACCTAATGCATTACCTAATATTCTTACTTCTCTAGGATTTAACTTTTTAAATAACTTATGATCTTTCATAGCAGGTTCAATATCTTTGTAACTGCGAATAGTGTACTTAGGATCGTCAAGACCTATCTGTAAATCTAAGTCTCGGTATATCTCCATACCTTCATCACCTAAACCGTCGGTTGTTTTTCTACCTTCGGTTACATTTGAAGTTTTCCAATGATCACTATCATTAGCACCACGAGTTGGGTGAACATTATTAAAGCCTTGATATTCTGGAGTACCGAATGCATTGGTTTCTACCCCAGCCATTTCATCCCAGTAATTTTTAAAATCTTTTACTGTACCTTTATAGTGGCGGATTTTACTTAAGTCTTCTCTTTCTTGGTTATTCTCCATTATCTGTTTAATGTTTTTAGTAATTCATCCATGTCAATCGTAAATGCATAACCTGCTCCTTTATAAGTATTATCAACACTTACAGTAATAAACTGTCTATACTTTTTTAATTGATCATTTAACATATCTTCTATATCTTTAGCAATTACGGTTTTAGAAAATCCTGATTTTATTTCTTTATCTAATTCTTTACCGCTTGCTGCCATTGCTACAATATAACCTGACATTGGCATATGTGATAGTCTATATTTAACAGCAGTATCAGCTGTTGCTACCATAAAGTTTTTTTCATTTAAGAATTCTTTAAATTTACCTATCATTACTTACCGAATTTTTGTTTAAGCTTATGGATCTCTGTTTGTACCTTTAAACCTTCAAGATCAATTTTATCCATTTTGATTTTTAGTTCATATAAAGCAATTGCAAAATTATCACCTCTATCTTGAGCAGCTCTATATCTTTGGATATTTTCCTTTTCTCTAGCTTTTAATCTAGCAGCAGCCTCATTAGGTTTAAATTCATAATCAGATGCTTCATTTAAATATTTATTAAATTTAGGTATCATTATACTTTATAGTTTTTAAGAAGGTCTTTTAGTTCTACAATATCAGCAGGGTTTAGCTGTACATAATTTCTGCCGATATTTATTTGCATACATTTTCTACCTAAACCAAAAGATTCAATATCCTTAGGACCAGCGAAGGTAGTTATCTGCGCATTTGCATCACCTTTAATTCCTGCTTGGTTCCATGAACTAATATCAGTTCCTTCATTAAGAGTAGATTCATCCATAGCAGAATAGTTTTCGCATGCTTCATCTATCTTATCATTAATATGTTTCTTTGCTTCTTTAATATATGCTTCTGCTGTATGTTCAGCATTGTCATTTGTTTCGTAACTGTTAGCCTGTTCTGCTACATGGTTTGAGCATTGTTCAACTGGACCAACGATAGCATCCATGTTATATCCAGTCTCAGTGTTGCTAACTCCTCCTAAGGAAAATTGAGCAGCATTATCTGTGGCAAAACCTACAGGGATAAAATCTTCAAATAAAGGTACCTTTTTCATAATGTAGTTATTTTGATTATATATTCATAAAACTAAGTCTTATTTTTGTATATAAAAATAAACAACTTATTATGTCAGAATTTTTTAGAACTAGCATGGGTCGTAAATATTATGAAAGTGATATCCCTAAATTAACAAGTGTCCTTGAAAGAATTGCAAATCAAATGGAATTATCAAATAAGATAGAAGAAAAGAAGTTTCGTTTAGATGAAAAGATAAAGAAGCTTCAAATTAAAGACATTAATGAAAAAGGATAAAGATGTTACCTATAAGCAATTCATAGCTCACATGGATAAAGGTAATAAGGTTTATATGAAAAAACCGAGATCATGGCAAAAGGTTTGGTTTTGGTGGGAGAGTAAAAAAGAAAAGTGGTTTTTAAATAAAGCATTTGATAAAAGAGAAGATGGTATCGTTTCACCTGAGCCTTCTGTATGGATAACTGCAAAACAAATGGAATCCCACATGGACCACATGGTAAGAATGGGATATAAATATTATACAAATGAATAAATTAATCCTAGCATTTTTATTGTTCTTTTTAGGACAGTCGGCAATATGGTTTCAAACAAATGGTCAATTTGTATGGCCTTGGTTTAAAAAGAACCCTTTAACCGTATCAATTTTATTTGGAACCAGTATAAGTTATGTACTAATTTATGGTACTCGGTTTATAGTTGAGTATTATGATGGTCTTTTATGGCCTGGTAGATTTATTGCATTTGGGTCAGGTATTATTTCTTTTACATTTTTAACTTGGTATTTTCTTGGTGAAGGTATTACCACAAAAACAATAGTATCCTTATGCTTGGCGTGTAGCCTTATAGGCATACAGTTATTTTGGAAATGAAAGATCCATATCAATCACTAGGCGTAAACAAAAATGCTACAGAAGCCGAAGTAAAGAAAGCATACAGAAAGTTAGCTAAAGAATATCACCCAGATAAATCATCTGGTAATGAAGAGAGATTTAAAGAAATAGCAGACGCGTATGAAACTCTTAGTGATCCTAAAAAGAAAGCCCAGTATGATCAAAGAGCAAGCAATCCATTTGGAAGTGGGCCATTTGACGATTCATTTTTTGAAGACTTCATAAGGACAGGTGGTTATAATAATCCAGGGTTTGGTGGTGGATTCAGAGGTCATCATGGTTTTAGTACAAGAGGTGGTAACGTAGATTCTAAAATTTACATTACCTTATATGATGCTTATTATGGTTGTGTTAAGGAAATTAGGTTAGGCACACGAACCATTAATGTTGACATTAGACCTGGTGTAAAAAATGGACAGCGAATGAGGCTGAAAGGTTTAGGTCAGCGTGGGATGACAGAAGAACAAAACGGAGATCTTATTTTAACCATTCTAATACAAGATGACCCTAATTTTTATTTGGACAAAAAAGGTTTACATACAATAAGACATATTGATATGTATGAAGCTCTATTAGGAGGTAAAGGAACAATAGATGTTTTTGACAAAAAGATTACTTATACTATTCCTAAGTGTGTAAGGAATGGTACTATGCTAAGAATAAAAGGAAAAGGGTTTCCTTCATACAACAATCCTGACTTGCATGGTGATTTTTATATAAACATATTTGTAGATTTGCCTAAGGCCTTAACTGAGGAGCAAGAAAAATTAATTAAAAAAGTAAAAGACTTAGATGGAAGAGTTTGATAACGATGAATTTATGAGGTCACTATTAGACCAATTAGAAAATACTAGTTGGGATCAATATATGAACCTATGTTATAATACCATAATGATGTTTCCTGACCAGGTACTTCAGTATGATGAAAAAACTGCCAAACATAAAATTAAAAGCTTGGATAGAATTTTACTACATTTTGAAAACAAAGAAGATTTTGAAAAATGCGCAAAGCTTAAAAAGATACAGGACCAAATAAAAAATTGTTAATAACTTTTAGAAAAAAGTCCTAGAAAAATTTTCAATTCCCAATTTTTTTTATTATATTTATAATATAATTAAATAAACGGAATATGACTGAATACACAAACCTTACTTATCTACAATCCTTCTTGGATGAAATGCGTTCTTCCTCTTCAGGAAATCACAAAATTGCAACTCTTAAAAAGTATGCCGATAACTCTGACGAAAATTCTGATAGAGAATTTCTCCAAAAGGTTTTCTTCTATACTTACAATCCTTATTTTAAATATAATGTAACTCCTAAGAATTGCAAAAAGAATTCAGATTTACTAGGTCACCCAAATACATACGGTAGTATCTTTACCTTGTTGGATGATTTAAGAAATAGGGTATGTACCGGTCATACGGCAATTGCAAATGTAAATAGGTTTGTCCTAGAGAATAAACAGTGGGAAGATATTATTTACTATATGCTAAACCGAGACCTTAATATGGGATGTGGTACTACTTCTATTAATAAGGCAATCCACCCAGATTTAATTCCAACCTTTAAGGTCGCTTTAGCAAATGCATATAATCCTAAGAGAGTGGATTTTCAAAGTGGAGAATGGTACGGATCCAGAAAATTGGATGGTGTAAGATGTATCTGTAGAAAGGAAATGAATACTGTAACATTCTTTTCAAGAAACGGTAAAGAATTTACAACCTTAGGTAATTTAGAAAATGAAATTTCTAAGATAGGTGGAGACTTTATTTTAGATGGAGAAATCTGTATGGTAGATAAAGATGGTAATGAAGACTTCCAAGGAATTATGAAACAAATCAGAAAGAAGGACCATCAAATTGAAAATCCTAAATTCTTTGTATTTGATTTTTTAACCTTAGACGAATTTGATGATAAGGTTGGAACTACACCTCTTACCGAGAGACTTAAGAATGGATATGATATTCTTCCAGAAAACATTAACTCTTCTATGTTAGAATTCTTACCACAAGAACAATTAACTACCGAGGAGCAATTTACTGAAATGGCAAAAGAAGCCGAAGAGGCTGGGTTTGAAGGAATCATGGTTAGAAAGAATATTGGCTATGAAGGTAAAAGAAGCCATAATCTTTTAAAGGTTAAAAAATTCCATGATGCTGAATATACAATACTAGAATGCATGAACGGTACAATGAGATGGACAGAAAATGGAAAACAAGTTGAAAAAGAAGGTTTAAGTAATATTATTATTGAACATAAAGGTAACCGTGTAAGTGTAGGATCTGGGTTCTCTAAAGAACAGAGAGAACATTACCTTAACAATCATAATGAACTTCTAGGTAAAACTGTAACTGTTCAATATTTTGAAGAAAGCCAAAACCAAAATGGTGGATATTCATTAAGGTTCCCAGTAGTGAAACACATATATGAGAATGGAAGAAATTGTTAATGTATCCATTCCATATCTCACCTGTGGTGAATCAACAGAAATTAACTAATATATATTGTATGGAATTATTTGAAAAGTATAGAAAATGGGGGAAAGACATAACTGTCTTTGACGTTGATGATACTTTGATTGTAACCAAAAGTAAAATTAAAGTTTTTAATCCAAAGACAGGGTATGAGATAGATCTTACGCCACAAGAATTTAATACATTTAAAACCAAGCCTCATGATGAGTTTGATTTTAATGATTTTAGAGATTTAGAAATTCTTAAAGCCGGTAAAATAATTGATTGGGTTTTTAATATACTTAAAAGAACAATCGCAAAAGGTACTGCTGTTGGAATTATCACCGCGAGAGATGACTCAAAGCTTATCTATGATTTTCTAATGCATAACGGTGTAGATGTTAACCCTGATTTTATATTTGCAATTAATGATCCTAATTTAGGATTCACGGGTTCTACTGCACAGAAGAAAAAGGACGCATTTATGAAATTTGTTCAAATGGGATTTAGGAATTTTAAATTCTTTGATGACGATAAAGAAAACATAAGAATTGCAAACAGTCTTAATAAAGATTTACCTGAGGTAAAAATGAAGGCTACTTTAATTAAACAAAAATGGATCCCAAACTTCAGCGACTTCAAATAAAGTTAAAAGCATTCACTAATATTTTATTAAGTATTAGAGATCTTTCAAATTCTTCTACTACTAAGGTTGGTTGCATGGCCTTAAAAAAAGACTTTAGTAAAATAGCAAGCTTTGGGTATAATGGCTCTTATAGTGGAGCTGAAATTAATAATGATACTGGAACTGAAGAAGATTCTTTGACACCAGGACAAAGTGGATTTATTCATGCTGAAGTAAATATGATTGCTAAGTTTCAGGAATATGATCCACAAAATTATATAATACTCTTAACCTTATCACCGTGTAAAATGTGTACTAAGATTCTGGTTAATGCAGGATTTAAACATGTTTATTGGATTCAAGATTATAGAGATACTGCTCACCTTGAAATTTTTAATGAATGTAATGTTACTCACGGTAAAATTTCTAACCTAGTAAATGACTACCACACAATAAAGAGCTGAATATATACAAAAAATAGTATAGCCTCTTGGTCGTTGAAGCATTAACATTTAAACTTTCTTTAGACTTTTTTGTTTACTTAAAAAAGTATAAAATAGCAGTGTCAAAAATTCGCATGAGATTTTTTGATATAGCTGATAATAAATCAACATACACTGATTTTAAAAGCATTAAAGAAATTGAATTATTTTACCAAAATAATTATGTACCTTTTGATCCATGTTTCGTTGGAGACTTAGTATCCATAGAAGTGTTTATAGGAGCTAGTGATTTATACGGCTTTACAACAGAATACAGATGTGAAGATGTATCAGGTATTTTTAAACTTACCTCAGGTTCTTCCTTTGATATACAACGAAATAAACAAAGAGAGGTACTAACAAATAGGCAAGTAGGTTTTATAAACAAAGCGGTGGAAGATTACCAAGCATTTTGGAATGAGATCAACAGAATATATACAACAGGCATTTATTCACCATGTTATGCAGAGCCAGGCTGGTCAGAAGGAACTTGGTATTTAAATCAATTAAGAATAGCATTTACAGAAAAGGATGATGTTGCAGAATTTCCTTATGATGATGTTAATATTATTCCTGAACCTCCTGAATAAATAAAAAAAGAATAGGTTAAATGGCATTCAATCTAAAAGAATATATCCTCTATAGAAATGAAGTTAAAAGGGAACTTTTTAATGGTGAGGTAGATGAAAATTTTAAGGCAGTAGCAAACCCGTGGGTAGATAATAGAACATACGACACTGGTCATATTGTGTATCACCCTGTAGAAGTAATAGAACCTAGTGGCTCCACTAGTGTAGTATCAGAGACATTAGTTTGGTGGAGAGCAAATACACGAACCACACAAGGTACATTTGTAACAGATGAATGGGATATTATTGGTGGTATTGGAACTGGTGATGTAACTGTAGGTTCAGCTAATGGGTATGGTAAAATAGTTGTTAATTATACAGGAGTTACGCCTTCATTAGGTTCTGCTAATGATTTTGAATTAAATTCTTCGATCGCAAATGATACATTTAGATTAATTGCAGGTGACGGCGTTCAATTACAATATGACAGTACTGTTAATGCAATTAAATTAATTAACTCTTCTGCCGGTGGTGAAATAAACCAAGGGCTAAATATAGGTATAGGCACAGGTGTCCAGAATATATTTGGTGGAATGAGTGGTACTACTTTAACATTCAAAGGACTTAACGCATCTAATACATATACAACATTAGGTGAACCTTTAGCTGTTGCTACAAATATACCTAATCAATCTGTTGTTTATAATTTTGATTCGTCTTTAATTGATTTAGCAACACTTAATAATAATAATACTGATATAAATAGCTTAGGTAATGTTAATGCATCTTCTGCTAGTTCATCTGAGTTTTTACAATATGATGGCCAGAATTGGGTAAATGTAACAGCAGCTGCTGCTGGTTTACTTGGTGCTCAAGGTATAACCGGTAGCCAAGGACTACAAGGTTTACAAGGTAATGATGGTTTTGGTTTACAAGGAACTGTTGGTGCTCAAGGTATATTAGGAACTCAAGGAATCCAAGGAGTACAAGGAAATGATGGCTTTGGATTACAAGGTACACAAGGTGTCCAAGGTGAAGCTTCAACAATAGTAGGTCCTACCGGATCACAAGGTGCACAAGGTGCAGGGTCCCAAGGAACAAACGGTGGAACCGGTTTACAAGGTTTTACAGGAATACAAGGAACTAAAGGTGATGCTGGTGGTTTTGGTGGTGCATCTTTTGATTATCAATTTAATATAACCACCGTTGTAGATGATCCAGGATTTAGTTATGTTGCAGTAAATAATGTAAACCAAAATGTATCTACTATAATGTCAATTAATGACTTTGGTGTTACCGGGAATAACATATCAACATTTTTACAAACAATAGCAACTTCTACAAATCCAATTAAAGGTCATGTTAGAATTACAGCTCAATCTGATGCTAATGAATTTATACTTTGGCAAATAACTGAAGTATATGACAGGCCTTCTACTGGAGGTACATGGTGGGAATTAGAAGTTGTACCTGTTGCATATACTGAAGTTGCACCGTTTACAATGGATGAGGATGTTTTATTATCATTTGTTGTAACTGGTGACCAAGGGCCTGCAGGACCGCAAGGACCGCAAGGTGTACAAGGAACTACTGGTTTACAAGGAGTTATAGGTGTACAAGGAACTCAAGGAACCCAAGGTTTACAAGGAACACAAGGTTTACAAGGAATTGATGGTTTACAAGGAACTCAAGGTTTACAAGGAACTCAAGGTTTACAAGGTTTACAAGGAACTGATGGTTTACAAGGAACTCAAGGTTTACAAGGAACTGATGGAACACAAGGTTTACAAGGAACACAAGGTTTACAAGGTTTACAAGGTTCAGGTTCTCAAGGAACACAAGGTTTACAAGGTGTACAAGGTTCAGGTTCTCAAGGAACTCAAGGTTTATCAGGTTCTATAAGTGGATCCGTTGCATACGGTTCGTTAATACTAACTACAAATGATTCTTCTTCTATAGGAATTGATACTGCTGCGTCTGGATTTGATCGAGGTATACCTTTTAATTCAGGTGAAAGGAATCAAATGGGATATCTCAATATAGGTGGAGGTGGCCCAAACCCGACTGGGACATTACAAATAGATGCCGCTGAAGCTGGCGAATATGCATTAAATGTTTCAATAACTGGATTTTTAACCGGTGCTGTTGATGATGTTGCAACCGAGGTGCTACTTAATGGAGGTCCTTATGGAGTTTCAGGAGAAACTCAGGTAATAACAAATATAGATGGTAGTACTAATATATCAATGGTTGATATTTTAGATCTTAATGGTGGTGATACTGTTGGCATCATAATGAATGCCATCACATCTGCTAATACCTTTACAATTTCAAATGCTAGTTTAACATTAACAAAACTTGTTGGTAACGGAGATCCTGGCGCACAAGGTACCCAAGGTTTACAAGGTATTTCTGGTTTAGGTAGCCAAGGAACTCAAGGTTTACAAGGAACTCAAGGTTTACAAGGTTTACAAGGAACTGATGGTTTACAAGGAACTCAAGGTTTGCAAGGTTTACAAGGAACTGATGGGACACAAGGAATTGATGGAACTCAAGGAACCCAAGGTTTACAAGGAACTCAAGGTTTACAAGGTTTACAAGGAACTGATGGTACGCAAGGAACTCAAGGTTTACAAGGTATCATAGGTACCGGTACTCAAGGAACCCAAGGCTTACAAGGAACTGTAGGAAATACCGGTTCACAAGGAACTATAGGAACAACACCGCTAAATACAGGCTGTGAAATAATACCAGGTGCTGAGGTACTTATAACTAATTCAACAAATGCTGGAACCTTTGCTATAAATAATTCAAATGCCACTGCTGTTACTCAAGTGTTTGTAAGCTCCACATCATCAAGTACATTAGGTACTGCGATTGCGGGAGATAGAATATCGCTATCACAGAGTGATGGTGAATCTGATACATATCTGGTTAATAATGTTGTAGTCGGTCAAGTAATGGGCGTATCTTATATTGGTGGTTCTGGTCAAACATTCTCTTCATCAACTGATACTGTTTATTGTATTCAACCGCAAGGTGTACAAGGAACTACTGGTTTACAAGGAGTTATAGGTGTACAAGGAACCATCGGTCCTAAAGGTGGAGGTGGAATAGGTTCCGGTTGTATACCTGGAAATACAGTTGGTTGGGACGGCGTAACTAATACTTTGTCTTCCCCACAAGCGGATCAGATTGCATTGAATTCTTCTGGTACCACAAGTAGTGTTACTATAATTTATATAGGTACTGATATTAACCATCCAGTTACCCTTAGTGTGGGTGATACTATTTCACTTAGGGTATCTCTTAATGGTATAGACGCATTATATACAGTAAACAGTATTACAGCTAATGTTGGATATGATGCTTTAGGTGTTACATTCCAAACTGGAAATTATACTATAGCAGCTGCTAGTGGACCTTCAATTAACACCTATACATATTGTATATACCCTGCACCTACGACAGGAGCTCAAGGTACCCAAGGTTTGCAAGGTTTGCTTGGTACAGGTGCCCAAGGTATACAAGGTGTTAGTGGAGCCGGTGGAAATTCTAGTATTGTTGTCGCAGAAGGTTCAATGGCTATAGCTGGAGGATTACCTAGATACATAGGAGGTGATTTATTAAACTCTACTTTCTTGATAAATAACACTGGCGATGTTAGTGCCACATCAAACCAAGGTCTTGGGTGGGCTTCGTCTAATTGGACCGGTCTAGCGCCCGGTACTGGTGCAACCATAGTAGGAGGTTCCGGCTCAGCAGATTTATTTTGGTTAGCTACATCTGGTATAATACTTAACAATAGTTATACTGACGGAGATAGTTTTACATATAGGGCTACATGGACAGCAGAAAGCTCGGTTAACTCATTCTCGGTTCCTGTAACTGGAAGAATAGTGGTTGCTCTATATAGATGGAAGTGTTCAAATGAGCCATTGAATGGAACTGGTGAATATGAATTGATTTCTAATGTAGCCAACTCACTTACTATGACTGTCTCTAACCTTAATAGCGGGACCGGTCGAGCTCAAGTATGTATGAATAGTATTCTTACAATAAGTGGTGTTAATCTAGACCGATTTGACGATCGCTTAATAATAGCGGTTGCTACGGATTCAGTCTCAAATGATGACAATCCTTGTAGTAATGATCTAGGATGTACATGGAAGCTTATTGAAGGAGCAGATGCGTCCCCTTAATTAAACAATTTTCTTTTTCTGAGTATAATAATTATAAAGTGATACAAGTATGGAAAATACAGAAGAAGTAATCTTACAATGGATTAAAGGTGATAAGTTTGGTTCAGTTGAAACTATTAAGTCTACTGAAGGTGAATGGACTATTTTTAATAGCGGAGGTAGAATAGCAACAAACTTACTTAATGAATTTTTAGAACCTGTGGATGGTGACCCTTTAGATTTTAAACCACCTTCACCTGCTTTAAAAAAAGCAGCCGATATTTATAAAGAAAAAATACCAATACAAGAAATCCCATCGTCTCCAATAAGAACTCTATTTGACAAACAGAAAAAGAATGATAAGATAAAGCTTAATCTTACCTTTCCGATAGAAGTTCCTAAAAAGGCTATATATGAAATTATTAGTTCATCATTTGATTTAGATGAAGTTAATGATGAATTAGAATCTTTTATTAAAAATCAAATATCAGATGACTTAATCTTAGATAGTCTTTTTGATAGTATCACTGAGCTAATTAAAACCAGGTATAAAATTGACTAAGCAATTTAAGCTATAATATATAATAAAATCAATCATATGACACAGGCACCAAACAGAAGACAGAGAAGATTAGCAATGAAGTATCAAGGACTTCTTAAAGCAAAAAGTAAATTACCTTTTCATGAGTGGATGGAAGTTACTCGAGAAAATATTAAACGAGGGAAAGAGTTGCATGCAGCTACAGTAGACGCGCAAGATAAAAGAATATCAGAACTTTTAGAAAGTATGGAAAGTCAAAAGATAGTAGCATGGAAAGAAATAGGATATAATGAAAGTGAGATTGAAATGCTAAGAGAAGCTAATGCTATCCTATCTGTTAAAGATAAAAAAACTTGGCATACTGATAAAAAGATTGCTAGGAAGCTAATGAAAGAAGCCAGAGAATCTTTAAATAAAAGATTAAATGATTAAAATTGTTTTAGAACCTGCCAGAAATGGAGTAATAAAAAGAGTGATTAATGATAATCATGGTGGTGGTAAAGAACAGTGGACCTCAACCGATGTATTTGAATCTAATGAAGAACATAGGAATAAGTTTGAATATATTATGAGATTCTTTTATGAACTTACTGATGACTTAGGTTTAGATTGCGGTAATAAATTTGAAAAACAAGTTTTAAAAATTGGCACCGAGTGGGGAACTCATTATGAACCTAACAAAAAAGAAATAGAAAGTAAAATAAAAGAACTCCAAGCTGAGATCGATTTATTATCTGAATGGAAACAAACATAGAATTTAATTTCATATATTCAAAAGACGCAGTAAAAGTAAAATCGTTTTTAGGAAATGTACCAAGAAATATTGAGTGTATCAATTATATGGACATTTTTAATAAATTAACGAAAAATGATTTTTATCAATTTGAACCATCTGATGCCGTTGTATCTTCATACTTAATGAAACAGTTACAAACGGTATTTGATAGAAATGCTGTATCTATTTTTTATGTGTTAGGTAATTTAAATGAACATACTGTTACCGGGATAAAATCATATGTAGAGTCTTTGACTAATAACGACATAACATATAACATATATCATTCACCTGACATTAATGTAAATGGTAGCGCTAAGCTATTTAAAAATGTCATAGAGTTTGAATGAAAGCCCATAGAATATTTACCAAAGGACAAACTGTGTATTGCCTACTATCATCTTTTAGTAGGCCTAATGTTTTATTGCCAGTAAAAGGTCTTATTGTAGATACCCAATGGGATCCTATTAATCCTTTATATCAAATTCGTATTATTAAGATGTATGATAATATGAAGTATCTTAAGTCTCATTTTTTTGATATGAATTTTAAATATGAGTTTAATAATAGAGCTAGAAAAATGCCTATTAAAAAAGAAGACTTTAAAAATGTAAAATCATTAGAGGATAGGTTTGATGAAAGTGATAGAGAACGGTTATATGTAATAGTAGAATCTGTCATGTGTAAAAAAACTAAAAATGATTTACAAGGTTTGTTTGAAAAAGTTCAGTTTTATATAATATCAAAAAACCTAAAAGAAATAAGAGATATATCATCAAGGCCATTTTTTAAAGGTTCTCTTTCTACTGATAGCCCACAAGAGTTTAATGCTAGGTTTAAAAAAGGCTGGGTAGATAAATTCCAAAACGGAGATATTGACATCGATAAGTATCTCAACAGCTTAGGCTGAATATATACTAAAAATAGACTATAACTATGTTCGGAGGCCCTTATTCAACAAACACAACAGGAAATAGCAGTGTAAATGATAATACACCACCTAATCCTAACTCATCAACTGCAACTAGGCTAGGTGTTTTTGGTGGAGAATCTACTGGGTTTGCTCATGGGGTTGAAACTGCTATTGCTAAATCATTTTATTCAAACGGTGCTGTGCCTGATCAATTTGGTGTTGCTTTCGGTATGAAAGCTGTTATACCTAGATCAATATTTAATAGGTATGCATTATTTAATTTTAGAGGTATGCATGGAGGATTAACTGGTGGTAAACCGTTTAATGATTTTTTTGATAATGCTGATAATGCCACAATGGGTGGAAGCGATTCAAAGAATGTTTCTATTGCTAAGCTTATAGAATATTTTAATACTAATTATCCTAGAATTGGATATACTGCACAAGATTTTTTATACTGTAAATATTACAAACAAATTCCTGTTAATCATTTAATAACATTAAGAAGGTTCCCAACACCAGTAAATGATAACATATTTGATTTAAAAATGGATATTGCAGGAAAGGATCCAGATACTCCTAGAGCCGCTGAGAATGTTGATGCTACTCAAACTGCAGGTGTTACCGCTATTACCTACTTAGGTGAAAAGGCAGGTAATAAATTAGATGAAATTTTATCTATGTCTTATGGGTTAAATTATAAAGAAGTTAAATCTGAAATGGAAGATATCAGTAGCGGTGATGGTGGTTATACTTCTCAGCCGTTTTATTCTAAGATGGGTGGTGTTGGTAGAGCAACAGCTGATGCATTTAAAGGTATCAGTTCAAGGCAAAAGTTTGCTAAACAGAATATGAGTACTGGAGACCAATTAGGAACCACTTATGCCAACTTTGTAATAGGTCCTGTTAATGTTATTGATTCTACTCAGATTAGAGATCGTGGTATGAAATTTTCAAATGACTTAAAACTTAATTTTGAATATGAACTAAAATCTCTTAATTATGTTAATCCTAAAATTGCAATGATTGACATCATTAGTAATATGTTAACTATGACTTATAATAATGGACAGTTCTTCGGAGGCGGCCAAAGATACTATGGTAGTGCTGGTGCAGTGGCTAGTCAATTTGGAGATATTAATAAATTAAAACAAGGTGACTTCAGTGGATATATTGGAAGTGTAGTTACTGATGTTGAAACCGGATTTAAAAGTGTGTTTGGTGGGGCTGACGGTAATGTAACGGCTGAAAGTGGAATTGAAGGAATACTTAAAGTTGGTAAAACATTATTAGGTAATATGTTAGGTGGTTTCTTAAGTGATAATGTTGGTGCTGTTTCCGGTACACAGGCATCTAAAGCTTTAATTAGTGCTGAGCCTACTGGTGATTGGCATGTTACTGTGGGGAATCCATTAAATCCAATTGTAACAATGGGTAATATGTATTGTGATAATTCAACAATGACATTAGGACATGGTTTAGGTTATGATGATTTTCCAATGGAAGTAAAATTTGAAATTGATCTTAAGCACGGTAAGCCTAGAGATAAAGGAGATATAGAAAATATGTTTAATGCAGGCCGTGGTAGAATTTATGCTTCAGCAGAAGGTGAAGAAGATATTTTAAATTTAGCAGGTTTAGATGTTGCAACTTATGGAGCAGTTAAGACTGGGAAAACAAATACACAAGCAACACAAGGTGCACCTGCCGGATCAGCAAAAAGCAATAAGATAAGTAACATTAAAAATAATCCAAATAAACAAGCTACTAGTGATTCAGCCGAGTATATTTCTAACACTGTTAGTATGTTTATTGATTCTTAATATAACTATTGAATATGAACGTAAAATCATTAACTTTAAAAAATAAATTAACTTTAGATAAAACAGGTGAAGGTTATTGGGACCTTACTGCACCATCATTTATTTATGATTCTGATCTTGGTGTTAGGGCATTACATTATGTTACTATGGATCAGATAGGAAGAATAGATAAGATATCAGAAATTTATTTTGGTAGTGGAGAATTCATAGATGCTATCTGTGTAGTAAATAATATCTTTAATCCTTTTAGTGTTAATGAAGGTGATGTTTTAGTTATTCCAAATTTAAAAAGAAAGGATATAGTTTATAAGAAACCTAATCCTGCGACAACACCTAACACTGCACAAGCTGCATACATAGATACTGGTAGACAGAGTGAAAAGGATCAAGGGAGAATGCAGAGACTTATTGAAAAAGCGAAAAGTAGTGAAGCAGGCGTCAAACAGCCAATGCCTCCTAATATGCTACAGCCTGGCCAAGAAGCAAAAACATATACTGGTGGAAAGATTCAATTAGGAACTAATCTAAAAAGTAAAAGTACATTAAAGAAATCTCAAACTAATTAATTATGTCTGCAGTAGAAAGAAATATATTAACTGTGGTAGAACCTACCATTGTACTTGATGAGCTAGAAATGACTGATGTTGAAAGCGGTTCAGAAAACTCGGATGGTGAAACTATGAAAGAAAAACCTTCAAAGTTTTCTACGATGATACCACTTATTAAAATTAATAATTATGAAGTACAGGGTGATAGGCTAGAAATGTTTGAATTAGAATCAACCGGGTTTTATCCAACATGTAGGTTTTCTTTTTATGATAGGGATGGTATGTTTACTGCTAGGTTTTTTCCTAAGGATGGGGATTTAATTCAATTATACATTAGATCACAAGGTGACGAAACAACATTTAAGCCAATAAGAATTGATTTTACCGTTGAAGATATTAAACCTTTAGGTGGAGGTGGTGCAACAAATACATCATCATTATTAATGGTTGAAGGTAGAATGAATGTACCAAATTTGTTTACAGAGAAGGTACAATTCCAGGATAATACTAGTTGGAATTCTTTACTTTCAATTGCAGAAGAATTAAAATTAGGGTATGCTTCTAATGTAGAAGATACCGCAGATCAACAAGTATGGACAAATCCTTATGATACTTCTGAAAAATTTATACAGGACATAACGTCCAATTCATATTTAAATGATGAATCTTTTTTTACTGCTTACATTGACCCTTACTATTATTTAACCTTTGTTGATGCCAATAAATTTTTTGGACAAGAAGATGATTTAGAAGCTAGCCAAATGTTTCAACAGAATGCAATGGATACTATGGGAAGTGGTGATGATAGCGAAACTAATCCAGATTTTCCAAATATGATAAGTAATCAATTAGATTTTCAAGGTACTGCTAGATACATATCAAAATATCAGCAAGTAAATAAGAGTGGTAAGATTAGTAAAAATAATGGATATAAAAGATATACACAATATTGGGATCTTAATGCAAAAGAATTTATAAGTGAATTTGTTGATCCTTTAACTAATGACACACCTGGTATGGTACCAGTCACTAAAGGTAGAGTAACACCTGAAGGTGAAGTAGAAGGACCAAGAAATGATCAAATTAAATTTAAATTCTTAGGTACACAAGGTGATAATGTTCATGAAAATTATTACTATGCATCTATTCAAAATTTCCAAAACTTAGCAGAAATTAATAAGTTAGGAATGGTCGTGGAATTAGATACTGTAAATCCTGCTATATTAAGGTATAGTAGAATATATTGTCATATGATGGAAACCGCACAGATGGTAAAAGGTGTTTTAACCGCTACCGAGAATGATGAGGATGCTCCAACTGATACACAAAGAAGAAAGGATACCCCTGATAATGCAGGGAGTGATACATCAAATGAATTCGGTGTTATTAATGAATATCTTTCTGGTTTTTATGTTATCACGGGAATAGAATATTTTATGACAAAAGGACCACAGCCTGGTGGGCAAGGTTTAAGACAAAGATTGCATTTACGTAGGAGGGAAGTTACTCCTACAACATAAAGAATAAATAAAAAAAATTTATATGCCTAAACTTGAGTTATATAATCCGTTGGATCCGAGAGGAGTTCCTGAAAATTACTTAAATGCTGATAAGCTAGGTAATTTAACAGGACAGTTTCCAAGTTCTTATGAATTTGCAAAATCCTTTGTCTCCCCATCATTTAGTGCTATCGGTGGAGGTAATGGTGTTACTGCTATAGACGATCCTACGTATTTAGGATTTAATATTAGGTTTGATATTATGAGTCCTTTATTTGCTGGGGCTACCACTGGAGCTCCTCAGCAACCTAGACCAGGTGGCAGCGATTCAGTAACAGCCGAACCTGGTGCACATAATACGTCAAACTCTCATCCAGCTGGAGAATCTGCCGTTGGTTATTTAGAGGCTATTGGACAAACTACCAGAGCAGGTTATTTAAAGGCATTCATTCAAGGCATTAGAGAAATAGAAATATCTAGGCCTTATTATTTTCAAACTATTGAAGGAATAACCGAAGCATATAATAAAACCATGGTTATGACGGATGGTTATGGTGGATCTGCAGATGGTGAAGGAATCACAATAGGATTATTGGAAGCTATTGATTTAAAGATGTCTGCTTTATTTAATTTATATAAAGCTGCATGTTATGATGTAAAATATAGAAGAAACATTATTCCTATTAACTTAAGGTATTTTAATTGTTATGTTGACATATTAGAAATTAGAAAATTCCATTCTGTTAAAAAGGCTACTACTGGAGGTAATCCTAATTCACCAGAAAATGATACAACTAAAATTGTAAATAATAATACTTCAACTATTACATTTAGGTTTGAGGAATGTCTCTGGGATCCTACTGCGAGCGGTGCAGTATTTGCTAATGTTGCAAATGATGGGAGTAGCTCATGGGCAACCTCATCTATGAAATGGAGTTATGGGAGATGTGAAATGGAGGCTCAGTTTTCTGGTTATGATTCAGCTATAAAAGATCAGGCAAAATTACAACCAACTTCAATAGATGGTAAAACTAATCTCCAAAATAAAATGTTAGATAAACAGAAGTTTGGTGATATTGTTGAAGGTAAGTTTGATGCATTTAAAGATAACCTTGTAAAAGGTGCAGCTAATTTTGCACAGAGAACAATTAATTCATTTACACAAGGGTTAGCTTTTGGTAATGTATTTGGTTTACGAAATGATATAGTAGGTGCAATTAATAATCCACAAGGTTTAATTAACTCGCTAAACGGTGCTGCCGTTCAAGCTTTAGCTGGAGAGGTATCACAAGGTATAAATCAAACTATAGATGATAATATATTTTCTGGACAAATACCTTCTGCGAGTGGCGACGATTTAAGTGGAAATGATAATATATTTAGTAATGGACCATCTGGGCCAGGTGGTGGTTTTAATGGCGGAAACATTTTTGAATAATGGGAAAATTAACAACTAAAGATTTAAAGGATGATAATCTTAAAGGTACTCAATGGATAGGAATAGTTGAGAACACTGAAGATGATTTATTTGAAGGTAGATGTCGTGTTAGAGTTTATGGTAAAATGGATCAAAGAGAAGATCCTGAAGATCCTGCCAGCGCATACCTTATGCCTACTGAATCTTTACCGTGGGCAAGACCATCCGTATCATCTTCAGGTGGAAGTAACACAGGAAGCGGTACATTTTCTGTACCTAAGATAGGAACTATAGTAAGAGTAAGTTTTGATAATGGTAATTATTATTCCCCAGTATACCATGAATCACTATACCCTTCTGATGAGACCAAGGCGGAGATAGAAGCAGCCTATCCTAATTCACACGTATTAATATATGACACTGCATTTGGGTTAACAGGTGATCTACAATCTGGTAGCACTGAAGTAACAAACGAGAGAGAAGGCGAACACATTAAAGTTTTCTTTACCGAAGAAAAAGGTTTGATGATGGACTATACCACAACGGAAGGTCCAACTACAATAAATATAAAGCCTGATAATTCAGTTGAAATAATAAATGCAAATGGAGATTCCATAGTAATGTTAAATGATGGAAATATAACATTTACTCACTCGGCACAATTTACTATAAACAGTGGGGCTAATACCGAAATAAATTGTACAGATGCTATTGTTAACTGTGAAAATACAATTATAAATCATGCATCATCTATTGAGTTAGGTCAAGGTGCTAGTGAAAAGATTGTATTAGGTGATTCTTTTATGGCATATTTTAATGGGCATAATCATGTTGGTAATTTAGGAGCTCCAACAAGTCCACCTATATCTCCAATGACAACTTCACTATTAAGCCAGAAAGAGGTAAAATCTTTATAAATATATAAACTATAAATTAAAACTTTAAACTATGCCTTTAGTACCACCCGTGATTAATTCTGCAATGGACGCAGCTTTCGTAGCTGGGATGCAAGCCATGACAGCCTTTTCAACCGGAGATGATCCAGCCAGAGAAGTTACTCAAGATCAAGTTATAGCCGCTGGCGCAGCTGCCTTTGCTGCAGTTGCTGGACCTGCAATTACTGCATATATAAAATCCGCTACCGTAGTTCCTGGAATTACTGTTGCTACCGCAGGATCACCTTCTGCACAAGTTGGTGCAACTACCGGCCCAGGTGTAATTGTATAATCTTAAACTATTAAATATTCTAAGGTATAATAATTGAATTCAATACAAGTAATATATAATCTATAATAACACTTTAATAAAAAAATAATGACAGAACAAGAAATCACAATCCAATTAAGTGATGATCCATTTGATACAAAGGTAGTAAAAGTAAAGGTACCTAAAGGAACTAAATTAATGTGTACTGAAATGTATGCAGCAGATGCAATGGCTTTATATGATTTAGCTGATGATGAAGCTAAAAAACTACAAATGTCTGAAGAGAGTACTAACTATATTACTCAAGGTGAAATTGCATATATCAAAAAAGAGATTCAAAATATTGATGGTGTAGATACTGAAGTTAAGATAGAGGCATTAGTAGATATATCAAGAAAGAATACAGCTGTTTGTAATTTAGAAAAAGAACCTAAAGAAATTGTTGACCAATTAGAAATTGGGATGTCTGTTGATATTAAAGTTAAAAGTTACAAGCAAGGTACTCTTTATGCATCAATCAGTGATGCAATGAATGAAGTAAAACGTAATGAGATTTACAATGCAATCGGAGATAAGACAATAGGTTTCACTGGTAAAGTTAAAGAATTAATTCATGGAGGATATTGGGTTGAAGTTGGTGGAGTACAATGTTTTATGCCAGGTTCATTAGGCGGTTTAAATAAATTACATAATTTTGAAAAACTTGTAGGTAAAGAATTAATCGTAATGCCTATTACATATTCTAACGAAAAACAAACTATAGTAGTATCTCATAGAGAATACTTAAGAACAATGATTCCTACTGCTGTAGAAAATCTTAGAGAAAATATCAAAGAACATATTACAGGTATAGTAACTGGTACAACTAAGTTTGGTGTATTTGCAGAATTTAATGAATCTTTAACAGGTCTTATACCAAAAAATGAATTGGATGAAGCAACATTAGAATTATTTGATAAAAGAAGTATTAAGCCTGGTGATGAAATTAATTTCTGGACAAAGGAGATAATCTCAGACAGAAAAATTATACTAAGTCAAGAAGGTCCTAAAATTGATCTATGGGATGGTGCTGATGAAAAGTATAAACCTATGATGATCACCGAAGGTAAAGTTACTAAGGTTACTAAGTATGGTGCATTTGTGGAATTAGAAAAAGGTATCAGTGGACTTATTCATAAAACTAAGTTAAAAAATACTGAAGTTTCAAAAGGTGATATTGTTAATGTTAAAATTGGCAGTGTAAATACCAGTGATCGTAAGATTACTATGAACTTAGTATAACCTTTATCCTGGTTTAGAATATATAAACAAATCAGGATAAATATGTATTCTAACGAACAACTTAATGCTATACATTCTTCAAAGATAGGTTTTGAATTTGAGTTCTTTTCAAATGAAAACCTTGATCTTACAAAAGATAACTTAGCGCAAACATTAAACAAAACAATTAGGATAGAGGAAAAGGCTCATAGTGACTTTGCCCCTACACAAGATATATTTAAATTAGAACCGGATAATTCTGGTGGAACCGGGATGATTGAGCTAGTCACAGGACCTCTTCCATTCGTTGAGGCTAAATTAGTCATGGCTAAAACTTTAAAATGGATTAGAGAAAACGGAAAGACTAATGAAAGATGTTCTATTCATGTTAACATTGCATTTGATGGAAAGAAGCTAGGTCCTATTACAAATATGTCTAAATTAGATATAGGTAAATTTGTACTTAATTTTGATGAAAACAAAGTATATGAAGCTTTCCCAAACAGAAAAAATTCTGTTTATGCAAAATCAATAAAGTTTATTATACCTTTGAGTGGAATGACTCAACCATCACCGGAAAAAAATCTTTGGAAAAACTATATGTTTGTCAAAGAGAAGTATTATGGTATTAATTTTGAAAAGCTACAAAAAGGTTATATTGAATTTAGGTATCTTGGTGGAGCTGATTATGAAAAGAAGTATTCTACGATACTTTCAATGACCGAGCATTTTATCACTTCATTATATGAAACATTGGTTAACCCACAATATAACGAAACAGATTTAAAAGTTTTAGACAAGATTTTAGAAAAGCATAAAACTGTTATTGAGTCTTATCGAACCTATTCTTCATTTAAAGAAAAATTTCCTAAAATACATTTAATGATAGATCTCCAGACTTATGATCAAATTATTGAAATGTATTACCCTAAAATTAGAGAAAAGATTTTTGATCTTATTACTAAGGCTGATATGAATGAAGGTTTAATTAATTATGATGCTGATACCGGTAAGATACAGATAAAGGATGCTAAACTTATGAGGTGTTTTGAAATAAATGGAGTTGATATTGTAGATTCAGTTATCCAAGGTAATATTGTCAATTGTGATATCTTTGGCTGCGATTTAAAAAATGCGTCTGTATTTGAATCAAATCTTTTTGGTGCTACTGTTACCGAGGATTGCAAAATAGAAGAATCATATGTTAGCAAAAATGTAATTTGTGAAAACAGTTATGTGTTTGGTAAGAGAGGAGTATTTAGCGGAGAGATGGTAGGCGGTATATTTAGACAGGGTAGAGCTACTCCGCTTGCAAGATTTGCCGATAATACTGAAGTAATAGAAATAGAAAAAATTAAGTAAAGATATGGCTAGAAATAAAAGCTGGTGTAACCCAGATTCACAAGAATGTTTAGATGCATTAATCAAAGAGATTAATGACGACTTAACAGTAGGTTGCCAAATACCTTTTACAGTACCTAAAAAAGAGCTTGCTCATATTATAAGTAGGGCTAAAGATTATTTTTATAAAATATATGAAGATAGCGTTGAAGAAATGTTTATTGCGTTACCTAGAAGCGCATGGGGAGAAGCTGCATTCAGACAAGGTATTAGTCACAATGACACTACAGGAGCTAACCCTAATGTATTAACAGAAAAGGATGTTAATAATCCTAGAGGAGTTGTTAAAATGCCTTCAACTGTTTGGGCAGTAAATAATGTATTCCAAATAAATGGATTCTCAGGTGAAGACGGTGGCTTTGGAGATAACTCATTTTCTGCAGGTGATCCGGATTTTTCATTAGATAAATTTATTTACTCTGATGTATATGGTGCAGGTATAGGCTCCGAGGAATTAATGTATTATGTAATTAACTCAAAATTTATTGATAATGCAAGACAGGCTTTACAGGCTCAGATATCATATAACTATAATAGGCTAACTAAAAAGTTTAGATTTATGGGGGAGCTACCAAAGAATGGGGCATGTATATTTCAAGTTTATAATACAATCCCTGATTGTGACCTTTTCCAAGATGAAGCTTTTATAAGATACTGTTGTGGTATGGCTAAAATTCAATTAGCTAGAATTGTAGGAACATTTCAATTTAACCTACCAGGTAACATTACTATAAATTATGATTTAATTTCAGGCGAAGGTAGAGATGAAGTTGATGCTATAGTTGAAGAGATAAAGGGCGATGAAGGCGTTGATTATTTTTTCACTGGATAAAATATAATCTAATACCCTCAAAAAATGTAGAGAATATATAATAAAAGAATATTCTCAATGATAAAAGAAATATACAGTAGAGACATAGATGCCCCTAAGTACAATGATGATGTAATCGAGGTGACAGATCAATTGCAGCAACTTATTCTTAAAATAGAAAATTGTTTGTTTACAAGGCAAGGTGATGTTTTAGGTTCTCCTAATATGGGATGTAATTTAGATGATCTTGTCTTTTCTTTGGTATTAAATGAATCTGTTATTTCACAGAGAATTAGCAATCAAATTCAGGCATACTGTTTAAACAGTAGCAGTTCTGCATTTGGTTTAGATGTTAGAGTACAATTTTATAGCACCGTTGAGCGAAACGGTTGTTTAGTTGATATTTACATAAATGAGGAGAGAGTCATTGGGGCTTTATTTTAAAATAAAAATAAAATAGTTAATGTCATTTTTTAGTAAAACAAGAATAAAAGCAACAGAGTTATTCTTTGATGCATTTCAGTATTTGCAGCGTCAGTATGATCAGGCTGGGGAAGTGTTTACACCTGCTTCACCATTTGGCCAAATACTTACTGTTGTTGCAAACTTAGGTGAGTTAATTTTATTTTACATTGAAGCTGTTGCAACAGAACTTAATATAAGTAGAGCAAGAAATATTGAATCAATCTATGGATTATCTAGATTAACTGGGCACGATCCTACTAGAGGAATATCGGCACAAGGTATAATTGGATTAAGATTAAACACATCAGCAGCAGTTACAGTTGAAGGGGATTTTGTTCAGATATTAAATTACACAGAATTAGAAGTTGGTCAAAATAGTTTATCTTATTTTTTAAAATTTGATAGTGACTATATTAGATTAGAAAAAACCACAAGAGAATTTGTAAACGTGGAGTTAATCCAAGGGGAAATAGAAGACCAAACATTTACTGGTACTGGGTTAGATTTACAAAGTTATAATTTAACTACAAAGGATCCTACTGATCAATATATGGTAGATGTTTTTGTTGATGGCAAACTTTGGAAAAATGTTAATTCATTATATGATATGAATAACGGCGAAGAATCAGTAATGGTTAAAACTAGTGTAAATGGTGGAATAACAGTTTTCTTTGGTAATAAACAATTTGGTGAACCGCCTGCATTAGGATCAATCATAAAAGTAAAATATGTAAAAACTAGAGGATCTGCCGGTAATATAGGTGGTAAGAATTTAGATTTAAAATTTAAAGATCCTGCAACAGATGCACAAGGTAATGAAGTAAATCTTGATGATGTATTAGCTATAAATATTGTTAGAAACCCTATGTTTGGTTCTGATAGTGAAGACCCTACATTTACTAGGTTAATTGCGCCATATCAAAGTAACTCATTTGTATTAGCAAATCCTAATAACTATATTTACTATTTAAGTAAGTATGACTTCTTTTCATTCGTGGATGCATATAATACTAAGGATGATCAATATTTGGATGATGATAATATTATATACTTATTTCTTATCCCAGACATTGCTAAAAAGATAACGAGTGATAAAGATTATTTCAATGTCCCTGTTGAAGAATTTACATTGACAGCTGACGAAAAAGAAATGGTATATGAAATTTTAAATGAAAGCGGTAGACAAATAGTTACTGCTGAAGTTAGAATTAATGATCCTGTAATTAAAAGATATGCAATGAATATTGTAATAAGATATGTTGAGGGATTTGATAAAGATGAAATGCATGCATCTATAAGAGAACAACTCAGTACATATTTTATATACATTAATAGGAGAGACAGAATTCCTAGATCAGATATAATTTCAATTATTGAAAATGTAGATGGGGTTGATTCTGTAAATGTATTTTTTGTATCAGAACAAAATGAAAAGGCTATAGCCGATGGATTTTATGAAGTACCGGTATATGGTACGGATCCTGTTACAGACCAGAGAGTATTAATAGAAACTAATAAAATAAAATTAAATGCTGATGAAGATCCTAATTTAGGGTTAGATGAATTTGGTGATGTAGTTATTGGCCCAGAAGACTTGGCAATAATAAGAGGTGGTTGGGATGATAGAAACGGAACCTATTATGAAGATACACCTAATAAAAATGCAATCAGTTCTCTTAACATATTCTTTAAAGGTAGCATTCCTAACAACCTTTATAATAAAACTCAACAGTCTAAGTTTAATGATCTTAAGAGAAGTAGAGGAACTACGATTGCCACTTCCGGAAATTCAAGGAGTACTAACACTGGAAGGTTAAAAGATAACCCAACGTTAAAAGCAATAAGAGGTAAGTAAAATGAATAAAGCCACAGAGAAAAGAACAGGTATGCCTAGTGTTTATAAAGCCACTTACGAAGAGGGGTGGGAATTAAAAAACTTAGGAAATGATTATAACGAGAATCTTATGAAAAATTCTTTTTCTAATTATATGTTTAGGAATGAACGATTATCTACATTTTTAGATTCTTACTTAAAACCTATTATGACATTTTGGATTAATAAAGTAAAGTACCTAAGAATTTATTATAATTTTGGCGTACCTAAAGACTACCAAAAAATAAATTAAGATGGTTAATAATTGGAAACATTTAAATTTCTTTGATAAGAACGGTAAGTATCTTAACTTTAATTATAACCAGTCTGAAGATATGTGGTCAGGTACTATGTACTTGCCTGAGGTATCTATTGGTCTATTTGAAGTTGGTCAGATATTTATACTTGAAGAATTTGTAAATAAAACTACAAATTTAAAAGAATTTGGTTTTCCTCATGGCGTTGAAGTAGCCACTGGTACTCCTGGATCTACTGGAGGTGTTTGTAATTGGCAAGCAGAGTGGAGTACAACAGATCCTAAAGAAATATTTTTATTTCAATTTAATATGGACTTTGATACAGGTACACAGACTTCATTAGAAATGGAACCTGATGGTCCACCTTTACAAATAATAACAGAATTAGAAATACCTTTAAATTCAGATCCTACAGAAACTATTGACCCAGAAGGTTACACTGTTACGGATAAAATTACATCTGAGGCTCTACAGATTAATATTGCGATAAGATCCGAAACTGAAAATACATTTAAAAGAACTTTATGCATAAAGGATGAATGCACTGGTAAGTCTATAGCAGAAATATTAATTTACGGAGAAACTACAGGTGAAGATGAAAGATTAAAAGTAATGACTCAGAATATGGGTTATAATATTTTAGAGTCTGATAGCGAGATATTTAGAAATACTAATATTAAAGAATTACTTCCTGATTTTGACGAAGTTAATTTAAAGAGAAAAGAGATTATGATGGAGGGTTCAAATATTTACCCTTTCATTGGATCGTATAAAGGTTTAACTAATGCTATAAAGTTTTTTGGTTATGATACTTTAAAGGTTAGAGAGTTTTGGAAGAACGTTGATGCTAATTCACCAATGTTTGGAAAATACATTATGAGTAATAACATTGACATTGGTAATCCTACAGTCCAATTAAATGATAAAAAAATAACTTTACCTAATAAAAAATTTAGAAAAACTAGTTTATTTAGTTTAGTCTATAGAATTAATAATATTATACCTGACAGGTTTGATGAAGAGTCGTTACCTATAACAGAGGAAAATTACGATTTTACTATTGAGGAGATTTTAATTAAATTATTTGGATTAAAGAAAAAATTAGAAAATGAATTTTTACCTCTTAATGCAAGAATTAAAGATATAACAGGTGAAGCTGATTTTTTCGGTCTCTTAGAAGTTGTCAACACATTAAGTAGAAATGATAAAAAAGAAATTGTAGCAGGTATAGATACAAACTTTAAACTTTCAACTAATGATTGTATACTTATGGAAGATTTAAGATCATTTACTTCATTTTGTATAGCATCAGAAGGTATAGTAGATGAGGCTATAGTTAATTTCTGTAATGCTTATGTTGCCCCTTTATCACCAGCAAATGCAATAGGGAGAAACTTATTACTAGGACCTATTTATCCTGGAGAAGTTTTACCACCATCACCAATAGGCCCTGATTTAAAT
>Ga0181395_1000075_pt1 | contig 34755 bp, 66 predicted proteins | sample 18SPOviralmetaG_FD_130124 | JGI IMG/M metagenome (GOLD analysis project Ga0181395, IMG submission 130124) | Marine viral communities from the oligotrophic San Pedro Time Series (SPOT) site, San Pedro Channel, CA, USA - 18 SPOT_SRF_2010-12-16 | ecosystem: Environmental > Aquatic > Marine > Strait...
GATTGAGTCTCTTGAGGATATTCGACACATCGCAACCATCTCTGCTAACGGTGACAAGCATCTCGGAAACCTTATTTCCGAAGCAGTAGATAAGGCAGGCAAAGATGGTGCTATTACTATTGAGCCAGCGAACTCTTCAACAACTTCACTAGAGCTTATTGAAGGTTTTCAGTTTGACTCTGGTTATCTTTCACCTCAGTTTGTAACTGATAAGCGTAGATGGACTATGAGACACGAGAATGCACTTGTTCTTGTTTCAGACACAACCATTTCAGCAGTAGAGCAAATCTTTCCTGCTCTACAGATTGCTTCACGAGAAGGTCGAGCACTTGTTATCGTAGCAGAGGATGTTCAAGACCAGGCACTTGCCGCACTTATTATGAATACTGTAAGAGGCACGATGAAGGTCGCTGCTATTCGAGCACCAGGGTACGGTGAGGAGAGAAGAGCATGCCTAGAAGACTTGGCAAGTTCTGTTGGCGCAACTGTTCTTGGACCTGCTGGCAAGCAATCTCTGTCTAAGGTAGATGTCTCCCACTTGGGAACAGTAAAAGTCTGCGAAGCAAAGAAGAGTTGGGCAACATTCGTTGGCGGAGCAGGCGACCCAACTGTTATCGAGGATAGAATCGAGCAATTAAAAGCAGAGATTCAGCAAACAGACTCTCTTAAAGAGTGTGAAGCAATTCAGACTCGTGTAAACCGTCTTGCTTCAGGCGTTGCTATTCTAAAGATTGGTGGAAGCACTGAGATTGAGATGATGGAAGCACTCCACCGAGCAGAAGACGCCCTACAAGCAGTTCGTTCAGCACAAGAAGACGGTACAGTAGCAGGCGGTGGAACAGCACTAGTTCAAGCATCTCAACGACTTAGTGAGGTTCCATTTGATACTCTTGAGACTGAAAACGCAGACCAAGCACTTGGAGCAAGGATTGTTTTATCAGCAGTCTCAGCACCACTTCGCAAGATGGCATCAAATGCTGGTCTCTCAGTTGACTTGACTGAAAAGACTGTAAGAGAAGCAGAAACAGGTTCAGGTTTTAATTTTGCTACTGGCGAGGTTGCAGACCTGTATCAGTCAGGTGTTATCGACCCATTAAAGGTAACAAAAACTGCTCTCCTGAACGCTGTGTCCGCAGCAGGCACACTTATTACAACTTCTCACGGAATTGTTGAGACTGAATAAGAAATTCAACTCTATTTACATGGGCAGGGTATAAAAACCCCGCCTTTGTTTTATAGAGGATTTTATTTTGCAAAAAGAATTAGAATTAGTCCAATTACTTGCTTCCTTAAATGAGAAGATTGACACCGTTGAAAAGCAGTTAAAGCATTCGACAGACTTGTCTATAAAGATAGAGAGGTTGGTAGAAGACGTTTCCTCAATTAAATCATCAATGGGCGAACTCCACTTTATGCTCATGGGCGACGGACAGAATATGGGCATCGTAACCCGTGTAGCAGGACTGGAAAAGAACTTTGAAGATAGGGAGAAGTTCTTGGAAAAGACAGTTGAACCAGCAGTCGAAAAGCAACAAAGAATTTTGTTTGACTTGGAAAATTTCAAAGATGTAGTCGAGGAAGAAAGAAGGCAAAGAGACGAGTTGATACTCTTAAAGGAAAGAGTCTCAAATGTTAACAGGATTCTGTGGATTGTGGGCACAGGCGTTATTGGTCTAATGGCAAAAGCAATATTTTCTCTAATAAGGTAAAATAATCTAACAAAACACTTGACAAATATGTTCTTATCCATTATAGTTATTATGTATTGAGAATGAGAAAGAAGGTTGACTTATGAGCATATCAAAGCGATTAGAGAGTTTAGTTTCTAATCCACACCTCAAGGCAAACAAGCGAGATTATAATTTTGCAGTTTCACTTCAAGAAGCGTATCACCGTCAAGGTCGATTGACACCAGGGCGTCGCCCTTGGTTAAATAAACTAGAAGAAAAGTATTCTGATACCGCAGTAGCAGAGCGTCAGTCTCATCTTGACAGCCCCATCGTCTCACGCCTTGCCACACTTCTTTCTCGCATTGAAGATAGTCAATCTTGGGCACAAGGTTTTACGGAGTCCGTTCTTGCTCAGGCAAGAGAGGGCAGAACACTTTCTCATCGCCAGTTGGAAATTGTCGCCAAGTTAGAGCGTGAGAACTCTGACAATGTTCAGGTAGAGCGCCAAGAGTTCGCTGCCAAATACAAAGACGAGTCTACTGGTCTTCGTGAGAAAGCATTAGTCGCTGCTAAATACTACCTTACAACCCCTTACTTTCGAGACATTTGCCGCCTGGTTGTCACCGACGAGAACTATATCCCTTCTATGTCTCAATACAATAAGATTGTAGAAAACAAGTACGCCAAGAAGATTCTCGCTGGGTATTTTGCCGAACCAAAGTTCCCTACTGGTTCTCTTGCTCAATTACGAGCAACAGCGCCACAACGAGCATTTAAGAAAGTAATGGTTATCAAGACCAATTTTGCTTCGCCAACATCCGCTTGCGCTGGCAACAAGGTTTATCAAGTCTTACCTATTGGCGAGATAACCCCTATCGTTGTCGAAGAGCGACACATTAAAACTTGGAGAGCAGCAAAAAAATGAAAATAGAAAACCAAACATCAATTAGGCAATTGCCGAGAGATATATCCAAGACAATTCAGGACATCGCAAAAAGAGCAAAGTGTCTAGATAGCAAACTGAACGACGTCCATCCTGAAAAGATTTATGATTCCTATGTAAAGATGGATGCTTTCAGGAGAGAATTATATGAGATTGATTTATTATCTCAAAACCTTATGGACGCCTATCGCCTTTATGCTGCTTATGCTTATCAGGCAATGGCGCTTGTGGAACCTCAGTTGGAAGAACCTGAAGATGGTGAAGGAATTCGGGTGGAAGGAATTGAGGGTGAAAATTCTTAATACAGGTGATTTAGTTTATCTGCCATCACATTTTATATTGACAAAAGTAAACGATGATGGTAGTATAAGTGAATATTGTGAGTTAAAGGAACCTTATGTTGCTTTGCTATTAAGAAGGTATCAAACTCATTCAGATTTATTTTATCGTGGTTCTATCTGGACTGCACCCAATGATATGCTGCGAAATTACGCAGTGAAAGGAAAAGAAAATGTTAGTCACACTAACTGAGGTAGTCTCTAGTAATGCAAACCATTACGGTTCTTCAGTAGCGAGCAAGGTTTACACTTTGCGTGAAGTTACTGTGAACCCATCACATGTCATTTGTTTGCGAGAGGATGCGTCCATGACAAGTCACCTCACAGAGGGCAGGATGCCACCAGGAATGGACACTCGCCAGAGGTTTACGAAAGTTATTCTTGACAGAGGTCAGGCGGGACTTGAGTTAACAGTTGTCGGAGACCCAAACCAGGTGACAGAGAAGTTAAGACTTTCAACAAGAGAATTGCTTAGGGGTTAGCATGGATACCAGAACTTATTATACGCTATACCTCGCAGATGGTTGCCCGTATTGCGAATCGGCGATACAGTTGATTTCCTCCAAACCTCGTGAGTACTATGCGAGATATTACAACTGGGAAGACACGGCATTGACCGAGGCAAAAAAGAGGTATAACCACAACACTGTTCCAATTATCTCAAAGTTTATTGTCTCTGAAGAGGATGAAATCAGCGAAGAGTTCATCGGAGGGTACACAGAACTCGTAAAGCATCTTGAAAGTGAGGCAGAATGCCAAGAAGAAAAAGAAGAGTAGAAGAAATCCCAGTCATAGAGGGACCTGAATTCGAGTGCAATTTATTAGAATTAAAAGAATATCCTTCGCTCCGCTACAGTTCGGAGGAAAGCGAAACGGACACTCGACTCGCAAGGTATCACGGTTCCAACTTTTGGAGCATCAAGGGTTTTGGCGTTAGTCGATGGGTCATCGGCGGTTACATCATTATAGACTGGAAGCGACTTATGTCCGAAGGTCATTCTATCGAAGACGTCTACAGGGGTTGCGTAAAGTTTCTCAACAAACCTCCAGCAAGAAAGAAGTTTGAAAAAAGAATCACGAAACCTTTATTTGGAATCCTGCAACCCGATGCGGTCAAGTTGACTCCAAGAGAAAAAGATGGTCAACTCGTCCTTGAGGTACTTATGTTGACCAATAAGCGCAAGTCTCGTTTTGTTTGGGGTGAAGGGCAGACTGTACCAGTTAAAATGAAGAGGCGTGCCTTGTTGTGAGGGTCGGCAGTCTTGTCCACCTTAAGTCTTGGAACTATCCTATGTTTGGCATAATTCTTGAAACACCTAATAGTGCATCCATCGTGAAAGTGTTCTGGATGGACAGCATAATATCAAAATACGTCCATATCGAGGACATAGACATCATAAGGAGATAAAATGATGAAGAATACAGCACTATTGGCACTATTATTGGTTGCTTGTGGAACAATTGAAGATTTTCCAGAGAATTATGGAGACAAACAGGTCTCACAAAAGGACAATGATGTCTCACCTTGCGAAGAACATAACGAAGAAACTAATAACTCAGAACTTCCTTACTTTTACCAGTACGACAACTATATAAGTCCAGGTTCAACCTGTCAGAACACTTCTATTGCAATGTTGTTGGCAAAGTATGGTTGGCAGGGAGTTCCAGATGACATTACTAGGGAATGGGGTAAAGATTATGCTCAGTCGCCTCAAGGGTTGGCTAACGTCTTCAACACAATCGCACAAAGAGAAGGAATTAGGGCACGTATTGAACCCGTTCTCTATGGGACTCTTGAAGAGTTACAGCGATTATTACGAGAAGGAAAACCGACAATAGTTCACGGGTATTTTACGGGATACGGACACGTCCTCGTTGCTACTGGGTTTGATGGAAGTTCATATACAACCAATGACCCAGCAGGAATATGGTCAGAAAGATTTATGGGGGGATACTTAGGGACAGGTAGTGGAAGAGGTGTTCGTTACGGTAGGACTGTTTTTGAAACAGCGGTTGCAACTTCCGATGGGCAGACCCACCTTCCACTCTGGTACCATCGTTTAGTGGAGTAAATTTTGATGAAATTATCGAAAGGCGAACTGGAAGAGTATTTTTTCTTAGATGTGAGAGAAGAATCGGAATTCGAACAAGAAAGTATCGAAGGGTCATTCAATTTACCAAGCAGAAAAGTCAGAGCAATTGCAACGTCAACTTCTCTTGGGTTTTGGGAAGGAATGATTCCGAAAGATAAGACAATAGTTGTATACTGTTCTACTGGCAAAAGAGCGAAACTGGCAGCAGAAGCATTGAGAAAAAGAAAGTTTAAGGTTTTAGACCTGCAAACTATAGAGCAAGCACAAGACTATCACAGCGCAGTGAAAGATAAAGAACATGGAAGATAAAATCATTGCAGTTCCTCAACAAGAGTTTTTAGATACAATAGAGATGCTAGAAGAGTACAGAAAAGTTTGCTACCATTTTATTAAAGAAGAAGCATGTGGGGAGGAAGGTACACCTTTGATTGAAGATTTGTGCGAGTTCTATGCAGGATGCACGAGAATCAAAGAGATGATAATCAAGACGATGCAAAAAGAAGTAGATTCTCGTGGTGCAAAGGTTCCAGAAAATGCCATTGTTGTCAATGATTTAGACTACCTCACCATTACTGAACTCCTCATCGGGGTCCTCAATTTAGAGAGCAACCTTCTTGCTCAAAATGTGTCGCTAAAAAAACATTAAAAATAAATAAAAAAACTTTACTTTTTATAAATTTGTGGTATAATTACACACCAATAAAAAAGGAGAAATGAAATGAAATTTTTAAAGATTGCGGGAACTTTTGTTCTTGGTGCATCCATTGTTTCTTTGGCATCTGCCCCAAAGTTACCGACTGCCCAAGCGCAAGAATTTATCACCATTGACACGCCAATGGTAATCTCAGTAAAAAGATAGGCAACGTTGATAAATAAAAGTTAACGACACTGTTCTTGATAAGGCACCTTCTGGTGCCTTTTTCTTTGTTTTCGAACTATTTATTATGTTCTGGGAGTATAAAAGATGAAAAGACTATTAATAATTTTGTTGACACTTCTTGCTTTGTGTGGTAATGTATTGGCAGACGACCCAAAAGTAAAGTTTTACGACTTTGACGACTTGCTTATAAATGGCGAATACAAGAAACCACAAGTTCTTTATATTGACTCTGATAGTCAGGTAAGGTTCGAGAGATTGTTAAAGTTAAACAAAAACTTTCTCCCAAAATTACAGAACACTCATAGAGACCACTCGTTGAGATAAAAAAGGAATAAAAATGAATAACAAGATTACAGACCAATGGCAAAAGTTCTTGCGTGAAAGCAAGCAGGCAGTAAAAGAGAAGTTTTCTCCTGAAGATTTCAAGGATGTTTATCAGACCGCTCAAATGGCACACGTAGGTCAAAAGCGGCGTGACGGTTCCGACTACTTCTCTCACCCCTCAGAGGTTAGGAATATCGCAAGAAGGTTTTACCCTAAAGACAATGTTGTACAAATGGCGGCGCTGCTACACGATGCCCTAGAAGACGCTCCAGGTTCTACGGTTTCTACTGTGGAGGAGATGGAGGATTACATCAAGGGTTCTATTCAAGACCCAGCATCCGCAGACGAAGTTATCAGAGTTGTGAGAGCACTTACCCACGAGAAAGGTGGAGACTACCAGTCTTATGTTGTCGACCTGCTCGGCGATGTTCCAACCCTTCGAGTAAAGTTGGCAGATATGGTTCACAATCTCTCGGACAACCCGACACCTAAGTCTAAGAAAAAGTACAGGTCAGCATTAGATGCTATTGGTCAAAAGACTGGTGGAACTGCCCCGCAAGGAATTTCAGACAAGCACTGGAATACTCTTATGACACTTACCTCAGATGAGGTCAGCGAAGAAGTCTGGGACAAGGAAGATGGAGAATACCAAAGAAGCATTGTGAACCCTATCAGGATGAAGGAAGAAGAAGAACTTGCTGAAGAACCAGCAAAGGGCAAAAAGTATTCAAAGACTGTAACTAATCCTAAGACTGGTAGAAAGAAAAAGGTTAGTTATGGAGCAAAGGGATACAGGATTGCTCCAGGTACTTCCAAGGGTGACAGTTACTGTGCCCGTTCTTACGGAATCAAGAAAGGTTTGTCCAAAGACAAGCAGAACGACCCTAACACTCCCAACAACCTTTCCAGGAAGAAATGGAAATGCCGTGGCAAGAAGTCTACGAAGGAAGGGTATACCACAGAAGAGATTCGTATGGTGATTGAGGATGTTATTTCCAACCTCAACGAATCAGGTAAATGCGAGAAGGGTTACAAGACCCATCCTACCAGAAAAACAAAAGAAATGTTTGGAAAGCAGTATCGGAACTGCATCCCTGCTGACGAGGCACTTCGAACAAGAGTTAGGGAAACTATTGTAAAAAAACTTGAAGAAGAAGGTGGTTGCTACTCAGGAAAAGAGATTTGCACAGCAGGTTTAAAATTTGTTGTAAACTCAGACTCTCCAGGCATCAAAGATGTTAAGTGTGAAGATGGCGTCCTCAAGAACTGGTCTGCTCGTGCAGCACAGATTGCTTCCAAATATTGTAAAGACGATAATTACGGTAGAGGCAAGAAGGACGAGAGTCTTGAAGAAGGCGACTTGCAGAAATGGGCAGACGAAAAGTGGACTCACTCTGACGGAACACCTTGTGGCGACGGTCGGGAAGACGGTTCAGTTGAGCGATGTAAACCAAAAGCAAAGTGGGCAAAGATGGATAAGGGCGAGAAAGCAGCAGACAACGCAAAGAAGCGAGCAGGCACAAAGAAGGGCAAGCAAAACGTCGCTGCTACTAAAAAGGGCAAAGTAACCAAGAGTTACACAAAGAGATAATTTATGAAACACTTAATGGAAAATTGGCGTAAGTTTGTAAGTGAGGTGAAAGTCACTGTGGGTAAGGCAAAAGATTACATTTGCCCACCAGCAACTCAAGACTTGAAACTTAACACAAAGAACAGGGATGCTGCCATCCATGCCGAGCACATCAAGTATGGTCCATTAAATGTTGACGAACCTGGCGACTACTGGAAAGACATAGCAAAATATTGGGACACTACAGAGAAGGCAGCAAAGAAGTCTCTATGTGGTAACTGTGTAGCATTTGACGTTTCACCGAGAATGAAGGAGTGTATGCCAGGCGTAACGACCGACAAAGACGGCGAATTAGGTTACTGCTGGATGCACCACTTCAAGTGTCACTCTGCTAGGTCTTGCTACACTTGGGCAAAAGGTGGTGCCATCGTAGAAGATAAGATTTCCCATGAATGGCAAGACAAGAGCAACCTGTAAGGATTATAATTATGAAACAATTAATGGAAAATTGGAGAAAGTTTCTAAACGAAGGAATGGACTCAAGAATTAAAAGTCAGTTAGACAAGATTTTTGCGATTGATGAGAACGGTTTAAAGGCAGGCGTTGTTATAACCGATGACAACACTTTTGGAATCGCTTTTAGATATTGCTTTATCAAGCCCGATGGTTCTTGGATTGAAATTGAAAACGATGATGCAGAGCAGTATCTCGGAAGAAAGGTTGTTCAGACTGGCATCCCCTTTGGAGAGGTTCAGATTAGGAAGGCGACCTTCCAGGGTAATTGCCTTGAAGGGTTTGAAGTTTTCGCTTCAGGTGCAACCAGAGGATTTGGTCCTCTATTGTACGAGGTTGCCCTAGAATACGCATCGCAGAAGGGTGGAGGATTGATGGCAGATAGAAACTCTGTTTCCAAGTATGCCTTAAATGTTTGGAGCGAATATGAGAAGAGAGGACCAGAAGTAAAAAACAATCAGTTGGATATTGATTTAGATAAAACTACAATGGGAGATTTTCTCAAGACACAGGTTGATAATCTCACAGCCACACCAGAGGACGACTGCAACCAAAATAAAACAATTCGAGACCTTGGAACGGACTGGAACAAGTCGCCATTGTCAAAAATTTACATAAAAAAATCTTCAGATACTATGAAGGCTTTAGGTGATAGACTTGTATATGACGGAAATGTATAGGAGGTAACGTGGCTTACTCAGATGAAGTTTTAGACCACTACGAGAATCCAAGAAACGTGGGCACCCTGGACAAGAATGCACTTGACGTTGGCACTGGTCTGGTAGGTGCTCCTGCTTGTGGAGATGTGATGCGTCTGCAAATAAAAGTTGAAGACGGGGTTATCAAAGAGGCACGCTTTAAGACCTACGGTTGCGGTTCTGCAATCGCAGCATCATCACTCGCAACAGAGTGGTTGAAGGGTATGACCTTGGATGAAGCAAAAGAAGTAAAAAACAAGGATATCGCAGAGCACCTCTCGCTTCCTCCAGTAAAAATCCACTGCTCAGTGCTTGCAGAGGATGCCATTCGAGCATCTATCGAAGATTATAAGTCAAAGCAAAAACAATAACTATTTACATTAGGAGGGTAACATTATGAAGAAATTTCTATGTAAACTAAAGACACTTTTTACCAACCACTGCTGCTGTTGTTGCGGATGCTGCAACTGCGTGAAAGGTTGTTGCTAAAAGGGAGGACAAATGTGTGTTAAAGAGACTACTAAATAAAATCAGAAATTTAAAACCAATGATGATTGAGAACTCTAAGGTTCCAGTTTTTTTATCACACTTCGCACCGATAGACATTTGGGCTATATCTTTTGGTCCATTTGTCTGGTGTCGAGGCATCATGTCTCCAGTAACTATAAGACACGAGCGAATCCATTTTGCCCAGCAGGTCGAGTGCCTATTCATCGGGCAATGGATATTATACGGGTGGTACTGGTTGCGAGGTGTTATGGCAAAGAAGTCAGGCAGAGAGGCTTACTATTCTAATGTATTCGAGGAAGAAGCATATACGCATGAGAACGACCCTTTGTATCTTGAAAACCGTCCGTTCTACCACTGGAGAAAATATATTTAAAAACTAATTACTTTACAAGATGTTACGCTTATGTTACCATCTTAGTAAGGGCGAATTATGTTTGAGGCAATCACATTAATGGTACTTGCATCTGTTATAGCGATGCAGTGGTACACCATAATAACCTACAAGGAAAGGTTTGAGAGAATCGGAAGAATAATTAAAAAGATTCAACAAACCAAGGAAGATAAAGGGCACACTCACAAGACTGAGAACCCCAGAATCATTCAAGGTGACATGGACATAATTCACAAGGGACAGAAAGCAACTGTCCAAGCACTTATATATCCAAGAAAGATGAAGTAAAATGTTTAAACTATTGATTCCGCTTGTCTTGCTTTTTGCTTGCCACGATGAAGTGACAAGAGTTGCAGAGACAGATGGTCAACAGAGAGTAGTAACTGGTGATATCTTGTCTCCTGACATTCAAGTAGTACCACCCCTTCCAGACGTCACTGTCGATGCTTATGTGGACCCGTGTGAAGATATCTCAAATACCGATGAAGAGTATTGCTCTTGCCACCCGAGGTGTTGTCAGAATCAGACTTGGTATTGCCCGCCTGTCTCCACAGAGATATTAGCAAAAAATGCCATACTAGATATTTGTGACGAAACTTATACTCCTTGTGACAGGAATCTCGACAGCACATGCCCACCAGCAGAAATCATATATGAAAGTCCCTGTAACCATATGTTTGACTGCCCACCTGGAATTAACGAAGATTTCACGATGTATTATGATTGCGACATCAACGGTGTTACAGGTCGCCAGGAGGTGAAGTGTGACAAAGGTAGACTCTATTATGGAGAGTGCGTCTCTTGCATCCCTTCTGATGAGATATGCGACGGCATTGACAATGACTGCGATGACAGTACCGACGAGAATCAGTTAAACGAATGCGGTCTTTGCGGTCCCCTGCCTCAAGATATTTGCGACGGACTGGATAATGATTGCGACGGCGACACCGACGAAGATTTAATAAGAGAGTGCGTAACTGACTGCGAGAGAGGCATCGAGGTATGTCAAGAGGGCAGTTGGATAGGATGTACTGCAAGGCAACCATCCGCAGAACAGTGTGATGGTTTTGATAATGATTGCGACGCCCTAACAGATGAAGGACTGAACTGCCAGTGCCCTCCAGAGATGGTGGGTGCCCTTTTACCTTGCATGGAACCGCCGCTCTCTTGCGGCATGGGGTTTAAGACCTGCGAATGTGACGACGAAGAGTGTTCTGTGACAAAAATGTCTGACTGTCTCGCTCTCTGTGCCTGGTTGCCACCAGAGTTAGTGCCAGCAGACGAAGAGGATACTTGCGATAGACTACTTGGTCTTCCAATAAACCCAGAAGTTTGCAACAACTTTGACGAAGACTGTGATGATTTAATTGACGAGAGGTTGACAAAATCTTGTTACTCTGGACCAGAAGGTACGGCAGGCACAGGTGTTTGTTCAGTTGGAGAACAAGTCTGCCAGGAAGGTCAATGGTTTGGCGAATCTACTTCTGGCGATATGGTTTTAGACTTCTGCGCTGGCGAAGTCTTGCCAAGTAGAGAGATATGTGATGGTGCGGACAACGACTGTGACGGCATAACCGATTTCGGAGAAGAGATACCAGATACAGATATTCTTTTTATTGTGGACTGGTCAGGTTCGATGCAATATGGTATCAGCGCCGTACAGATGGCGATGAACAGGTTCGCCAACCAATTTTCCGCAGAGGACAAATTAAAGTGGGGATTAATAACTGGACCCAGGGTGTTGACTGGGAGTCAGGACACCGAGTATTTAAGAAGGGAGACCGACATAACGAGTTTCTATGACTTCATGAACGCTTTTTCTTCAGCAGGTGCCTTTTCTACCGATTCTAGTAATGAGATGCTAAGGGATGCGCTGTATCTGTCTGTCAGAAGTATTTCATCTAACCTTTCTTACGACATCAATACTTCTTCTTGGCAGTCTAGACCAGATATGATTCAGTCTATACCAGATTTGCAGAACTTTGAGATTAACTGGAGAGACGATGCCGACAGGGTTATTGTAGTGTTCACGGACGAGGAAGACCAAAGTTACTTGAAACCTGAAGTGCCTAAGTCCGCACTAGTCGAGGCACTCACGGCATCTCCTGATACAAAATTGTATGTTTTTACCAAATTCTATCACAGACCTCAGTGGACCGACTACGTCGACGCCACAGGTGGTCAAATATTTGAACTCACGTCACGTTCCGAGGCGATGTACAATGACCTGATGTCCATACTCGATGAGATATGTTTGTCGTCAGAGGAGCAGGCAAACGCACCTCGTAGCACAACAAGTAATTATTTCATGCCAGTTAGTTCTAAAGTTCGCCTCGATTTCACCTTGCGAATGTGCTACTAAGTACTACTTATAGATAGATGAAAGCAGGAGACTGACAGTGTGTATTATATGCGTTGAGTTTGAAATGAGTCGCTTAACTATCGTCGAGGCAAGAAGAAATCTTGCTGAAATGAAAGAGGTCCTAGACGACCAGCACGTAGAGGAAATAGAAAAAATGCTGGACGAAAAAGAAGCAGAAAGAATAAACAAGATGAACGAAGAGGAATTCAGAGAAGAATTCTCAAGCATGATTGCAGACGGTTCAGATTAAGGAAAAATATGAAAAAACTATTAACAGAGTGGAGAAAATATCTCCAAGAAACCGCAACAGTAGATAAGGGATTTCCAGCAAAGGTATATTATGGGACCTCCATGGATAGATTGCCTTCGATAAGAGATAATGGCATTGTGAACTTGCCAACTGATTTAGAAATAGAGCAGGAAAAGATGGGAGTACCCACCTGTTCTGACCCTTACGATGCGAGTAAGTATGGAAATGTTGTTTTGGAAATCGACGGTGCCTATCTTGAACAATCAATGCAATATGAATCATATCCTAGTTCCAGCGGATGTAGGTTGAGGATGCGAGATTCAGCAGTTGCATCTGGTTCGGGTGTCGACAAGATGGTGGACACGCTGGGAACCAACGTCCCATTCGCCGCAGTCCGAGGCGCTATTTTTAAAGGCACGCCAAACCTAGACCAACTTAGAGAAAGCGGTTTCGGTAATATCGAGATATCATCCTTTCCAGCAGGAGAAGGAGAGATAAAGTCTCTTTACAAACCACAAGAAGAAGACTGAACTATTTACTTATAATAGCGAGGTTTTATATTGAATGGCGACAAAGCATAGTTGCGAACAAGAATTTTCAATTGGGGACTTAGTCCGACTAAAGCAAGACGAAGTTTTGTCTCACGGAATCGGACTTATTTTAGATAAAAGAGATGACTCGGCAGAAATAATCAAAGACTTTGTAAAGCAACTGGGGATAGACCCAGAGAAAGACCCTGATATGACGGATGCTCTTCGAGCAGCAGATAAATATCTGCTAAACACTTCTGTCTACTTGGTCCACTGGCAGGGCGGTTCGACAACAAAAAATGTTTTTAGAAATATTTGGATGTTTTACAATGAGATAGAACTACTTAGCAAAGTCAGTTCGTCAAAAGACAATAACAAGGGAGAAACAAAATGAAAACAATTATCGCTATCACAACACTTTTAGCAGCATCTTGGGCAAACGCTCAGGAAATCTCACAGACAGCAATAGTGACAAAATTGAGACTTGTCCCTGCTGTAAAGAAGACTGCGTCCGTTCAGGGCGAGAGTTATACTGTGACGAGAGATGAAAATAACAAAATAGTTTTCTTGAAAACAGAAGCAAAAGAAAAATTCATCAGTCCCATCCTGATTCAAGTTGAAGAACCAAAAAATTAATCAACAAAACACTTGACTTTCCCTTCGCTTTCCCCTATTATGATACCATAACCAAGGAGGAAAGATGCCTAAAGAAGCAAATATATTGAATCAGGTCCCAAAGCAGAAGGGTTTCCATCTGGGTCCGTATAACGGAATATCAGCGGTCTTTGACAACGACCCTTGGTTCAGGTGCTTCTACATGGAGATTGCAGCGCTCTACGGAATGCCTGTTTCTCAAGCATCCGCAGAGTCAAAGCAGGAGAAGATTCTTTCTGCCTTCGCTTCGATAAATATCACCATCATTCTGGAACAAAGCGTTAAGATTTGGCACCCTTGGTGGAAAGAGAATCGTGAAATCACTTCTGAACTCGCTGAAGAATTTTGTAGAATGTATTACGAAGATACTGGTCTTCAAGTTGTTCCATTATTTTAAAAAAGTTGTTGACAAACCAATCATCATTTGTTATCTTGTATATGTGGTTGGGAGAGAAAGGAAATAAGATGAATAGAGAATTTACAATAGAGATGAGACGATTGAGTTCTGGCAGCAGATACTACGTTGCCACTCACACTGCCGAAGACGGCACAAAGTTGTCTTATAGTCGAGATGGACTCAGAGAACTCAAAAAGGTTATCAAAGGGATGGGCGATACCTTTAGAGTAACTTTCTGGTAAAAAATAGATAAAACGCTTGACTTTACAGGTCAGGTTTGCTATCTTGCATATGTGGTTGAGAGAGGACGCTCTCTAGGGGAAGCAACGCTCTTGTGATGGGTTTCCTCGCCACAAACCTGTGGGGACTGTAGGTCAGAGTTAGAAATAACGTGACTGCGTAAGCGTGGATGGATTTCCAGGTAGGCTACAGTCAATTAAGGGAAGTTGGGAACCCTTGATGTTTTTATAAGTGAGGAACGAACTATGACTAATTTTTCTAATGCTTCTGCTCGCAGAATGGCTAACCGCATAATGAATCTTGAGGAAGGAAAGATTCAAAACATCTTATCAGAACTCGAACCAGAGTTCAAAAAGCAAGTAGTAATCACTATTATTCAAAAACGAATTGAGAAAGGACGCAATAATGCGTAAGCAAAGTAAGCCTATTTTAGTTGAGAACAAGCGAAACCGACAAGAGTTCCGCCATCTAACACCAGCAGATATCCGCTCTCATCACGAGCACACTATCCGCAAGATTGAAAAGGAATAGTGCTTTTCGAACTGTGGGTCAAGGGGGAGTTGGGATTACATAAAGACAAACCTTTGTTGAGAGCAGTGTTCCCTTCCGCAGTTTCAGCGGAAAGGCAAATGATAAAACTATTACAACAAGGGCACTGTGCTTTTGTAGTCAAAAAGAAACTACCAAAAACTATTTAATATAACGCCCTCTTCGGAGGGCAACTTTTTATAAAGAGGAGAAAGAGATGTCAGATAATAAAGAGTCAATTAATGCACTGAAGATGCTCAACATAGAAACTATTCACTCAGACGGTAATTTTGAATTCAAGGTCGAGATGACAGAGGAGTTCGAGAACTGGTTTAAGGATTCACAAGGATTGAAGAAATGGTCTGAAAAGAGGTTCAACGAGTGGTTCAAGGGTCTTATCTCGGCAGGTATTCCAGAAGTTCATACAATTCTTCTTGGCAATGCCGTCGAAGCAAGCACTGGTGAACCCGTCGCAGGTGATAAGTGATTTCCATAGAAGAGGAGTTTACCAAGTTTCAAAAAGAGATGTGGTCCCATCAACGCCCGCTTCTCTTTGCTGCATCTGTAGTAGAAGAACTTTTATTAGAAAATAAAAAACTCCATCTTGCCCTTTTGCAGACTCTAGGGCAAGATAGGGAGGGGTTTAACGAAGATGTCAGAGCGAAACTGGACTTTAGTCAATTCGAAAATGAGGAAAACTGATTCTATCATCCTATTTACAATAAGTGACTGGAGGATGAGAAGATAAAATCGCCAAACTTAAATGTAAACTTTGATAAAGAAGTGGAAGAACTTCGCCAAGAGGTGGAGAAACTCAGAGAACAGAACAAGGAACTGAAAAGGGCACTCCTTAGTTCGCTCGATGCAAGAATCTGCTCTTTGCTGGGACTATGCGGGTTTCCAAGAAGAGAAGACTCAAGCGAGTCTTCGGAGGATTGATTGGATGCCATTTCGTGTAGGCGATTTGGTTGCAGAAGACCACTCCCTTTATTGGAAGTTCTACAACAAATCTTTCATTTTCGTTAGGGACGAAGCAGACCCGTCAGAGGGAGAACCAAAACAGACCATCGGAATTGTGATGTCTGTCCATAAAAGGTTTCCAGACGCTTTCTTTGACATACCTTATTATGTCTATAAGGTAAAGTGGTTGAACGCACCTGCTGGTCTCTATTGGGATGATAAGTATTTTTACGAGGACGAATTAACTCTCCTCTCCAGGGTCAACCCAGACGAACCAGACCCAGAGTACGAAGAGGATATAGATTTTAGCGAATACGAGGGGCAAGAATGAAAAAAGGTGATTTAGTAGAGTTATCTAGTTACGCAAAGAAGTTGAAGAGAAACTCTTCACTGATAAACAAGGTTGGCATCATAGCAGAGGTTATGAATCCATCCTCTATACACGAGATTTATGATATTTATTGGATTGGCGGTGAACTTCGCCCAGTATATGATAGAAAGGAATTAAAACATTTTAGGAGAAAGGGATAAATGGTTATAAAGGAAGGTTCCAGAGGAACAGATGTAAAAGAACTTCAAAGAGCATTGAAGGAATTAGGATACAACTGCGGAGTTGCAGATGGTATTTTTGGAATGGGCACAAGAGTTCAGGTTGAGAAATATCAAGAAGACAATGATTTGTATCCAGACGGCATCGTAGGTTCAGGAACTCTTTCTGCTATGAATCCCCAACTACCTGATGAGTTAAAATTTCAGATAGACGGCGAACCAGACCCAGATGAAACTTTCATAAAACTACCTTGGACTAAGGTTGAGGCAGACAAAGTAAAAGGTTCTGGCGGTTATTCTTATTTTCGTCTTCGTAAAGACGCAGCAGAGGCGTATAACGCCCTTAGAAGCGACGTTCTCGCCCTTGGAGGCGTAATCACGTCAGCAGGAGCAAAGCGCTCTCTAACGGACAGCAAACCGATGAAAAGTCGCTCCTTAAAATCACTACATTATACAGGATTGGCATTTGATATGGCACTCGACTCTGGCATGAACAATCCAAGAAAAGAAATGATTGTCGTAGAAGAAGGCGAAGGTAGAAAGTGGAACGTCTGGTGTAGAACTGAAAACGAAAATGTCCCAGTCAGAAAAATCGAAGCATACACTTACCAGAATACAAAGATTATCGTGGAAGACAGATTTTTCTCCTTCACCGAACTTGCCGAGAAACACGGATTCAAAGGCATCTCTGCTCGACGTTCGTTCAAAAAAGGTGGAAGTTATCTTGGAGCGGAGTGGTGGCATATGCAATACGAAAAGGCACTCACTCCAGGCGTATCAACTTTCGGTGGCGAATTGTTGAAAATGTATTCACTTGCAGAGGTCAAGTCAACTTTCAAACCTTGGAACCAAGTCAAAAATGCAGTCTGGCAAAAAAGTTGGTTTTAGTTAATAAAAAGACTTGACATTCCTCACCTAGTATATTACAGTGTTTACATAACGATGAAGGAGAAAGTTATGGAAATGCCTAATCTCGGATATGCCTGTATCCTGACCGAACTCAACAACTTACCTAAGTCTAGGCGAGTCACTACCAATCGCTCTATGGTCAAACGAACATTCAAGGAGCGAGGGTTGCCTTACGCATCCGAACTCGCTCTTCAGAATTGTAAAGACCTGTTAACAGTTCTAAAGTGGAATCACGCCAATGGCATCCACTTCTTCCGTTTATCGTCAGACTTGTTTCCTTGGTCATCAGAGTATAATCTGTCAGACCTTCCAGACTTCGATGATATCTGTCTTGCGCTACAAGAAGCAGGTGATTTTGCACACGAGAATGGTCATCGTATTACAACTCACCCAGGACCATTCAATGTCCTCGGTTCTCCCAAAGAATCAGTGGTTATCAAGACAATCAAAGAGTTGAACACTCACTCAGAGATTTTTGATATGCTCGGTTTGGAGGAAAGTCCTTACGCCAAGATTAATATCCACGTTGGTGGCACATACGGAGGAGACTTCGCAGGGACAGCAGAACGATGGTGTCGTAACTTCTTTAAACTATCTGTCAGTTGTCAGAACCGCCTAACTGTAGAGAACGATGACAAGGCATCTATGTGGTCAACCCAACGCCTCTACAATTACATTCACAAGGTTATCCACATTCCAATCGTGTTCGACTATCACCACCACAAGTTCTGTACTGGTGGACAGACTGAGCAAGAAGCACTGGAACTTGCTATGTCTACTTGGCATGGTGTCAAACCAGTTGTCCATTATTCGCAGGACAGAAGCGTAGAGCACAACGACCCCAAGATTCGACCACAGGCACACTCTGATTCTTATTGGACTGCTATTGAAACTTACGGACACGACCTAGATGTTATGTTGGAGTGCAAGCACAAAGAGCAGGGTCTACTCAAGATGCGGGACCTCCTACAAGAAAAAGTTTCACTTGCTGCTTAACAGATAGAAATAAGGTGTTATAATAAATAAAACAACAGGAAAGGACATGAAAATGTCTAACATCATTGCCGACGTAGTAGTCGATGTCCAACATGGCGACTGTGGCAAGGGAAAGATTACTCACCACCTCGCAAAAACAGGCGACTACACGCACGTCGTCCGCTATAACGGAGGGCATAACGCAGGGCACACCATTTACCACGAGGGCAAGAAGTATGTAACTCACGTAATCCCTTGCGGCGTGTTCTTTGGGATAGAATCTATTATCGGTCCAGGGTGCGTTGTGAATCCAGAAAGACTACTTTCAGAGATGAAAGAGTTGCGAGATGCTGGCATCGACATAGACAATCTTTTATCTATTGCCAAGAACGCTCACGTCATTACAGACTGGCACTTAGCAGAAGACAACAAGGATAAGGCAATTGGCACTACCAAGCGAGGCAATGGACCCGCTTACCGTGACAAGTACGGCAGGAAAGGTGTGAGAGCAGAGCAGGTGCCAGAATTACAAGAGTATCTTATCGATGTGTATCAGGAATTCCACTGTAACAACGAACCTGTTATAAAGATTCTTTTTGAGGGTGCCCAAGGTTTCGGACTTGATGTTGACTGGGGAGACTATCCTTATGTTACGTCTTCTCACTGCACTGTCGGTGGAGCAGTCTTGAACGGAATTCCAGCACAATCAGTTCGCAATGTCTATGGTGCTGCAAAGATTTATGAAACTTATGTTGGAGCAAAAGACTTTGGCATGGAAGAGGGAATTGTTGCCAAGGCAATCAGAGACGTTGGGGAAGAGTATGGAGCAACAACTGGGAGACCTAGAAAGGTCGATTGGTTTGACTTAGATGCAGTTTCCAAAGCAGTTGACATTAACGGACTTACTACGCTTGTAATCAACAAGGTTGATGTACTAGAGAAAGTTCGCCACTTCATGCTTTACCACGGGGATAACAAGTTTGATTTTGATTCGATGGAAGACATGCAATATTATATTACTGAACATTTAAAGAAAGACAATTTAGAGATTGTTTTTTCGGGACACAAGGATAGAATCTGATGAGGCGATGGAAAATAACATTCACCAATGGTAAGGAAAATTTCCCAAGCATTTTTGGGGACTTCGCTACCTTTGCAGAAGCAGCGTCTTTCGCTTATTTAAAAAAGAACTCTCTTTACAAGGGGTTTAGAATCACAGGCGTGGAGCAGATAACATGAGAAAATTCTTAGTATACTTATTATTGTTTAACCTTGGGTTTGCTTCAGCGGTGTTTGTTGCAAGGTTAAAACCACAGTATATTGTTCCAGATGTGATGCTGGCACTAGAACAGTCTATTGAGGAAGTTCAGAAGGGTTGTCCTTTTTTGTTTGATTATGCTTTGATGCTAGAGAAAGAGAACGCTAACTTGAACAGAGTTCTGAGGACTATGACTTTTGAGAAGAAGGATTAGGTCTGGAACTTAACCACTCTTCAAACTCTTCTTTTTTAATCCTGAATTGTTTATAGAAGAGTGCCTTGAAGATTTCCCGACTCTTATCATCTTTTTGTTTTGACCAGATATAAGAGAAGGAGTTTTTGATTCCTGATATCTGCTTTTGATTACGTTCGATACTTTGTTCGACCGCCTCAAGAGTTTCATCAGATAGGAAATCAATGTCAAGTCTTAATTCGCCAGCAAGTTCAACGAGAAGCATCCAGTTCTCTTCATCAACTGCTTCGGCAGCAAGTTTGAATATTTCGTTTAGTTCCTCGTCTTGTACTTTATCGGGATGAGTTTTCTGAGCGATAGAACGATAAAGTTTTTTTAATTCATCAGGAGTATCAGGTGGAGCACTACTTTCAACACGTCCGTCTTCGTCTAGAGAGATATCAGGGGGAACTTCTGGTTCCTCTTCAGGACTTTCTTGTTCCTTTTGCTTCATTTCTTCTTGCCGCAACCATTCGATGAAAGCAAACTCTTCTTCGAAGTCTTTGGAGAGTTTTTCTTTTTGTTCTTTATTCTCTTCCGTTATGTCTTCGAGTTCCATGCTGACAAGAGATGCTTTCATTGCAATCTTTTTAACTTTACGACGGATTTTTTTTACCATAACAAGTTAAATAGTCTTGACTTCGATAGACTGATATGATAAGGTGTTATTATAGACAATGAGGGGAGAATTTCCGACATTAGATTTGCATGGCGTAAGGCACGAGAAAGCAGAGCATCTAATAGAAGACTTTATGCTGGAAAAGATAGATGAGTTACCAATTGCGATAATCACAGGACATTCCCAGTATTATCAAGCACTTGTAAGAACTCTTGCGGAAAAGTTAAAATTAAAAACCCACCCTCAATGGTGGAGGAATTCAGGTTGCTGGATAGTGACGGAGAAGGAAATATGACAAAGTTAAAGACGCCTCTGAGATACCCTGGTGGAAAGTCCAGGGCAATAAAGAAGTTGAGTCCAAGTTTACTCGAAGACTTTAGCGACTTTCGGGAACCATTCCTCGGTGGTGGTTCTATGGCACTTCACATTACCCAGACAAAACCTGGCGCAAAAGTATGGGTTAACGATGCTTATTATAATCTTTACAACTTTTGGGTCCAGTTGAGGGACAATGGTCCAGCACTGCACCAAGAATTGGTGAAGATTAAGACTCCTATTGAATATGTCGCCAAACCTTTGAGAAAGAAAAAGGTGGACAAGTCTGACTGGGATAAATCTATCTTAGAGAATATTGGTGAGCACCGAACCTTATTCAATAAGGCAAAGGCAGACATCGCCAGTGTGGACGACTTTACAAAAGCAGTATACTTTTTCATACTAAACAAGTGTAGTTTCTCAGGATTAGGTGAGAGCAGTTCCTTTTCTGAGCAGGCATCAGAGCAGAACTTCAGTATGACTGGTATCGATAAATTGCCAGCATACTCTAAATTAATTAAGGACTGGAAGATTACTAACCTTGATTATGCAGACGTGATGAATGCTCCAGGTCAGGATTGTTTCGTCTTTCTTGACCCTCCTTACGATATCAAAGACGACCTGTATGGCAAAAATGGAAATATGCACTCAGGTTTTGACCATATGAGGTTCTATGAAGACGTAGTGCAGTGCCCTCACAATTGGATGATTACTTATAATTCAAATGAGGTTCTGAAAAAACGCTTTTCTGATTACTTTTTTAACGATTGGGACTTGACATATACGATGCAATCTAGTAAGGTATATACAGAAGCACAGAAGGACAGAAAAGAATTGCTAATAACAAATTATGAAAGGAACAGTAGCAATGCTTGATTTGAGAAAAGAAGTGAACTGGACTAAAGTATTTAGAGTCATAGATTCTACTGGAACTCTTAAGCGTAATCAGACTAGACCATTGCGTACAGAGATTGTTGAGTTAGCAATCGACAAATACAGCAATGGCAAGTTAAAGTACGTCGGTGATTCTGCTGACGGCATGGACTTCGAGGGTTCAGACGGACTCCGTTACGAGTGTAAGATGCAGGGGACAATCTTTCAACCGAGAGTACCACACACTTCATCAGTCATTCTTAAAAACCACAGAGGTCGCAACCTTGGCGTTCCATCAAAGACATTCGATAAGATGATTTTTATTGATACGGGCAAGAGGAAGGTAGGCGTCGTTGACTTTGAACAATTGACTATGAAGGAGAATGACTCAAACGTCATGTGCAGAGTCGATGACCAAAGTATTGTAAATGTCGTTGCCGACAAAGTTCCTTCTGATACGTCACGTCAGGTAGATATGGAAAAGGTCATCTTTGAAGCGATTCAGGGGTCTTTGTAAAATGGAAGTAACAATCTATTTGCTTGAAGAAGATGGTATCAAGAGTAGAACCACTACCTTTCCATTTAGAACAGAGGCAACTCTAAAAAAACACTTGACATCCATCTATGGACGTGATAATATGGAGAACGTTCAATGGGATATTATTGAACCCGAAGAAGAAGAGGGTTTAGAAGAAATAGAGTTGCCAGAAGACACTGAAGTCGGCGCTTATTTAAGAAAACGATTGAAGAAGGGCAAGAAGTAATGTGGACAAAAGAGTTGCTAATTGAAAGTATGCTCCGAAGAAAGGGGCAAGCACTCAAGACTGAAAAGTCTCTCTTAAAGATAAGACTCAAGAAGGGTTGTATTACCCAGCAAGAGTACAATGAGATTATCGAAGAGACAAAAGAGTATTATAAAGAGTGGAAAGATTTCAAGGAACCTAAAAGAAGACAACGACGACAGGGGTTAAGATAATGCCTTGCACATATTGTGGTAATCCAAAGCACACTCGCAAGCAGTGTGAAGAATTAAGCAATGACTTCCAAACTTACCTAAAGGTAAGCACCTTGGTGAGGGAAGATTATGTAGAAAGTCTAACAGAAAAGGGCATTGTCCCAGGTGCTATCGTGAGGACTTATAACAGAACAAATAACTTTATGAACAAGTCTTCTGAAACTCCTGTAAAGGGCATCGGAAACCTTGATATGTTTAGTTGCTATTCAGGTCCAGGCAAGAAAGCATTCGCCAATGATTCTCCTACCAGGGAGCACATTGTTCTTGACGATGACGACGAACGCTTGGTTACTCCAAACCATTGTTATGAGATTGTCCAAGCAAGCGACCAAGAATGGGAAACGAGTTTCGTTACGACACAACTCCTCACAGAGGATGAGTTCAAGGCAATGTTCAAGGGCAAGAAGCGTCACATTGGATTCGAAGCATCCCTATTTGGGTGTGTTGTAAAGAAGCACACTACCCACCAAGAAACAATGGAAGAAATAGTTGCTAGATATCAGCGAGAAGCAGAGGAGGAGGAAGCAAAAATGAGTAATGTAATCAATGGTGAATCAATTTATGTAGTGACAGGAACGTCAACAACTGACGACTACAAGAGAGTTCACTCAAGTTCTGAGACAAAGACTGCAACAGACTTTGAAACAGCACAAGCGCTCGCTGCCCAGATGTATTTGGAGCAAGCAGAAGATTGGGACACCTTCTACTTCCACAAGGACCTGCTAGGTAAGTTGTCCAATGCAGTGTCCGACACAACTGACCCTGCTGCTACGACTTACGAGTTCTTCTCCAGTCACGGAGAGACTTTATTTGAGGGAGAGTTTGTTCCAACGACTTTCTACGTTACTATCGAGGAACAAGAGACAGAAGTAGCAAATGTTTCAGCACTTCGAGAGACAGTTCAAGACTTAGCAGAAAGATTCTTGGAGGGATAATGCCACACTACAATTTCAGGAAAGACCATAAGATAGCAAGGAAGACTGAAAGACAGATTGCTGATTATCTTGTAACTAAGGGTTACGAGTTTCTCGACGAGTGCGATAACGCAGACTACGACATTCGAATGAAGACTCCACCAGGAGAAGTCATAACCATCGAGATAAAAGAAGACTTCACTTGTCAGAAGACTGGAAACATTGGTCTTGAGTACCATTGCAGAGGTAAACCATCAGGCATTTCAGTCTCAAAGGCAGACTTTTATCTTTATAAGGTACATGAACCTAATGGCGAAAAGAATATGTATGTGATAAAGACCTCTAACTTAAAAGAAATGATAGAGGGCGAACTTTATCACAGGACCGTGTCTGGAGGTGACCCTGGTTCTAACAGTTTAAACTATTTGTTTGCCCTGCCCGTCGTCAAGGAGAATTTTACCTTTATTGGTAAACTGGAGGGTTAATGACAGCAGTTTTAAAAGCAGTCGTCCTTTTCACTTTGGCACAATTATTTGCATGGTTCCAACTTAACTCACAGTATATGTGGGAATGGTGGAGGGGGAAAGCATTTGTCTCTGCTTTGGTGTGGGGAATACCTTGTTCAATGTTTTTTTATTATGCTTGGACAACAGCAGCAGATGCCGCAGGTTCAGTTTGGTCAGCGAGGTTTATAGGTTCTAGTGTGGGAATAGTTATATTTCCCATCTTGACCTATGCTCTACTCGGTGAGTCGATGTTTACCACAAAGACAATGATTTGTTTTGCTCTTGCGGTAACAGTTGTGTTAATCCAAATCTTTTTTTAAAAAAGACTTGACAAAAGAGATGAAAGAGGGTAATGTAGAAGACATGATTATCAAACAAGATGATTTCGTAAAACTTATAAGAACAGAACCGAAAGTAACAGGTAGGGTAGTTCAAGTTTTCGAAGATAAACTGGCACTAGTGAGGTGGTCTGATGGAATTATAGCAAAGCATTTTATTGACGAACTTAGGTTAATTAGGATGGATGAAGTATCTGGTCCTTGGTTAAGTTTCTAGTAAATAACTAATTAGGAAGTCACGGGGGCATAGCACAATTGGGAGTTGCATCTCTTTTGCAGGGAGAAGGTTGTGAGTTCGAGTCTCACTGCCTCCACACTTTTTTACTTGACAGACAGCAAAGTCTGTGTTATAATAAAAACATAATATGCCTCGTTAGCTCAGCAGGATAGAGCGTTTGATTTCTAATCAAGTGGTCGGGAGTTCGAATCTCTCACGGGGTGCTTTTATAAACAGAGGGTGATTACGCCCGAGTAACTCAGTTGGCTAGAGTAGTTGATTTGTAATCAGCAAGTCGTCGGTTCGAATCCGACCTTGGGCTCCAGTCACCCTCTGTTTCTTTTGTCCCCATCATCTAGTGGTTAGGATACCGCTCTTTCACAGCGGAGACGCCAGTTCAATCCTGGCTGGGGATACTTTTTTTTCAACTGGTGAATGTTAAAACGAAAGGCGATTTAATGCTAGAAATACTCCAAGGTGCTGCCTATACTCTTTCGCTCCTCTTCTTTTGGTCAGGAGCAATTTACTTTGACATGCAGAGCAGGAAGATGAAGCAGGACATCGAGGCACAAAAAAAGTTTCAACAAGTATTGCAAAATAAAGAGTTTGTAAAGGAATACTTGAACGCAATGAAGGACACCAAGGACGACGAAAATGTTTGATTTTCTAATGGATATCTTTACCCTTGCTGCTGCCATATTTATTGGTTCAGCGGCATACGATTGGTATAGGCACCGAAGACTATGAAGAAGCGTATCCATGTAAACCAGCACAAGATTCGGTCCAACTCAAAGTCTGGAGACAGAGAACCAGTCATAACAGTGAAAACTTACAAGAGCAACACTTATTGCAACGAAGTTCATGTGGATGGTCCGTGTAAAATTGTTTATTCACCAGACAAACCTCTTCCTTGCGGAGCAAAGGTTTGGATAGAAACAGAATCAGAAATTATATGTGATAAGGAAGAAGATGAAACATAAAGTAGAAATATCCCCACTAATCAAAACAGTCGAACTCAGAAAGACTCCAGTAATTGCTCGTGTGAACAAGTTTGACGAAGAGTCAGCAAAGAGTTTTGCCCTTGACTTGGCACAGGCACATAACACGGGACAAAAGGTTATTCCTGTTGTCATCGATTCTTACGGAGGGCAAGTCTATTCCCTTATGTCAATGATTGCTGCAATTAGGGACTCTGAGTTACCAGTCGCTACCATTGTCGAGGGTAAGGCAATGTCTTGTGGAGCAGTTCTCTTTTCGTTTGGAGAAGACGGACTTCGCTTTATGGACAAAGACGCAACTGTAATGATTCACGATGTGAGTTCAATGGACTGGGGTAAGGTCGAAGAACTGAAAGCGGGAGCAGCAGAGGCAGACAGACTGAACCAGAAGATTTATACAATGATGGCACGCAACTGTGGAAAGAAAGACGACCACTTCTTGAAGATTGTGGACAAGAAGAAGCACGCAGACTGGTTCCTTGATGCAGACGAGTGTAAGAAGCATAATATGGCAAACCATTTAAGACTTCCAACTATGTATGTGAACATATCTGTGGATATTGAAGTAGAGTGAGTGGAGGAAAGAGATGTTTGCAACACAATTATGTATAGCGGTTGTAGCAACCCTTGGGATGTCCAGTGTTCAAAATAGGACAGTCTGCGAAATCATGCCCAGCGTAGTTGAGGAGTCTGAAAAAAGGGGGATAGACCCTGTTGTATTTTCATCTCTTATCTTTCACGAAAGCGCCTTTCGCCCTCGTGTAGTCAGTAGTGCAGGTGCTTGTGGTCTTACCCAAGTGTTACCTCAGTATTCTGATTACACTTGCGAGCAACTGAAGAGACCCAAGACATCTATTAGGGCAGGCACGATTGCCTTGCAATATTGGTTGACGAGGGCGAAAGGCAACGTAGAGAAGGCGTTATGTGGGTATAACGCTGGAAACGTATGTATAAACAAACCAAAGTCTAGGACTGCACGAATAGTCACGAGAAGATATTCCAAGTCTATTTTTAGATTAGCGGCAGAAATTCGAGCAATGGCAAAAGATAAACTCTTTGATGACTTCAGGTTTTACAACAAGGTGGTTGACGATGATAACATTGACTGAATCAGCAGCAAGTGCTTTGAAAAATTTCTTTGCAAGCATGGACCCTCAACCACTCGGCGTCAGGGTAGGGGTTCAAGGAGGAGGATGCTCTGGTTTCACGTACCAACTTGCTCACGCATTCACCGTAGGCAAGGGAGATAGGGAATTAGAAAGTCATGGAGTGAAGATTGTTATAGATAAGAAGTCTCTCTTGTATCTTATGGGAACTCAGATAGATTATGTCAATGAACTGGGTCAATCTGGTTTTAAATTCTTAAACCCAACTGCTAAAAGAACTTGCGGATGCGGCGAAAGTTTTGGAATCTAATTCAAAAAGAAACGACAAAAGAACTAATTATTAATAGCAACCAAGAGTTGTTAATGTAGTGGGATGGTAGAGTCTGGCTTATTACGGTAGTCTTGAAAACTATTTGGCGTTTATAGCGTCACGGGGGTTCGAATCCCTCTCCCACTGCCAGTTTTGTAGGGTTTTTTTCATTTTCCCTGCTCCTTTCTCTTGCTTTCTTCCTCTCTTTTTGGTATTATCTATTTATATTAGAAAGAGAGGAGAAAGAAAGAGTTTATGAAAAAAACCCTAATTTGCTTAGATACGCTTATCATTGCAGTACCTCTTCTCATTGGTTCTGCAATTGTAATGCCATTCGCCGCTTATAGTTTCGCAAAGGAGTTGGCAAGAGAGAGGTACGAGACCCGTGATTAAGCATATTTCTTTTTACAAGGACGGAAAAAGAATGATTGTCACTCCTGGACCAACTGGTTTGTTTAGTGTGAAGGTCCCGTCGACTTCATCATCTGGTTATCCCGCTATGAAGAGTTTGGAACTAACTGCGGAAGGTCTCGTTAATTACCCAGAGTATAGAGATTGTGACCCGACCCTTACACTTGAGGACGGTAAAAAGGTCAGAGTATATCATGCAGGGAATTCGCATATCCCAATTGTTCACCCAAGTCTCATCATCGACGAGTACGACAAGAGGTGGAGAGAAAAGAGAAACAAGAGCGCCTCAGATTCCGTGAAGGAAAGACTGAAGGAAAATAGTAAGAGGAAAGAAAGGACTACCCAACCAATGGCACCCATTATACCACCGCCACCGCCAAGGGTTTCACCAAACAAGAGCGTGAAAGTGTCAAGTTCTCCTCCGCTCAAGTCAGCGAATCCGAATTCAGACCCATTTGCCTCAGTCATGGACGAGTGGTTTGGTTACGACGATGACGACCAGAACGACGGACTTTATGAAAACTGTGATAGTGGATACTATCCAACTGATGATGAGTACGAGGATTAAATGTCTTCCAATATTTTAAAATTCGAATTGCCACAGGTGATTCGCACAACTTATTCCGAACCGTTAGATATTTTCTCTGCACTAGAGACGATAGAATTTGATATAGTCCAGACAATGGGCACCATCGGCGAGATGGTAAAGGAACACAAGCACGCAGTTATAAATTGGTTGGACTATTCGGACTTTCAAAAACCTTTCAGCGACTGGAAAGGCACTACGAAAGAAGCGATGATACGACAAAAGTTTTCTTTCAACTCACGAATAGCAAAAATGGGCGATATCAAGGCAACGCTCATCGGTGGTGAAAAAGTAATTCTCAAGAAAGCAGAGTTTCAGATAAGAGATATTACTCACGAAAAGCAGGAACTTGCAAGGTTGATGGGGATTGTGACTGAAGTTCTTTTCTTAGAAGCAGTTGTGTATCACCCAGATTCTCTCACTCTTATGAGTATAGAGGATTACCACATAAAGAGTTTGGAGTCTTGATGAATGTTGGACGGAAAATATCATCTTCGAGTAGGAGACTTATTGCACAACCCGAAAAATATGGCACTAGGACTGATAGTGAAGTCCACGAGGCACTACTTCCATTTTTACCTTATGTCATCAACAGCAGACGAGAACCCAGTATTTCAGATTACAGAAGATAGGGCATCTAAGCAAAAAGTTTACGAAAGCATTGACAGCGGACTATTGAGGATACATTATGGCACGACGAAGCGAAGAAGAAAGAGAAAAACTTTCTACGAAAGTATCAAAACTGAACTCGAAGATACTCAAACTTGTTAGGAAGAAGTCAGAGTTAGACTTGGCGATATACAAACTTGCCAAAAAGCGAGATAAAGCGTCTCTCAAACTAACAAAAAACTATTTATAAGTATGAGTGAAGACAAGATAGAAACAGGTGACTTAGTAAGAATTGACGACGAATCAAAAGAGTGGTCCCATCTGGAAGAAAAGGAAGAAGACCACTGCCTCCGAGGTAACGGAATCGTAATTGAGGTAAGGGAAAGAAAATACGTTGTCAGGTTTGGAAAATGGACTGCCTACTTAAAGGAATCTGATTTAATAAAACTAGCAGTAAAGGGATAGAAATGAAACGTGGACACATTGTCGCCAAACAAGTCGGCAACGCCAAGAGGGTTTTTGGGTCTGTCAGGGATACAGAAGTTAGAACTGATGGTTGGAAGTATTTAGAAATACAATGGATTCAGACTGGCGAAGGACCAATTCCGATGGACGCTAGAATGGAGTGGGTGAGGTATGACCAGGTCCTACGACTTGACATTTTTGAAGAGATGTTTAACCTCCAGGAGGCGTTGACCTTGTCTTCTGCACTCCTTAGCGAAAACTATGAGAAGGTTTTGAGAAAAGAGCATGAAACCTATTGACTTTCTTGATAGGATTGGAATTGTCCTCCTGTCAACCCTCGCCATATGCGCCATTATGTTCGGCATAACTTACCAGGAACTACAGGAGTTAGAAGAGAAAACTCACAAATCTAAGGGAAATAAAGAAAGAACAATTGAGGGACGCTTAGAAGAAATGACCAGGAAGATGGAGAAAGATGACTGAAATCATTCAAGCAATTTTAGAGAAACACAAAGACGCCCAACTTAACTTATCCTCAAGCAAGGCACGCTGGATTCTTGCTGCTGAAATCGCCAAAGAACTTGGAAAATACAAATAAACTTACCTAATTACAGCATATGGAGGGTTTTATATGTGCGGTATAGTTGGATACATTGGTAGGGAAAAGAAGGCGGAAAAGGTTGTAATTGAGGGACTTTACAGGTTAGAGTACAGGGGGTATGATTCGGCAGGACTCGCTTACGTCGAAGATAATAAGATAAAAGTCGTCAGGGCAAAGGGAGCAGTCTCAGGACTCGACAAAAAATCCTCAAATATCCAACCACAGGACCTTGCCATAGGTCACACTCGCTGGGCAACTCACGGTAAACCATCAGAAGAAAACGCACACCCACATGAGTCCTTCAAAGGTGAACTTGCTATAGTTCATAATGGAATTATCGAGAACTACAAGCACTTGAAAGAGTTGCTGATGGATGAGGGTTACATCTTCAACTCAGAGACCGACACTGAGGTCCTCGCCAACTGGATAGAGCATACAAAACTAAAGCGTGATTTGAATTTGGTGGATGCAGTACACGAGGCACTCAAATTCGTTCACGGTGCTTATGCAATTTGTGTTGTTGAACCTTCTGCTGAAATGATTGTCTGTGCGAAGAAGTCTTCCCCCCTCGCCGTCGGCATTGGAGATGATAGTTTCATCATTGGTTCTGATGCAACTCCGATTATTGGTAGGGCAAAAGAAGTTATTTATTTAGAAGATAATCAAATCGCCATCGTCACCCGTGATAAACTTCAAGTAAAGGACATTGACAACAGGGATACAGGATTCTTTCCAGAGAAACTTCTTCTTGATTTGCAGGCAGTCGAGAAGAAGGGTTTTGAGTCTTTTATGATGAAGGAGATTCACGAACAACCTGAGACTATTGCTGACTGCTTACGAGGTAGATTGGCAGCAGCAGGACCAGAGATTGCTCTCGGCGGAATAGAAGATGTAATGCCGAGACTTCTTCGAGCAAAGAAGATAACTATTGTTTCTTGCGGAACGTCTTGGCACTCTGCTCTTATTGGTAAATATCTTATAGAGTCCCTCACCAGAATACCAGTCGAGGTTGACTACGCATCAGAGTATAGATATAGAAAACCTATCATTTCTAATGACGATGTGGTTGTAGGTATAACTCAGTCAGGGGAAACAGCGGATACGAAAGCAGCGCTCGAAATGGCAAAAGGCAAGGGTGCGTTGATTCTTGGTGTCGTAAATGTTGTGGGTTCCTCTATCGCCAGACTATCAAACGCTGGAATCTATACCCATTCAGGCACAGAAATTGGTGTTGCTTCCACAAAGGCATTCACAGGACAGGTTGCAGCAATCACCATGCTTGCTATAAAGTTGTCCCACCGCCTCGGGCACATCGACGATGAGAAACTGATGGACCTTAAAGACGCACTAGCAATAATACCAGACCAAGTCCAAGAGATACTTGATGACTCTGCTGCAATCGAGTCAGTTGCAAGTATTTATGCCAATTATGACGACTTCCTTTATCTTGGACGAGGAATAAACTTTCCAGTTGCTCTTGAAGGTGCGCTCAAGTTAAAAGAAATAAGTTATATTCACGCCGAAGGTTATCCTGCTGGTGAAATGAAGCACGGACCCATTGCCCTTATTGACGAGTCCTGCCCTTCTGTCTTTGTAATGCCGCACGATGATTCTTACGAGAAGACTGTTTCGAACCTACAAGAGATTCGTGCAAGGTCAGGCAAGGTTATCGCAGTTACAGATAAAGAAGATAAAAACTTAACAGAAGCAGCAGATGCTGTTATTATAATACCTAAGACAGAACCAGAGTTAACACCTCTGCTCACAACAATCCCTCTTCAAATATTCTCACATAAGATAGCGAGAATTAGAAACAAGGATGTTGATAAACCGAGGAACCTTGCTAAATCAGTAACAGTTGAATAGGAGTTCAAGTGAATCCATATTTTAGAATCTTCACAGGTCCGATGTTTGGAGGCAAGACAACAAGAATGCTCGCAGCGTTGGAGAGGTATCAATATCAAAACAAAAAGACCATCCTATTCAAACCAAGAATGGATAAAAGATATTCAGAAGAAACAGTTGTAACTCACAAGGGGCAAGAGCACAAGTGTGCTTTGGTTGAGAAAGGTTTCGAAATCTACAACTTATCCAGAGACTTTGATGTTGTCGGCGTTGATGAACTCTTTATGATTGAGAACTCAGCAGATGCTTTGATAAAATTGTTTCAGCAAGGCAAGACTGTTCTCGTGTCCTCGTTACAACTATCTTCTACCTCGGAGTTCCTGCCAAAAGGATACGAACCATTTCAAGAGATGACAAAGATAATGCCTTGGGCAACAAGCATTGACATCTGCCCAGCGGTATGTTATAAGTGTGGTGCTGATGCCTTCTATACGGAAAGGTTGGCGAAAGAAGAAAAGAAAGTATTGGTTGGTGGAGCAGAATCTTATCAACCAGTTTGTTATAAACATTCAGTGATGGGGAAGCAATGAAGAATAAAGAGTTCAAAGAAGCAATAAGAAGAGCAGAGGTTGGCGTTGGAATATTCTCTGCTGCTGTTATGTTTATAACTATTTTACATATAATGTCGCTTTTTGTTTGACTTCTGCCTTTCTCTTTGGTATCTTTAATATGTGGTTGGGAGAGAAAGGAAAAAGATGACTAATCAAGAATTAAGAGAAGCACTTCGTTTGTTACTTCAAGTTTGGGAAGAACACGGACAAGAAGGTTGCGAGGCATTGCTCGCTGCTGCGTTGGAGCAAAACTAATGTTTGTTGGAAATCTAGTTCGACATGAGAATATGGGAGAGCATTTTGGAATCGTCGTTGCTCGCAAGGAATTCCCTACTGGAGTTGTAAGGAATCAAGTCCAGTGGATTCCAAATCATATCGCCAAAGGTCTTTGGATAAACTCAACTGAGTTGGAGCGACTTGACTCTGACGAGATTAACATTTTACGAGGGAGTTGCTAATGAAAGTCGGCAATTTAGTAAAGATTCCTAACTGGCAGTTGAAGCGAGAGCGATGGGTTGGTTGGCGAAAGCGAGGCATCGGAGTTGTTCTTGACGTTACGCCCTATGCTGTCCACGTTCGTTGGAGTAATGGCGAAGAACTCGCACACAAGACGCATCCAGAAAAAGGTGGTGTCGTAAATCACTTTGAGGTATTAGTATGAAAGTCGGCAGCATAGTCAGGTTGTCTCAGAGAGGCAAGAAAAGCATCGAAAGTTCAATGGCTCGTGAGTCAAGAAGACTTGCGAGAGAACTCAATCTGGGCGTCGTTATTGAAGTTATGGAACACGTCAAGACGAAAAACGTCATTTGTAGAATCGCTTGGAATGGTGAGCAGCGAGTGAGAACTTTCACTTCTCCGATGATTGAGGTGGTAGCGTGAAAGTCGGTGACTTGGTAAGACTCCAGCAATCCACAGCAAACTGCTGGGGCATCAATAGAGAAGTTGTCCTTGTGGAAAAGGTTCCAACGCCTGACCACCCTTGGGACTATGCCTGGAATGCTCTTGTCTCTGATGGTAGGGTAATAGAGTTCGGTAGGCAGATAGAACATTCATCCGAGGTTGTTCAGTGAAAGTCGGTGATTTAGTAAAATTAAACCCAGATGTTTTCAAGATGGATAGTCATATTGGTGTTGTTACAAAAGTTATCCACGATGCCAGCGTTGAGGTAACTTGGGTAAATCTTATCACTGAGTCTGCGTTCCCTCACAAACTAATAAAGGTAAGTAAGTAATGGTAGAATCAGTTTTAGTTGTTAGCGTATTCTTCGGCGCTTGCTATGTTGTCGGATACATTTTTTATGGATAAAAAGTTCATAAAGTTCTTGACTTCTACCTCTCTCTTTGCTACTATCTAAGAGTGGTTAGGAGAGAAAGGAAAATTATGAAAGTTGGAAACTTAGTTCAGTGGGTTTTGAATCAACCTGGGTTCCCCAAAAGACTGGGAACTATCACAGAAACATTTCATCACAACGGGCAGATATCAAGTCATCGTGTTTGTTGGTTTGAAAAAGGTGAACTCAAATCTAATACTTTTCGCCCTCGTGATTTAAAGGTGGTAGCATGAAACAAGGTAATTTGGTAAGAGCAAGAGGTTTTGACATGAACAGACTCTTTGTAGTCTTAGAGACTCGCAATGAGCGAGGTTATGAAGAGTTGCGACTTCATTGCTCGGAGAACCCTTTCCTTGAGCAAACTTGGTCTAATGCAGACTTCTTTGAGGTGGTTCAATGAAAGTCGGTGATTTGGTAAAGTGGAACTACCCGAACTCTACCGACCCCGATGCGCCAACTATCGGAGTCATCGTGAGCGAATACAGCGACAATAGCATCCAGTCTTACTGGAATGTCAAGTGGACTTGCGCCGCAAGACCAAACATTCGCCCAATCAGCGCAGAATACTTGGAGGTTATCAATGAAAACAGGTAACTTAGTCAAAATGCCTACGGGTCACTTCTGGTGGAATAACAGGGTAGGTGTCGTAACAGAAGTCCGTATGGGAGGTTTCTCAAATCATAAAGGCGAACACGTTGTTAAAGAAGAGTGCAAGGTAGAGTTCGGCGATGACTTTATTTGGTATCAGAGCAGGAATGTGGAGTTGGTAAGTGTCGGATAAGACTTATAAGGTAGGGGACTTGGTAAGACTTGACCCAGAGAAATATGGTGAGTTTACTGCCAAGATGCTGGGAGTGGTCTCCGAGGTCGATGAGACTTATGACTGGTCGACACTTTCAGTCTCTTGGATAGGAGACAGAGAAACAACTGGTCATCTTCCTAGCGACCTGAACTTGGTGGCACAATGAGTAATAAAGTTTATTATGATGAGTCTTGTTATGTTTGCTCCTTGGAGATAAACGCAGTACGCAAGAGAGGAGAATCCTGTGGAATTCAGTTCGTTGATATTAGCAGCCCTGACTTTGGGAATCCTGATAGGGACTTTGAAACTGAAATGATTGGTGAGTTCGACGGAGAGGAAACATCAGGTCCAGAGACTTTCCGTCGGATGTACGAAGAGATGGGTTTCAAAAAAAGTGTTTGCTTTTCAAGATTACCTGTGATAAAGTCAGTCTTAAATGTTGGTTATCATATCTTTGCTTATTACATTAGACCTAATTTGCCCAAGAAGAAGTCTGAACCAGTCGAACCA
>Ga0181395_1000078_pt1 | contig 34659 bp, 33 predicted proteins | sample 18SPOviralmetaG_FD_130124 | JGI IMG/M metagenome (GOLD analysis project Ga0181395, IMG submission 130124) | Marine viral communities from the oligotrophic San Pedro Time Series (SPOT) site, San Pedro Channel, CA, USA - 18 SPOT_SRF_2010-12-16 | ecosystem: Environmental > Aquatic > Marine > Strait...
TCGAAGGGCATAGCTTGACTACCGTCAAGAGCAACAGCTTTTGTCTTTTTGGCTTTGCCAATTCCGATGCCGTCCTTAGCTTGAGTTAACTCAAGACCAGCTTCTGACGTCCTCTTAGGACGACGGACAGTCTTCGACTTGCTCTTCTTCGAAGAGCGTCTCTCTGCTGTTTGCAGAGCAAACAACTCCTTGTTCAGAACGGAACGTTCTGCTCTCTTCATCTTCTTACCAGAAGATAGAAGGGCTTCGATTTCAGCCTTCCGCCCCGTCTTCTTCGAAGACTTAGTAGCCTTCGGCTTGGATTTGGACTTTGACTTAGAAGCCTTTGGCTTCTTAGCCTCTTCCTTCGGAACTTCGATGGACTGAAGGAACTGAACAAGTTCAGTAACTTGGAGTCGGCAGTTTGCCAACTTGCTCTCCGTTGGAGAGTAAACAAAGCTGTTTACAGCTTTCTTGAGGTCTTTCAGCATAGCTGATTTGTTTTCTAATGTCTTCGACATGGTAGAGATTTTGAGTTCCTCAAGGATGGTCGACTTCCAAAACCAACCTTAAGAGATAAAGAGTAAATGAAGAAGTCATAAGACTCCTTCTTCATATACTCTATCTCTACTCCATTCAACCTACGGTATTAGCTTGCTAATACTCACGGGTTGACTACCAATGACGCGATCCCTAAAGGGATTTCATACACATTGGAGAGATTTTCCTCGAAGCCACTGGACCTTCATAAATGAAGGTATATACTTAACCAGAGGTTAAGAGGGGGGATTGTTCCAAGCTGATTGATTGCTGTTTAAACTACGTTTACTGCTGTTTGAGTCCTACCAAAGGTGGTCATCCTACTTAAACACAGCTTACTAGCTGTGGTTAAACGCCAGAATCCTTGGCAAAAACCCCCTTGCATTATACCTACGGGGTTTAAGCATCTGGTTTTGGGGTGATACCCCAACCAACTCATGATACATATAATCCCCACGATCTGTATTGCTGGCCCCTTTTTCGAACGTGGCTTATCAACATAGTTATCAACGCGCCACCACTATATACGGGTTAAGAAGCTGTCACTTAGTGACTTATAGGGTTCAATTAAAGTGTATTGCTGACTTGACTTTCTAAGAAAAAAGTTGTAACTTCGCCAAAGCTATTCAGCGATAAAGCTTCATAGATGTTTTAAACCTACGAGGCTGTCTTTAGGATTACTTATGTAAGTAATAAAACAGTAGCTACGGAGCGTCAGTCAAACTAATTAAGTTGTAAAGGCGCAAAAACTGTATTATCGTATCTTTGATCCTATGAAAGCCAAGAAGCGCAATTATAATAAGGAATACAAGAAGTTCCAGAAGTCTGGCAAACAAAAAAAGCGCCGTGCTTTAAGAAATAAGCTACGTAGGCTCTTTGCTAAGAAGGGTAAGGTTAAAAAGGGTGATGGTAAGGATGTACACCATAAGAAAGGAAAGGCAAGAGTAATGACAGCCTCCCAGAACAGGGGTATTAGAGAAGCATCACGACTAAAAGGATCTAAAAGAAATGTCTAGATTAAAATATAGAGTGGGAAACGAGAGGGATCGCGAAGCAGCCGCTGAGTTAGCTGGTGGGGATCTCGAAGGAAAGGACTTCCGAAAGTATAAAAGAGCGCAGAACAAGCAGGATCGTATCAATAGACGTGCTAAGCGTAAGGCTAAGCGCCGTGGAGACCAGATTAAAGACGGATACGAGGGGTATAAGCAATACAATGCCCAAGAACAGAATGCTGACCGCTATTTTGACGAGTTAGGCAAGAAAAGAACCCGAAACATAGCTGCTGGAACTGCTTTAGCGGTAGGAACAGTGGCTACGGCAGGTGCATTGGGTGCGTTTGCTGGTGCTGGTGCAGCAGGTGCTGGAGCTGGAGCTGGAGCGGGTGCAGCAGCGGCTGGTACGACAGCAGGTGTGAGTGGTGCTACTACTACTAGCGGATTACTGGCTGGTTTAAGTGCAGCTCCTGGAGCGGCTGGTGTGGCTGGAGCTGGTACCACGGCAGCTACCACGGCAGGGACGACAGCGTTGAGCACGGGTGCAAAGATCCTACAGGGAGCTCAGAAGGTAAAGAAGGTGGTAGACACTGTTAAGCCTGTAGTAGATGTGGGTATGGACATATATAAAACCCTAAAACCACAGCCAATGGCGCTACCTGAAGTGTCTATGGAGGACAACTCTCAGATGAGCTATGGGTTTGATCCAAACGTTGGGGGCGCAGTTAACTCTGGAGGCCCTCAGTACCAACAGCCTCAGGGGATGTACTACTCCAACAGCTATTATCCTGAATAAAAAAATATAGTTATATTTGCGATATGATGGCAAGAAAATCTAACTCTGGTGGCTGCGGCTGCGGAAAGCCTAAATGCTCAGGCTGTAATAAGTACAGAGCTGGTGCAATGCTAAAGAAGTATATGGCTGGCGGTATGGTAAAGAAGTACGCTGTAGGGGGTCCAGTTGAAGGAGATCCAATAAAAGAAGTTCTATCAACTATCGTAAGCGATATTGCAGCAGATAATGCAGCACAAGAGTCAGGATCAGCGCCTTCTCAGGGTAGTGAAAAGTCTACAGATGTGGTTATGCCAGGACTGGCTGCTGCCTTGAGAGCTATTGAAGGCTATGAGAAGCCACCAGAAGAACCCCGAAGAGGTGAAAACATGAGGGCCATTAGATCAAGAGGACCTCAACCAGTCAGACAAGACCTAGCCAGAATGCTTATGGGAGGGGGAAGAAAAGAAGAACAGTCTAGAGAGGAGTCTTCTTCACAGCCAATTATGTTTGAGCCTACTACGTCTAACGTAAGAGCTTATACCAGGAAGGACGCTACGAACCCAGATGCTGGATACAGAACGATAGGGGGCGCGAAAGATGCTTTCGCCCAAGGGTTTAGACAAGACGGAAAAGACATGTATGCTACACCAAAGGTGTTTGAGCTCATGAAAGAAGCAGGAGTGAACGCCAGAGATCCATATGCAATGGAGTTCATGAAGGAGCTGGCACAGAAAAACCCCGAACTGTTTACCAGGAATCAGAATCGCGGTGCGATCAACTCAATGGTAATGTCCGAGGTTTATAAAGACCCTACTCAAAGAGGGTTCTTCCTGCAAGCTGATCAGCCTGTAATCAAAGCTGCTTTTTAATAGCGTCCAGCTTAGCTTGTTGTCGGGCAATCATGCCCTCTACAATGTGGTTCTCAAATAATTGAGCCTGGCTTTTGACGACATCGCCAGTTGGACGGGGTGCTGTATCGAGGATGCAGATTGCAGACACAGCGAAAAAGATTGCTACCAGTGTAGCGGGGATAAAGAATGAATTGTTCATAGCAAATAACTGTTTTAAATTGTTTCGTAAATTCGGTTTGCTGATCTCAAGGTAAGACAAACTTTCCGATATCGCAAATTTTTTTTCTAACTTTGCTATATTCAATCATAGATTGAAGAAATATTATCACAACCCTCGAATTAAAAGAATCAACCCGTCTTGGGTGGCTCAGAAAAATGAAATTAAGCAAAAACCTTACGCTAAAGGAGGTGGTGAAATCAAACACCGCGACCCGAAAGGGGATAGACAACACCCCTGATCAGTGGGCAATCAACAACCTCCAGGCTGTAGCGGACCATATCTTTCAGCCAGTGCGTGATCACTTCGGTGTACCCATCGGGGTTACCTCTGGGTTTAGATCAAAGGAGTTGAACAAAGCGATTGGAGGGAGTAAATACTCTCAGCATATGATCGGGGAGGCTATTGACATAGACGCCGATATGTATGGGAAGGTTAACAACTCAGAGATATTCGACTTCATTAAGAAGAACCTGGAATGGGACCAAATGATCTGGGAGTTCGGTGATGACGAAAACCCTGCCTGGGTTCATGTGTCATTTAAAGAAGGTGGTAAGAACAGGAAGCAGATCAAACGAGCCCGTAGGAACGAGAAAGGTATATATTATACATTAGCTTAATGAAAAAAAAGTCTGTTGTTTTTTTCATGCTTTACCATAAGCGACCTGAATTAACACGCATGTCTCTTTGGCATATGTCTAAGGTTTCGGATAGGTTTAAGAATAATGGGTATGAGGTTCACACTGTTGTGGTGGGAAATGATGAACGCCAAAAATCCTATTGCGATTCTATGGGCTTAGATCACTACAGTTTTGAAAACGAGCCTCTTTACAAAAAATTTAAATTTGCTTGGACCACTTCACTCCAAAAGAAAACAGACTATATCTGCTGGTTAGGTAGCAACAATTTAAACTCTAGTCTTTATTGGACGAAAGCTTTAAACAAACTAAAAGAAGAGTCGCCTGTTTCTTTTGGGTCTCCTTGTTTTACCGTAACTCACAAAAACCCTAAAAAGAACAGAACCGTGTTGTGGACTAGACAAAAGCATCACATATGTTCTTGCGGTCAGTTCTTTTCAAGAAAAAGTATTGAAGAGGCTGTTGATTTTGATGATGTTTTTACCTCTGAGAGAAACAAGGCAAACCACGACTTCGACGGGAGTATAAATAATTCTCTATGCCTTAAAAACGGAATGTCCTGCATTGAGTCTGTAACCCCCAATGAATTAGACTGTATAGACATAAAATCAAAAGATGACATAAATACCTATTCTAGTTATCTATCTTCCTCTTATGACTCTGGAGCCCCTAGAGCCATTATATCTAAGCTTTTTGAAGAAATTAGAATGCTGGACTCTGGTTACTTTAAACAAGAGTAAAACCGCTGTACCGCTAATCTGCCTTTCTGAGACAGGGCATACCTCACTCGGTAATTAAATTTGGTTTCATCACGAAACAAGTGATCATCAGCCGTTGACGAAGGGGTGAGCCTGTCAAAGTGTTTATACAAATACCCCATAGAAACTAATGGGTATATCATCCTGTCAGCTAGATTCTTCTTATTCATTCCATATTCGCTAGCCACCCAGGATATCGTGAAGAATTCAAGATCATATATAAACAGTATAAAGTACAGGTAGCTTTTGGTCAGATCGCTTCCATCCAAGAACATGTCCGTAGCACCCCTTATGTTCTTTAAGTAATTATGCTTCACATACTTTTCTGGAAGCATAGAAACATCTCTAAACAATCTTGTTTTTCTAACCGTTGACCTAGGCATGTAAAATGTGTCGTATATTTGACTTAAACAAATTTACATCATGAACCCTAAGGATACCCTCTTCTTTGCCGAAATGTACTCTCTCGTCAAGAAGATGGAAGAGACGATTGATGAGTTCGAAATGAAAGACCGCACCCTTGCCTCTATAGTCGTAGGAGTTATAGACTTCGACGCCGTTCAGGGTGATGATGACAGCGCAGAAATGAAGACAATGTACAGTTTCAACCTTGAGAACAGGGATGAGCTAGAGACATTGAAGCAGGTTATGGATACCGCTTATTCAGATGACGACTCATTAGACAGCCTCTTGGGTGATTTAGGAATATCCCTGAACTAATGGAAGGACTTATTAGAAAGATTGTTATCGGGCCAAACCCGAAAGAAGGCATGGCTTATTATGTAGGCATGAGAGCAGGCAATGGCTTGGTGTCTGCTATTGTTTTAGACGATGAGCTGCTTTTCAAGAAATCAATAAAAAGATATCTTGTGTATATAGAGCGCGACGGATCTACAATGCTATGGAAAAGCGTGGAGGACATGCCGTGCATAATTGAATTTGACTTAAACTTTTAACATGAAAAGTCTAAATAACTTTATTGTTTATCTCGAAAAAAAGTTTGAAGACGAGATAGAAACAGAGGGTGGCCTAAAGCTTTATATAGACACCAAATTTGAACCATTTAAAAACAGAGTAAATGAAGGAGAAGTTGTTGCTGTTCCTGCGAAACACGAAACAGGCGTTGAAGAAGGGGACACCCTTTACTTTCATCACCTCGTTGTTATGGCTGACGCTCAGCCTCTTCCTGTTGACGACAATCATTTTGTTGTTCATTATCATCCTGACCATGCCGTTAGTTCTCAAGCTTTTGCTTACAAGTCTAAAAGGACTGGTAAAATCTCTGCTCTCTCTTCCTGGTCAATTCTCAGTCATGTTGAGCAAAAGCCCGAAGCTTCTTCAAGTAGCATACAAATTGTTAAACTCAAGGAGCCTCAAGTTAAAACAGCTAAAGTCGCTTTTGAAAATAAAAAGCTAAAAGACTTAGGCGTGAATAAAGGAGATATAGTTGGGGTGAAGAAAGACTCTGACTACTCCTTCAAAATCGACGGAGACACCTTCTACAGGACAAGACTAGATGATATATACTATGTCGAAGCTTGAATTCACTACTATATCGGCGGCCAAAAGGCTAATGAATAGCATGGAGGTTGCTATCGACAACATGATCGAAGAGGTAAAAAAGCCTGTCGATCCTGAGGCTGGAGGATCCGCGCGTAAGGCCGAGCTCCAATCCATAAAGCAAACTGCCATCGACTGTAAAGAGCTTTTGGTGGAGCGCCAGAGGCTAGAACAAATGGTTAAAGAACTAAATGACAATGGAGAAATCGAAAAAGACAAAGACTACTCAGGAGGGTTCGCAGAAAGATTCTCTAAATAAAGCCAGCGGTCTTGTATATTGGGACGACTATGACTTTGCTGCTGCATATTTAGAAAACATGAATTTGTCCTACTCAACACCCGTAGAATTAAAATACGATCATGATAACGATGGCTCTTCCGACCTTTAGGTCAAACAAGATACTATGGCTTCAGCTAGAGGCTTTGTGCCGTCAGATAACCGAACATCCTTGGGAACTTATAGTTTGCGAAGAAGTTTCTGCCTACTATAGTGGCGAAAAATATCTTGACGAATACAGGGAAAGGTTGAAAAAAGCTGGGTGTATAAACATTAAGTTCATTCAATTAGTAGCGCACGTTCCTTTGTCGAAAAAGTGGTCTATTATCGCCAATGAAGCTAAGTTTGATTACTTCGCTTTGGTTGCTTCTGATAATTATTCTCATCCAGAAAGAATACAAGACAGTGTAGATAAACTAAACGAAGGATATGAATGGGTGGACTGGTCTTATGGTATGTTTCTTAACGTTAATGACTTTTCTTCTGCTGTATTTGAAATGGCAGATCCCGAAAAGACGTCTTTATTCATGTCTACAAGGACGGAATTTATTAAAAAACTTCAAGGACCTTGGCCCAAAAGCGGGATAGATAGTTGGATTAGAAACGGTAATAATATAACCAAGCATTTTAAGTATAGTTATTTTCCTAACGGCCTCCATACAGATGGGTGTAATCAGATAAGCCAAAAAAGAAGAACTTTTTACTCTAAAGGCAATTTTCAAGCTCCTTATTTTCCACCTATCGCTTCTAACGAATGGACCAGTTTAATTCCAGAATCAATTGCCAGAGAATTAAAGGAGAGGTTCATTACGTCTAAATCGTTGTTTGAAAACATACCATTAAAAGGCAAGAACGCAGACCACGTAAAACGCCCCGCTCATTTACCAAGACTTAAAAAAAGTTTAAAATAAAAAGCACCAGTAGCTCAGTTGGATAGAGCATCTGCCTTCTAAGCAGACGGTCACAGGTTCGAATCCTGTCTGGTGTACCAATTAAATTAAAAACCATGCCTGATCTTATTTGCGAGAAATGTAAAGCAGAGAAATCTGTAAAAAGCCTTACCATGAAGTTCAAGAATGGTAGTGTTTACTACCCTGAAGGGCAGTGCGAATGCGGCGAACAAATGGAGATCAAAAACCCTAAAAAAGGCGTACCTTCGTTGGGCAGAATGAATTCACACGGCCAGAGTTATTGATGTCCGTTTTAATCGACATAAAAGGGTATGAAACTAAGGGGATTAAGATCGACCCTAACGGTACAGAAGGAGAAGTTGTCGAACTCCACGGGCTACTCGTGGTACTACCAAAGAAACCGACCAAATCGAAAATTCTCTTCCATGATCAGCCAAAGAGGTTGCAAATGTGGAAACGCTCACCTATGCCAGAGGAGATGCAAAGGATACGCAGTATGGATGAGTGGTTCGAAAAACCTGCCGAGTTTCGCAACAAGTTTCGTTCTTACATCGAACAAGAGTTTCAGCGTAGGCGTGACGGTGTATGGTTTTACAATAATGGGGAACCTACGTATATTACAGGGAGACACTATATGTTTCTACAATGGTCTAAAATTGATATCGGATACCCATCATACCTTGCTTTCCAAAAAGACATCTTTACGCACATGGCTGCTTGTGAAGTTGATCCTCGTTGTTTCGGTCAGCTTTATACTAAGTGTCGTCGTTCTGGCTACACTAACATATGCTCTGCTGTCTTGGTGGATGAAGCTAGTCAAGTTAAAGAGAAGCTTCTTGGCATACAGTCGAAAACTGGTAAAGACTCGCAGGAGAACATTTTCATGAAGAAGGTGGTTGCGATCTTTCGCAGCTATCCATTCTTTTTCAAGCCCATCCAGGACGGTACTACAAACCCCCGTATGGAGTTGGCGTTTCGTGAACCGTCCAAGCGGATAACTAAAAACAACAAAACGTCCCACAGGGGTGACGCTCTTAATACGGTTATCAACTGGAAGAACACTACTAATAACGCTTATGACGGGGAGAAGCTTCATATGCTATATCTTGACGAAGCTGGTAAGTGGGAGAAGCCCACTGACATCAGAGAGGCTTGGAGGATAGAAAGAACCTGTTTGATAGTCGGTAAGAGGATTGTTGGGAAGGCCCTTGTGGGATCTACCGTTAACCCAATGAGTAAAGGCGGTAGCGAATACAGAGAGCTGTGGAAAGACTCAAAACCTACTGAAAGAAATAATAACGGACGAACTAGATCTGGACTATACAGAATATTCATCCCAGCTTATGATGCGCTTGAAGGTTTTTTCGATGTATACGGAAATTCCGTTGTTGACGACCCTCCTCAAAACATACAAGGCATAGATGGTGACGCTATCGAAGAGGGTAGTAAACGATACTTGAAGAATGATCGTCAGTCTTTTAAGGACGATCCCTCCGAGTTAAACGAAATAGTTCGTCAGTTCCCGTTTACTGAAGACGAAGCGTTTAGAGATAGTATTCAGGGCAGCCTCTTTAACCTGGGTAAGATTTACCAGCAGATAGAATACAACGACGACCTGTTTCCTAACCCTGTAGTGAAAGGTAACTTTGTGTGGGTTAAAAAAGATGAGGAGGTGGCCTTTTCTCCTGACCCAAACGGCAGGTTTAGGGTTTCCTGGATGCCTAAAAACAAGAACGTAAAGAAAGAAGAAGGAGGCAAGAAGGTTGCTCCAAACGGACACATAGGCTGCGGAGGTGTTGACTCCTACGACCTGGATTCGACGGTTGACGGCAGAGGATCTAAGGGCGCCTTACACATGTACAACAAGTTCAATATGGAGGGCCCTGCCAACATGTTCGTTGCGGAATACGCTTCTCGCCCAGACCTAGCCAGTATCTTCTATGAGGATGTCTTGATGTGCGCTTTCTTTTACGGGTACCCTCTACTTGTAGAGAACAATAAGTACGGTATCGTAAGGTACTTTGAATCAAGAGGTTACGACGGTTACTTAATGGACCGTCCTGACTTCTTAAAGGTTCCTGGATCATCCAAAAACGTAAGGACTAAGGGCATACCATCTAACTCCCAGGACGTGATACAGTCTCACGCGCAAGCTATTGAGGCTTACATACATAACCACGTAGGCATCAAGCCAGAGTCCGACGAGTTCGGAAACATGTACTTTAATAAGACCCTAGAAGATTGGATTGGCTACAAGATAGACAACAGAACTAAGTTTGACCTTACCATAAGTTCTGGGCTCGCTCTTTTAGCTGCTCAAAAAGTAAAGCAAGAAAAGAAGCAATCTAATTTTACAAACAAGCAGTTTATAAGGACTTTCAAGCCTAAAGTGTGGCACTCCTAGTTTTACTATATTTGCATTGAGTTATAAGAACTCGACTCATTGCAAATGAACATCAACAACAAAAAATCAGGCTTTCCTAATCCGCTTAGCCCTCCAGAAGAAAAAGGAGGAAAGAAGTATGGACTGGGATACGCTAAGGCTATATATCAGCAGTGGGGTAAAATGGATCAGGACGGGTCCACCTACAAGAACAGGAACCGAACTTTCGAGAAGAACAGGAAGTACGCTAACGGAACCCAAGACACGGCTATATACAGATCCTTGCTTACGTCTCTTGACCCTAATAACGGCGACGGAAGTATGCTGAACCTGGACTTTACCCCAGTTCCAATCCTTCCCAAGTTTGTCCGCATTGTAGTAAACAAGATTCTTTCTTTGTCTCCTTACCCAAACCTGGAGGCTATCGACCCTCTATCTACTTCGGAAAAGGATTTAGAGAAGAAGAAGATTGAATTTGCTGTAAAATCCAAGGCGGCTCTTCAGGGTATTAAAAGCAAGCTTGGAGTTGAGGTAGCTGGAGATCCCGAATCTATTCCAGAAACCCTTGAGGAGGCTGAAATATTCATGGGTACCAACGTTAAGGCTTCTTCAGAAATCGCCGCTCAGATAGCCACTAACCTGACCCTGGAGTGGAACGACTTTAATGATTCTGTTTTTAGAAGGTGCGTGAACGACATGACCATACTTGGTATGGCTGTTGTTAAAAGAACTAACGACCCTAGCTACGGAATCAAAACCGAATATGTTGATCCGTCTGACTTTATCCACAGCTACACAGAAGACCCTTCTTTCGGAGACATGACTTATGCTGGTCATGTAAAAACAATGCCTATTGCTGAGCTTAAAAGAATTGCTGGTAATGAGCTAACCGAAGAGGATTACAAGAAGGTGGCTAGTTCTGGTCAGAAGAACAATACATCTGGGCTGTATAACAAGACTTCAAATAGACCTGGTATGGACACGGAAGAGCACACTGTAAAGGTGCTTGAATTTGAGTTTCTCTCGGTAGATTCAACCTATTACGAGTCAAAAGAAAACCAGTACGGAAATGTAGGGTTTTACGACAAGGGAAACAACTATAGTCAACCACAAAACTCTGTTTTCAACAGAGACTCTGTGAGGTTAGACAACACATGTGTTTACGGTGGATACTACATCCTTGGTTGTGATATGGTCTTTGGTTATGGAAAGAAGACCAACATACCAAAAAACATTCACGACATAACAAAAGCATCCTTATCTTATTCTGTTTGTGCTACGAACATGATGGACATGATGCCTAAGTCTATGGTGGATAGCTGCATCGGGTTCGCCGATCAACTTCAGCTTACTCACTTAAAGATTCAACAGGCTGTAGCGAAGGCAAAACCAGACGGTATCATCATTGATATTGAGGGACTGGAAAACGTACAGTTAGGAAAGGGCGGAGAACTTCAGCCGCTTGAGCTGCACGACATATACGAGCAGACTGGTGTGTTCTACTATAGAAGCAAGAACCCAGAAGGAGGTTTTCAAAACCCTCCTATTCGAGAGATCGGCAACAGCATCCGTAACATTAACGAGTTAACTGGTTTGTATAACCACTACCTCAGGATGATCAGAGACTCCACGGGAATCAACGAGGTGATGGACGCCTCTTCACCTAAAGGAGACGCCCTGGTGGGAGTTAGGCAACAAGCTCTTGCTGCTGCAAACAACGCTATATATGACATCACGAACTCCTCTATGGTTCTGTACAAGAAAGTTTGTAGCGATGTGGTAAAGTGCTTGCAGGTTATTCATCCAGACTCTATTCTATACTCTATGTATGAAAACGCTGTTGGCAAGGAGAACATGAAAGTGTTGTCTTCCTTCAGAAACCTGTCGATGTTTAACTTCGGCGTAAAGGTTGTAAAAGAGATGGAAGAGAACGAGAGACAGTTCTTGGAGCAGAACATACAGATAGCCTTGTCTCAAAAAGAGATAGACCTTGAGGACGCCCTTGCTATACGACAGCTTAGGGACGTAAACCAGGCTGAGAGGCTTTTGATCGTTAGAAGGAAGAAGCGAATGGCTAGCAACCAGCAGATGGCTCAGCAGAACTCCCAGCAGCAAGCTCAGGTTCAACAGCAGTCAGCACAGTCTGCTTCTCAGGCTAGGCAGCAAGAGATGCAAATGGAAGCTCAGCTAAAAGCGCAAGAGATGCAGCTTAAGACTCAGCTGGAGGCTCAACTAGAAGAGGTAAAGCACGGGTTTAGGAAAGAGATTGAAATTATTAAAGCTCAAGCTACCCTTGGCTTCAAAGAGACTGACGAAAACTTCAAAGAAAAACTTGAAGTCCTTAAAGAGGACCGCAAAGACGATAGAGTTAAAAAGCAGTCTGCCGAGCAAAGCAAGCTCATAGCTCAAAGACAAGGGGATGAAACACCACAAATAATCAACGAATAAGATGGCTACAAAAATAAACTTAGATACATCTGAAAGGGTTGACATCACTTGCAGGAAGGGTGATACCTTTTCCTTGAGACTTAATATAACCAATGCTGACGATACTGTTGGTTTTACCGCTGGAGATGTTTTTTTAATGGAGGTTAGAAATTCCGACACGGGCAACCCAGTCGCAAACACCTCCGACCCTGTTGTAGAATTTGTGATTACAGTAACGGCAGATTCTGACGACGTTACCGCAAAGTATATTGATCTCACCTTGGCTGCGACCACAATGAAGACGATGCCATCTGGACTCTATGCTTATGATATCGAACAGAAGTCAGGAGCAGTTGTAACTACTTTAATCTACGGAACAGTAAGAGTTATTGAAGACGTGTCAGAAACAGCAGCTTAAGATACTATTATGCCGATAAGTGTAGAACAACCAAAAAGCATAAAGATATCTAGTGAGAACGGAGATATCATTAAAGTATCTGTCGTAAAAGGAGGTACCGACACTAAGGTCGTGGTTTTAAATCAGGCTGCAAATAATAACGTTTCTGTAGCTGGAGCTATTGGGGCTGGACCTGCTGGGGCAACTGGCCCTCAAGGACCTGCTGGTAATGATGGGGCGGATGGTGCGCCTGGAGCAGATGGTGCTGACGGAGCTGCTGGGCCTGCGGGCGCGGATGGTGCGCCTGGAGCAGATGGTGCGCCTGGAGCAGATGGTGCTGATGGAGCAGACGGAGCTGACGGAGCAGACGGAGCGGACGGAGCTGACGGAGCAGACGGAGGCCAAGTGACTTTTACTCAGAACTATGTGGCAAACATGCCTACTGTTTCAGGGGTTGTAAAGACTTTTGGGAAGTACAAAAACGGAGACACCATTCCCGCTAATGGAAAAACCGCCTCAGAGCTTTTAGTTGATGCGTTCACGGACGCTATTAACCCAAGCCCTAGCTTTAGTCTTTCTGGACCTGACTGGCAGCACCCTTCAAGTGCCTCTTCTGTAACTATATCTTCTATAAACTTTGGTATTGCCAACCAGGGCGCTACGGGAACGGCTGTGCTTGAGTACCAACTTGCTAATACTCAGTCAACCCCTACTGGATCCTGGACAACGGTTCAATCGTACACATCTTCTGAGGTTACTTTTGGGGCCTCGAATCTCTCAAAGGTCTATAGCACTGGAGAGGCCTGGGCTAGTAACAACGTATTCCATTTTCGACTTAGGGTGACGGACAGCACTAGCGGTACAACTGAACAAACAGCAAACGAATTCACAACAGCCAATAGCTTTAACTCGCCTCTTATTAGCGACAAACAAATAACGAGGAGCAACTCTTCTATTTCTGCCGCAACGGGTACAACCTCTACAACCAGGGAGTATGGTGATGTTCAGTCTACTCTTCGTTATGACGTAAGAAGAGACGAGCTTTATGATCCGCTAATTGACTCTGTTGTTCAGGTCAAAATAGGTAGTAACTACAGAGAAATAACAACTCCAGACTCTACTACGGATCTCACCTCTTTAGGAAATGGTTCCACTGAGAATAATATCTCGCTCGCTATAAACACGAACTCAATTACTGTTGCCACAGACGGATCTACCGATTTAACAGCGGAGGCCACGCCCCATGAGTACAGGATTGTTGTTGATAGCACTCACGGAACCGACACCTCTAGTGACTTTTCCGACATAAACTACTACTACTCTTATCAGGTGTGTTTCGACACAACAGCCTTGACTACTGGATCTTCCCAGAACGCCGTTCAAACTGTTTATGCAGCGTTTGGTGGTGACGACAGTGGCAACAACGAAAGAGAGATCAAGACAGGATCTTATCCTTCAAGCATAGGTAATATTAATACATACACTGTTCAAACGAGCAATAAGTTTATGTATATATTCTATCCAGGCACCGACACTATAGATACTATGACCTTAGATGGAGTGTCTCCAACTATAGGGGCTTTTACTGATTTAGGCACATTTACTTTAAATAACAGGTACGGGGTTTCAGCTACTTACCGTGTTTATAAATCTAATTCAACTAACGCGTTTAACAACAATTTCTTAAACATATCCTGATGCCAGTTGAAGTAGGAAGAGCAGGCGAATACGGCCACAACAACTCAGCAAAAGCTTTTGTTGATTCTAACTTCGTTAGGGGCGGTGTCAGGGTGGTTGCTAACGACGATGGTTTAACTGGTCTTACGTCTGTAAGCGATCAGCTTAAGGAGTACGTTACTATAGTTTATCATGAAGCTGATAGCAAGCTTTACCTTTTAGTAGACTCCAGTAACATTGATACAAAGGCTACTGGCTGGACAGATCTAGGTGACCTCATGGGTACGGGCTCTGGCATAGAAAACGTCCATGAAGATACATCCCCACAGCTTGGCGGAAATCTTGACGTCTTTTACAACGGGACAACAAGGTCTATAGTTAACTCGAACAGCGGAGCTGACATTCAGTTCACCCCAACAGGTACTGGAAAGATTAATTTGGACGGTCTTGTAGAGTTTAAACAGTTTGACCCCTCGGCCCCCCCTACAGCTTTTGAGGGCGGTATGTATGCGGATACTGATGACAACCTATACTTCGGAGTGACGTAATAAAAACGTTGTATATTTGTTGAAATATCTAAAAAATAAAAATAGCACATCATGGCATCATGGAAAAGAGTTCTGTTAGAAACAGACATCACGCAAACAGTAACGGATGGAAACACAACCACTGTTCCGTCAGAAGATGCCGTTGAAGCGGCGATTGCCAATGCTGTCAATGGACTGACATCAAATGCTGGTACTGTAACATCGGTCACCGCAGGTACTGGTATGACCCAGAGTGGTACTAACAGTGTTAACCCAACCCTCGATGTAATTGGCGGTGATGGTATTACTGTCTCTGCTGACGAGGTTGAAGTAGCCGTTGATAATGTTACTATCGAGCTCTCCGTGACCGACCCTGTTGGCTCTGGTGTAGTTAAAGCTAAGACCGCGACCATTGAAGACGGGGGAACGGGTTTGGCTACCGCAGACCAGATTCACACTTTTGTTACAGGTATTACCGATGCCCTTTCAGGTGCTGACGGTACTGTAACCTCGGTTGCGGTTGATGGTGGTGCCAACTTGAATGATACTGGCGGTCCAATTACGACCAATGGTACTATCACTCTAAACCTCGACCAGAACTTGCTTTCTATGGTATCCATGAGTGGTGTCAATGGTGCGACCGCTAATGATACCGACTTGACGGGTGGAGATCTTACGTTTACTGGTGGTATCAGTACTGGTACGGCAATCGGTGGTGACATCTTCTTCAAGGCATCAGGAGTTAATGGAAGCTCCAACATGGTTGCCAACACGGTTGAGACAACCATGAAGATTGCAGCACCAACAACCGCTGGAGGTGACTCAGTTGTTACAATCTATGGTGACCTCGTTGTTAATGGTAGCACATCATCTGTTGATGTACAGACTCTGACTGTTGAAGACAAAACGATTTTGGTTGCCGATGGCGCAGGAAGTGCAGCCAATGCTGATTTGTCAGGTCTGCGAGTGGACACTACTACTACCGCAGTCAACAGAGCTAATTTCCTTTGGGCCGACACTAACCTTGGAATTGCTGGATGGCAGTTTAAGGATGATGGGCCCATCGGTAATACTCCAAGCATGGGTGTCGCGGCACTGACTAAAGGAACAGCTGAACCAACCTCTAATGTTATGCCAACTGGTGCTATGTTTTACAATGACGCCACAGGTACAGGCGGTGGAACGAAAGGACTTTATCTATACATTGATTAATGGGAATTCTTGGTAAGGGCGAGGCTGTCGGTGGCATTACCACTGACACCTTGACCCAGCAAGAGCTTACGTATATTTTAAAGACGCTACATGATTGTAGTTTCGACGGTAAAGACGTACTTTTGTTGGCAGACGTAGTAAATAAACTTCAGAATCAACTGAAGGCTAAATAATTTTAAACCTTTAATTAAATTCAAATGAAATTAGACATCACAGAAGTATACTTCTTAAGCGAAGTAACAAAGCAAGCAAACATTAAGGCCTCAGACGCTGAAACTATTGTTTCTCTTATGGGGAAACTAGGAAAGGAGTTCGAGCGTCTTCAAAAACTTCAGCAGAAAGAAGATCCTAAACTTCAAAAAGCCTAATGATAAGTGGGATCCTGGAAGAAAATATTAGTAGAGGGTGATGCGGTAGCTAGTAATCTGGCTACCGCTAACCTTACTCAGCCTAGTAATACCACAAGGTCTTATAGTCTTAACGGAGACGTAAATAGGCTTGCCTTTAAAGGAGGCATAATACAGTTCTCCAACACTTCAAATACAGTAAGCTATCAGTTTGATAACCCTAATGGCATCTTCGACGCTAGGTCAGCCAACGGGATTAGACTAAGTGACGGGGATAACGCACAGTATATAGACTTAAAACCTAAGTCTGAAGTCAGTGCCAGCTACACCATTACGCTTCCTAATGCAGCCCCAGGCTCAGCAAATAGAATACTTGAGGCTAACGCCACTGGTGATCTGTCCTGGATCGCCACGCCGTCTGGAGGAGGGGTCACCATAAACAACAACGCCGACAACAGCCTTATTACAGGCTCTGGAACTGCCAACACGTTAGAGGGTGAGGCTAACCTGACATACGACGGAACCAATTTGGCTGTTGCTTCGGGTGGCATTCAAGTTGATAATAACGAGTCTCTTTTTGCTAAAAACACGGGCGGCAGTCCTAGAGTATTAGCTAAAGCAGATGCCAACAATGTTGCTGTATTTAACGGGGGGTTTACCCAGACACTTATTGGCGGGTTAAGCGGAATCGAACTAAATGGGCCAGTCACGGCAAATGAGTTTATTCAAGAGCATAGCTCTGGTATCAGCTCTGATGGCGATTATGGAGCTGGAGCCGATATTACTTTTCTTGGGAGCTCTGGAACCTCTGTTGTTGCTGGAAAGATATATTACTACAACGGGACGACTTGGACACTTTATTCAACAGCTGTAGCAGCTTCTCAAATTTCCCTTTTAGGTATGGCAGCAGGAAGCACAATGAGTTCAGGATTCATCTTGAAGGGGTTTGTTCGCCCCTCATTGGTCGCGCAACTCACAGCGGGTCGAACGGTGTTTTCTTCTTCTTCGAATGCATCGGGTCAAGTAACTTCTACCGCACCAACCGCGGGCTATCAAAGAATACTTGGACACGCAGTCAGCACCTCAGTTATTTATTTTAACCCGTCTGCTGAATACATAGATCTAACGTAATGGCCATAGAAGAAATATCAGGCAAAGCTTACACGGCTATTGACGCTTTAAGTGGCGTTGCTACTTCAGCGATTGATAATGTATCAGGTATTGACGCTCCGTCAAGCGGTGGAGTAGACATTGTATTTTCAGATGTAACGTACAGCAGTTTTGACTTCAGATGGAGTACAACTAATCCCTTCAATGTTTCTTTGCCAAGCACAGCCTCATCGGGTGATTTCATAATGATATTATTTTCCAGCGATGCACCAGTAGGTAGTAATATGGCTGTAACGCCTACGGGGTGGACATTGCGCGAATTTATTGGTAATAACGCGAGCGACAACCACTTGATTGTTTACACTCGCATATTAAACGGAACAGAAGGCTCAACCGTTTCTATTTATTCCACTATAAGTAGCAATCGCGGCGGTATGGCTTGGGCAATGGTTTGTGAGAACATAGACACAACAAACCCTTTTGGCACTAACACGACGGTTATAGATAGTGGTGGCAGAAACATGACCGTCCCTACTGCAACAAGCGCAAGCGCAGGCACGTTTATTTGCTACGTTGGTTTTGATGGCGCAGACGGAGACCCTGTGACAATGACAAATAATGGTGGTTTCACTTTAACGCTTGGTGGTACAGCCGATGTTCCCGTTGGTGGCGGAGGTACCCACGTAACATCAGCATGGCGGTACGCAGCTATTGGCGCAAGCACATCTACAGGAACAACCGATGTAAATTTCGCAAAAAGTGACGGAAAAGCAGGAATGCATTTAATGCTACAAAGGGCATAAACGAGGTGCAATTTTATTTTTATTATCTTCGCTTCATGCCTAAGGTAAAAAAGAAGAAAAGAGTTAGCCTGAAGATGGGCAAGCACAAGTCCCGCTCTGGAGGGCTTACCCGTGCTGGAATTGCTAAATACAACAGAGAGACTGGCAGTAAGCTTAAGATGGCTGTTACCGAGGCCAACCCTAAGGGGAAGAGAGCTGGAAGGCGAAGATCTTTTTGTGCTAGAATGAAGGGGGTAAAAGGCCCTATGAAGAAGCCTAATGGAAAACCAACAAGAAAGGCTCTGGCCCTTCGTAAATGGCGTTGCTAATGCAAGTAAAGAAGTATAAGAAGGGAGGGAAGCTAAAAGTAAGCTCAGCCACTAAGTCTGTCCCCGCCCCTGGTGGGTTTCACTGGATGGAACAAGGGGGTCGATACTTCCTTATGAAGGGAGACTATGTTCCTCATCCTGGAGCTGTAAAAGAAGCTAAGTTTAAGATAGCTAGTCATGGCTAAGGTGGTAAAAAAATACAAGAAGGGAGGGTCCGTAAAGGACGCCTGCTACCACAAGGTTAAGTCACGCTATAGAGTGTGGCCTTCTGCATATGCGTCTGGGGCTCTAGTTAAGTGCCGAAAAGTAGGTGCAAGCAGATGGGGCAAAAAGTCCAAAAAGAAATGAAGAAGGAGGGTCTAAAGAAGTGGTTCAGCCGAAACAAAGGAAAGGGCTGGGTTGACTGTAAAGCCTCCAAAAGATCTGGTAAGTTCGTCCCGTGCGGAAGAAAGAAGGCTGGATCAAAGAGAGGAACAGGCTATCCTGCTTGTCGCCCTACGCTGTCTCAGTGTACCTCAAAGGGCATGAGATCTAAAAAAAGCACTAAACGAGTTTCTTGGAAGTCTAAATGACTACTAATAAATAGTTTATATATTTGCACTTAAATTAAATTCTAATGGAGGAAAACAACATTGAAGCTCAAGAGCCTCAGGTAGAGCAGCAGGAGACAACAACGGTTGAATCTACGCCGCAAACACAGGAAAGTTCATTTACGTTTATTTCAGACGAAGAGGTAGCGCAAGCACAACAGCCTATCGTTCAAAAAGAAACGCAAGAGCCACAACAAGAAAACGTGAATGAGGTACAGCCTGATCAGCCCGTATCTCAAGATCAATATAGTCAGGAAGAACTCGAAGGGGCGGTCTTCAATTACCTAAGCGAAAGGCTTGGTAGGGAGATTAAGTCCATTGATGACTTTCAGGCACAACAGACGGAGCAAAAGGCTTTAGACGAAAGGATTTCTGTAATCTCAGATTTTGTCGAAAAGACAGGAAGAGACCCTAAAGATTGGTTTGTTTATCAGTCCATGAACCCATCCGAAATGGATGACATGACTGCGATCCAGGTAAAAATGGCATCGGACTACCCAAACCTATCTCAGCAAGAAATTCAGGTTCTAGTGTCTAGCAAGTATAAACTCGACCCTGATTTAAACACAGAGCAAGAGGTTACACTTTCTAAGCTCCAGATGAAGCTAGACTCGGAGGAAGCTAGAAAAGGAATTGAATCTCTTAGATCAGAGTATCAAGCCCCAGTAACGCAGGAGAACGATAACAGCTCCATCATTGATGACAATTGGATTTCTGGAATGAAGTCTGAACTGGATGCAATGGAAGGGATTGAGTTCAATCTTGGAAATGACAAAACATTTACGTTCGGTCTTACTTCAGAGTACAAAGGTCAGTTAGCGGATAAGAACGCTCGTTTAGACGAGTTTTTTGATCCATATATTAATGACGATGGTGTTTGGGATTATGACATGCTTAACATGCACAGAGCTGTAATCGACAATGTAGAAAGCATTGTTAGCAATGTGTACAGTCAAGGCTTGTCGGATGGACAGCGAGGCGTTGTGGAAAAAGCCGCAAATGTTTCACCTACATCACCTAATCAACCATCACAACCAGATGGGGACAACCTCGCCCAACAGCTCAGACAAATTCTGAAGCCAAACGGAGGCATGTTTTAAAAATTAGATAACTATATATTATGGCTAACGCTATTAACTCAACAGCTGCTGCTGGTAAAGGTCCTTTGGGATACGACCAGTCGCCACAAACCTATGTCTCACTCGGAGACCTAGTAGACGGAACAAAAGACGACGTTAGAGATATCTACGTCTCAGCCTATGGGGACCAAGGCTTAAGCGGTCTCGTAGAAGTAATTGGAGCTAAGAAGAACGTTGGTTCTTCGGACGAAACAATTTGGTATGAAGAAGGTCGCTTAGGCCGAACGGTTACGCTCACCACTGCCAATGTAGTAACACACATGGATGGGGTTTCCATGACCGATGAGGATAACGCTCTTCGACAGTATGATGTTTTGCTTAGGGGTTCTGCTAGACTCTTGGTTACATCAGCTGCCACCTCAGATGGCGCGGTCTCCTTTGTGGACATGTCAACTGGAGCGGCTGCTACTGCTGCTGCTGGAGACCACACCATTATTGGTAATGCTTACCCTCAGGGAACGGATCAACCAGCTAAGCCTTTTCAGCCTAGATTGACTCGCTATGAAAACCCATTCACTATTGTAAAAGAGAGCTTCCATGTAAGTGGATCTCAAGCTTCTAACATCGGTTGGGTAAACGTAGGCGGTCAGAACATGTGGTACTTGAAGGGTGAGCTCGACGCTCGTCGCAAGTTCATGAATATGCGTGAGGGCATGTTGGTCTTCGGTGAGAAGAACTCAACTAGCGCCAATCCACCTGCATATGGCGGAGGATCGCCAGGATCTGAAGGATACGTAGCTGCTGTTACCGCCCGTGGTGGAACTGCTACAAATCCTTTTGAGGCTGCTTTCAATGCAACTGAAAGCTTCGACGCAATTATCGTAGAGATTGACAAGCAAGGTGCTCCAGCTGAAAATGCTTTGTACCTAAACAGAGCCTTGTCTATCGCTTGCGACAATCAAATCGCTGCTGCTGGAATGGCAGGAGGCGGTATCGGAGCTGCTGCTGGATTCGGTGCGTTTAACAACAATAAAGACATGGCTGTCGCTATGGGCTTTAAGTCATTTACTCGTGGTGGGTACACTTTCCACAAGCATGACTGGAAGTTGTTGAACGACCCAACGATGGGTGGTGCTTCTGACGTAAAAGGTGCTTTGATTCCTTTGTCTGTAATCGTAGACGCTAAGACTGGTAACTCTCACCACTCGCTGGAGATGAACTACAAGTCTGCTGGCAACTACAGCAGAGAGATGGAGCACTGGGTAGAAGGTGGCGGAGTACTCGGCTACAACACTGGCGGAGAGGACTTGGCTAAGTTCAACTACCGTTCTGAGTGTAACTTGTGCGTTCGAGGTGCAAACCAGCACTTCTTGTTCAAGTGATATAATCTGTATAGAGGGAGGGGCAATTCGGCTCCTCCTTTCTATACTCTTCTTAATTTAATTTAAAATCAAAAAAAATGGCTAATACAGCTAAACGCGGACGCCCAGCAAAAGCGGCGGAACCTGCAATTATTGCAGAAAAAAAGGTAGACTTATCTAAGTTTGACAATGGGATTAAGATCCCGTCTGAATACGAAATCATCGGGAGGGCAGGGATTGTATACATGCTCAACAGGTCAGAGGTTATGCACTTTGACAAAAAAACCAAAAAACAGGTTTCGTTAAGGTATTGCCCTAATGAGCCTAGCATAATGAAGGACGAACAAAATGACAGCTCACCAAAAGGAAGCGTGGTGTTTAGAGAGGGTAGGTTATTTGTTGGTGAACAAAATCAAAACCTAAAGAAATTTCTTGATCTTCACCCAGACAATCAGGTCAATGGGGGGTCTATTTTTAGAAGAGTAGACCATGCAGAACTAGCAAAAAAAGAGCTAGCCGCAGACTTCCTGTATGCAGACGCTGTTAATTTGGTCCGTAACAAGTCGATCGACGAAATCATGTCAGTAGCAACAGCCTTTGCGATCAACACGGATCGGATGGTTGACGAGGTAAGACACGACCTTCTGGTCTTTGCTAAAAAGAACCCTAAATCATTTATCGAAGCTTTCGACAACCCAGTAATTGAGACTAAGGCTAAGGTCAAGAAGGCCATGAAGTATAATCTAATTTCTCATAAAGGTGGTCACATCATATGGACGGACACAAACAAACATATTATCGCCGTTCCAGAAGGTAAAGACCCAGCCGACATCTTTGTTAGGTATTGCATGACCGAGACAGGTTCTGTAGTCCTTAACGAGATTGAACGTCAGCTAGCCTAAGGGAATCTATTATATATGCGAAAGAGCCTCCGAAAGGGGGCTTTTTCTTTTTCGTATATTTGTCTCATGGCACAAGCATACGGGGCTAGCTCAACAGTTGTTTATGACACCTTGAAGAACCTTACAAATAAGGATCAGCAGGGCTTTATTAGCGACTCAGAATTTTCTCGCTTTGCCGAGATTGCCCAACTAAATATATTCAACTCATTGTTTGACGAGCTCAAAGATTCAATGAGGATGTCTAAGGCTGGGTTCAATCCAGGACGAGACAAGTCAAGAACTAAAAGAATACAAGAAGATCTGGCTTTCTTTTCTAAGAAGGTACCGCTCTCTAAGTCGGGAGACGGGTTTACTAAGCCTGACGACCTCGCTAGGATCGTGGGCATATATACCGCTGGAGATATCCTACTTGATATTTCTACTAAGGTTCCAGTAGAGGTCTGCTATGACGAGGAAAAGATTGAAAGGATTTTATTGAATAACCTTAGCGCACCTACAGAGGACTTTCCAGTTGCGTTAATTTCTGAAGATATTCAGATTTTTCCTACATCTATAAGAAAGATTGAAGTTAGGTACTACAAGCAGCCAGAAGGAAGAAGCAAGACTACTGGAGCTAGAACAACTGATATGCCATCTGTAAACGCCAATGGCGTTGGCTTGGTTGACTTTGACCTTCCCTCTCACTACACTTCTGATCTCGTTTATGAAATCGGAAAGATGATAGGTCTTAACCTTAGAGACCAACAGATCGTGGCCTACACGGGTCAGGAGATGCAAACAAGAAAACAAGCTGAGACATTCTGATGGCTAGAAATACAGTACCCTTATCGCAAGTTATTAGCGACTTCATAATCACGATGGGTGAGGATGACTTCGCTAACCAAGCTTCTGACACTCAGATTCGAACTCACGCCCTTAGAGGGCTAAGAGAGATTGGGTTTGATATGTCCCGAAAGATTAAGTCTTTAAAGCTGTCGGTTAACACAGCTAACAATACCGTTGAGCTTCCAGACGATTACGTGGATTGGAGTAAGGTGGGTGTGGTCGGAGCTGATGGAATTGTTTACGTGTTGGGTGAGAACAAAAACATTAATCAATCTCAAGCTTATTCTAACCACTTAGGCGCTAAGGTAGGAACCCAGGCTGAGGCGGCGGATGATGATAGTGACGGAATACACGACAGAATAGACTCAAAGACAGCCACTGGGGGTGGATCCCCTGGAAGCCAAGATGATGTCTCACAGGGGCTTAACTCAAGCGTATTCAGGAACTACGTGTACGGAGGCGCGGGAGCCATCTATGGAGTCGGAGGGGGACAGTATTACGGCCAGTTTAGAGTAAACTTTGACCAGAACAGAATTGAGCTTGGAGGCTCTCAGTCTTTTGGCGAAGTTGTGATTGAGTATGTAGCTGACGAGGCTAGGTCTAAGAACCCAGACGTCCACGTTTATGTAGAAGAAGCTTTGATGGCCTACATGTACTATAAAATCATCGAAAGAAAGTCTTCGGTTCCTGCTAACGAAAAAGCAAGAGCACGTACAGAATACTACAACGAAAGAAGAAAAGCAAACTCAAGGATGAAGTCATTCACTAAAGAGGAGGCGTTAAAGACAATCAGAAAGAATTTCAAACAGTCACCTAAGTTCTAATGGCGATTGATAAAATAAAACTTAGAGGGCTAGCTAAAGGTAAAGACGAGAGGTTCTTTGCTGAAGGCGACATGCTTGACGCTAGAAACGTCACTATGTCTACTGATGGAGAAACGTCTGGAGGTGTTGTAAAAAACACTAAAGGAACCGTGCCTGGATCTGCTGCGACTACAGGTGATCAGATACCAAACGAGGAATCAAGGGTTGTAGGCAGTGTAGCTAATGACGCTAAGAACAAGGTTTACTTTTTTGTTTGGTCTACCTCCGCTTCAAACCACGGTATTTACGAGTATGATGCATCAAACGATACCTACAGGGCCGTCCTTGTTGATTCTGTTTTAGGTTTTGATAAGTTTGGATTTGTAAAGGCTGATATTATTAACGGTGACTTTAGGAAAAACTCTACCGAAGAAGCTATATTGTATTTTACGGATAACGTAAATCCACCAAGAAGGATAAATGTAGACCGCTCAGCAGATCTTTCATCTTATTCATCGGGAGAGCTTGAGCATGCTATATCGCTAATTAAAACTCCGAGTTTATTTCCTCCCACGGTAACTCTTGCTACGGAGTCTGGAAGAACAACAAACAACCTGTACGGAACGGTTCTTCAGTTTGCTATTCAGTATGTGTACAAGGACGGAGAAAGCAGCGCCTTGTCTCCTCACTCAAAAGTTGTTTACCCAAAGTATATGGGCTTACAGGGTATCGTAGATTCAGATGTTGCTGGAACGATAACTGAAGAGAATGTAGCGTTAGTAAACACCAGGTGGGTTAATGGATCTTTAAACCCTTATAAAAAAGAGGTTTCAAAGATTAGGATTCTTTCGAGAACAGTAAATACGAATCCGTTTTTTATTGTCGATGAGTTTGACCCTAATTCAGACTTAAGTAAAAACTCAAACACCATATACAGTTCTGCGTCTGGAATATATAAGTTCTATAACGACGGTCTATACCTGTATGAAAGCGGAGCAGTTACCGACAAGGTTTTCGACGATGTTCCTCATAAGGCTGTTGGTCAAGCAATATCGGGGAACAGGCTAATGCTTTCTTCTCCAACTTCTGGATACCCAAACGTTCCTGTAACTGCAACTCTATCAGTTGATTATGAGGACACTCCATCTTCTTCATTTGTAGATTCAGACAACTCTACCGCAGCAATTCTTCACGCCCAAAATGTTGGTGCTTATGATAACGAGGACGGATCTTTAAAAATAGACTTAAGTTCTCTTGACTCTACAGTACCAGCAAACACTACGGTAAGAATATTTTTTGAATATAAGCCAACCTCTTTTTGGAACTGGGGTTACTATGATGCTGGGGGCGGATCGACACCCGCAGACAATGAGCTATATAACGTTTCGTTTAATTTAGACTCTGGGGGGTTCACCTCACTTAAAGTCGGCGAGGCTGAAAATAGCCAGTCAATAAGTTCAACAAATGATCTAGGCAGTGAATCATCTCCAGGCCACGCTATGGGTGCCATTACGTGTGATATATCTCACGAAGGAATGAGCTACAGAGGGTTTGAGGCTAGTGTATTTATAGAAGAGGCAATGGATAAGGCTGATGTTATAGCAAAGTTAGCTATTGCCTTAAGCGGTCAGGTTGCTAGATATGGTTATTCTTCTACCACAGACCTTGTGACTTGGTACTTAAGGGCCTCAACTGGAGGAGACTTTCAGTACGAGTTTCTTTCAAAAGAGCTTGATTTTGACCTTTCATTCAGCTGCGTTGCTGATGGAGACTACATAAAAGCTTCTCCTAGGACCTGGAACTACGAATTACCTCAAGGAGACTTGTATAGCGGACAGCCCTCTAGCTTTGCGTTTTCATCTCAAAAAACAAGTCTAAGGCCGTTTAATAATAGTACCGCCACAGGAGTCGCTGGTTCTTGCGAGGGTATGTCGGAAGCTGGCTTTTTTTCAAATACTGCTGTCGCGCCTAAAAGAACGCTAGCGGGATTTCCCCTGTCTACATCGTTTGACTTCTGGTTTGAATATCATTTCACCGCCTCTGGAAACCCCCTAGTGATAACCAACCAGAACGACGGGGCTAAGTCCTATGAAATGATTGCCTTTCAGTCGTTTGCTAGACGAACCTTTAAGGCTGGTAGCACTCATAAATTTGGGGTTGTTTACTTCGATGAATTTGGGAGATGCGGAAACGTAAACGAAATAGGTGATGTTTACGTAAAGCCATTTGGGGATAGCGTAAGAGACGGTAAAAATGGGCCTTGCACGATCTCTGTTGACTTTACATCTCAGCCTCCAGACTGGGCTGTATCCTATCAGATAGTTTATTCTGACATGGGCAGTTGGGAAAAGTTTGAAACCTTTGTTGTTGGGGGAGGCTTTCATAAAAAGGTAGATGGCATTGATAGTTCAGCCCCTACAACCGAAACCGATAAAATTTACCTAAGCCTTAACACTCTAACTAAACAGCAGGAAAAAGGGTCTTTAAAGGATTATGTTTACACCCCAGGAGACAAGCTTAGAATCATAAACTACAGGGACGCACACGACGATACATCTGAAACTTACTTTGCTGGATCTGACTCTAATATCCTTAACGTAAATGGAATAGAGGTTTTTACCACTAATGTCGATCTTAGCACACCCTCTGGCGTTGTTCACACTAATAAGGTTGGTAAGTTCTTAACCGTTTCCACACAGGACGGTCAAGACATTTCAAACTTTGTTCCAGAAGCATCGCCCAATCTTTGGAACCACGAATGCTTGGTTGAGGTGTTAACTCCAAGAAAAGACCCACCTACTGAGATATTTTATGAGATAGCGGAATCAAGGGCTATCTACGGGGTTAGAAATTTATCAGCCCCTAGTAACAACAAACACAACGACGGAAACCCAATACCACTAACTGAGGGCAGCGTGTATATGGGGCTGAGAAGTGTGGTTACCCCTAACATATATAATAATAATAATTACTGGTCAGTTACAAATATTGAAGACTTTGATTTTGACGCTAGAATCATGGAGTCTATGGATGCTTCAGATTACGTTCCTAGCAGATGCTGGAGTAAAGGAAGGGCTCACGTAAAGTATGATAAAGCGGCAACGATAAACTACCCTAACAGAATTGTCTACAGCGACGAGTTTGTAGACCAGCTTGAAAGTATAACGTTCTCAAGCTTTAACCCAGGATCCAACTCCTTTAAAGACATGCCCAGGTCTTTTGGTAGTGTAAACTACATAGAGGAGTACAATCAAGGTCTTGTGTCCATACAAGAGAATAAGCTGTCTTACATTCCTGTAAAGAGAAACATCATCGAGTACGCTGACGGATCCTCTGCAATCACGGCAAACGCGAGCGTATTAGGGACGCACAAAGAAGCGAACGGAGATTTTGGCATAGGATCGGACCAATCGTCCGCTCTAGTTAGAGACGGAATGGTATTCTTTGTGGATAAATCTAGACAGAAGTCTATGATGGCGAGTGGGACAAACATGATTTCTATTTCAGACATAGAGATGAGTTCATTTCTTGAGACTGAGATAAACGACATGGAGGACGCTACTGGATCTGGAGGTAGAATTATAAGCGGGTATGACCCAGACGAAAACTTGTATTTGTTAACCATAGAACCTAAGGTTAGCGGGGCTAGCACAACTTACGCTGGGGTTACTATAGGCTATTCTATATCAGACAAAAGATGGATCAGCAGATATGACTTCAAACCGTCAAACTACTGCTCTATAGACAACAAGCTTTTATCTGGTTTTTGGTATCAGAACACTGATGACACGCAGTCTTACCTGTTCAACAACCACAAGTCAACTACAATGAACACCTTCTACGGAACAGCTTACCCTACTTCCGTTAAGGTTATTTCAAAGATGTCCCCATCTGAAGTTAAGGTTTTCAATGCTGTATCTTACGAAGGTAGCGGTAACGGATACGCGATAACCTCTGGGATTACAACAAACCTGGGCCAGACGTCAGATATTCCTGTAACCTTTACTGAAAAAGAAGGCTCTTTTTATTCGGCTTTCCCTAGAGATACATCGACAAAATACACCTATTTAGGAACCCTCGCTAGCAGGATTGTGAAGGTGTGTACTATGAGTGATTACCCTAGGTTTAACAAGCTTGGCAGTAAAATTACAGGGCAAGGAGTGTTTTATCTAAGCGGCGGAACTTACACGTCGTTTGGTGCTGTTCAATCGTATGACCAATCATCAGGTACTATAACATTAATTTCAGAACCTACGGGCGATGATTCTACGGGCAAGGAGATTTACTTTACTCAAGACGTTAAGGATACAATGAGAGGCAACTGGGCAGAAATAGAGCTAACCAACAGCCTAACCACACCACATGAGTTATATTGCGTAAACACGCATATCACAAGCTCTAAACTACATCACCCTTTAGGGCAACAATAACTATATTTGCACAATGGCCGAGAAAGCAATAGAACTGATAAAGTACCTCCCTGAGGTTTTTGGATATTTTCAAGGAAAGAAGAATATCAAGAACGAGGTAGAAAGACTTAGGAATCAAGAGCCGATTAAGCAAGATCGTTTGCAGATGGATGCTGCTCTTCAAAACCTGAACAGAGCTGGCAATACCACGCAAACATCTGTAGCTCAGGAGGGACTAGAGAGAGGCGTACAGCAAGCCCTGGCAAACAACCCTAGAAATGTAAACCAGCTGTTGGATAAGCTAGCTACAGGCTCTGCTAAAATTTCAGAGTCAGACGCTAGACAGCGCAATGCTATCAACGCCCAGGCTATGCGGGGCAATCAAATGCTAGACGCAAGAAACTCAGCTATTGATCGTTCTAACCTGATACAGGATAGAATGCAAGAAGAGCGAGTTGCTGGCGCAGAAGCCGCTAAGAACAGGCTAAACATGAGAGGGCTTAGTACGCTAGGCTCTATACTGGGGGATAGCGTTGGGCTACTCGGAAATGGCTCAAACCTAAAATCAGGAATGTATGATGAGCCCTTGGGAACTACTAAGGAAGATGTTCTTGATGCTTTTGCTACAGAAAAAAGAGCTCCACTTTCAATAGCAGACATGACCCTTGATGAAAGTAAACTTCAAGATATAAGCCTTGAGGAAGAGGACATTCCCTTGGGCTTCACATTGCCAAAACGAAAATCAGCCCTGGAGGAATATATGGAGGGTGACGGTCAGTTTCAACTTCTTGAAAACAAAGGCTCTTATAACGAAGGCGGCGCTGTGGTCACCCCAGAAGGATACGACCATGACGGAGTTGATATCGACATGAGAGACGCTCAGACGGGAAAGATGGTAGGCAAGGTAGAGAGTGCTGAGATGATCGTTAACTCAGACGACACAGAGAAAGGAATTAGACTAGCCAAGAGTGACCCTAACAACCCACTATCTAAGTGGTACTTGTCTCTTACTAAGAAGTTTAGGGAGCAAGCAAAAAACAGAAAGTAATGGCTGAAAGCAAATCAACACAGAGTTTTTATCCTCAAGGTAATATTGCTGGTCAGGCAGTCAACGACTTTATCGGTCTTCAAGGAGAGCGCGTAGCTAAAGACACGCTATTGCAGAAGCAGCAACAGGCTGTTCAGGTAGCAGAGGCTAAGGCTCAAGGCGATCTCGATAAGGAGCGGATGAAGCAGTACGCTAAGGTTGTAGAAAACCAAAGGAAAGCACAAGAGGCTCAAAGAACCGCAGAGCAAAAAATGCTCAATAGTCTTCCTATTAACGATGGAGGTTTATTTAGGTCTCACTCAGACCCTATTCTAGGCATGGTTGATCAGTTCTCTTCAGACTATGGAGATATAATTGAATCGAAAGGAATGGACTATGCTGTGTCTATGTCTAAACAGATAGACGCTTTTGCAACACAGCTTGAGAGCCTTCACGGAAAAAACATAGCAAAAGGGTTTGCTCTTCAGGGTCAATCGGGAACGCCACTTTCAGGAAAGCCTGGAATGGTTGAGGGCTATGATGATGTGATGTTTCAAAACAATATGTCAGAGCTAAATACTCCAGGGCGCTTTGAGGGGTTTATTGACGAGAACTACAGCTTAATGGTTCGAGACACCAAGTCAGGTCAGTCATTGCCAGCCGAGGAATGGACAAGGGGTCAGCTAGAAACGGTAGGTCAGAGATTTATCAGTCAGCCTAAGATGGACTACAACCAAACTGTTGACGAGCTTTTTTCTGAGCAAACACTAAACGATAAGGGATCTAAGAGAATTCCAGGATACGCTACAAATACAGCTAGGCTTGAAAACTTTTTTGAAACTCATCTTGAAGGAGACAAGAAGGAGGAAGACCCTATATTCATGACAGCAATATCTCAACACGCTAGAGATGAAGGGATAGCTGTTCGACAGGTTCTTGGAGACGATGCAGAAATGGATGTGGCTGTTGAGGCCTTTAAGGAAGATTGGACAAAAAGAATGCAAGGTTTGGTTTCTAGCGAACCAGCCAAGAAGACTGGATCTAGTAAAGCGACTGGGGAGGAGGTTGCAGAAAGTGAGGGTTTTGAAGTTAAGACTCAAAACACTGATATGCTTGAGGAGGCGAAAACTATGTTTATGATGGGGGAAGGGTCCATTGATAGCCAGATTGAATTTATGACTGGAATTGCTCAAATGCCTGGTGGTGTTCGAATCCAAGCGCCAGGACTTCTTCCTGGGATTACGGACGAAAGCAGCGAGGTAATGATTAAAAACGCCTCTTTCTCTGACAGCGGGGACCTTTACTTAAACGTAAGCGGAACTTTTGATATGATTGTTACTGAAGGGGTGCCTGAGGCTGGTATTAAACCTGTTACAAAGCCAGGTCCTGGCTCCAGAGGAACTGTAGTTCAGTTGGGTGACGACAGCCACACAGAAGCGTTGCAGGCCATTGGAGGTAAGCTTTTAAACGAAACAGAATCCACAGCGGTCCAGAAGTTTTACGATGGTCTAGATGGATTTGATCAAGCAGCCTATTACGTCGGTCTTATCGCTTTATCTAAAGGAACAAACCCAGAGTTTGAAAAGAAGGTAAGGAAAGCGGTGGAAGACATGGGGGGTGTAGACTATGAGAAGCTCCAGGCGGAGCTAAGTCAATAATTTTGTAAATTAGCTTTATGAATTCAGGACCAACTCCATCGTCTCCAGATCTTAATGAATTAATTGATCAGGGAGCGGACGACATCAACCTATACAGCCTTGGCTTTAATAGCGATCAAGTCTCAAAGGCCAGGAATCAAAAAAAAAAACCCGATCCAAGCCTAGTAGATACGGGATTAGCATCGGTAGACTCTTTATCGGAGTCTGTATCTCCTAGCCCAAACGCTGACGTACTTGACTGGTATCAGGGTAAAACAATCCTGCAAAAGAAAATCCTTCAGGACGGGAAGGTTGAAGTTGCTCCAGAAGGGGAGATGTTTGTAAAACCATCTGTTGAAGAGATTAAAGCAAATATCCCTTCTGAGGTTTCGGTTAATGAGCCACCTCTTAGCGAGGAGGAAAGATCTTTTTTTGGAGCCCCTGTAAAAACAGACAAGAAAAGAGTTGTTGCTTTTGGTAGAGGGAAAGATTCTTACGAGCGATACAAATCCATGATGGAGGGTCCAGCCGCAACATCCCTCGAATACATGGGTAACGCAAGAGCGGCTGCAAAGGCATTGATGCTAGAATCCGAGGCTAGCCCACAAGAGAGGGATATATATGAAACGCTATTCAGGGCTCATCAAAAAAACCCAAAAGACACTAGGTTTTTGTTTGATGCTTTAACTGACGAAAAACTATCTAAAGCTGTCAATGAGGATCAAGGGTACATTGATTTAAGAAGTAAAGATGCTTCTAAACTAGAAGAGATTAAAGCTAGGATAGAGGAGAACAATTACCAAGACGACACACCAATTCCTGGCGCTCCTTCTTACATGAGGATGGGGGGTCAGTCGGCTAGGCTAAAACGTCTTGGGGATGAAGAAGCCCTTTCGTCTATGATGGCTAAAATGGCTGATGACCAACAGACTGCTATATCAAGGGAAAGAAGGATGGCTCTTGAGTCTGCCTACAGAAAAGTTCAAAAAGCACCAGAGGGCTCAGACAGGATAGTAATGGGTGAGTGGGTGAAAAGGGTCAGGGCTATTGAGGAAGACCTATTTAAAGGAGGTATTCCAGTTGATATAGATGATGATGGTGTTTTTGGAGAGCCTTCAAGCACGACCAAGGACAGGTCCATTGACTTAGCTTTGATGTTAGAATCTGCCCTTACTCTTGTTGCTGCTGGAGCGGGCGGGTTAGCTGAATTAGCCCAAGTACCAGGCGCGGAAAAGTCATTGAGAGATTTCATGGCTGAACAGAGATTAAGAAAAGAATCTTTAAGATCTGAAAAGACTCAATACTCCTCTAACCTAATCGAAGATTATAAGTTTGGGAACCTGGAAGGCGATAGGCTGTTCGACTACATTGACTCAATGGTCGGAAGCGCCATAGAGAGCCTTCCGTTTACTTTAGCGGCCCTTGGGGTTGGAGCGGTAACAAAAAGCCCCACTGCCAGCGTTGGTGCGATGACCTACCTTGCTGGGGCTCAAGCGTATCAGGAATCTAAACTAGACTCAAACTTTGACGAGTTTTCTGTTAACGGTAAAAAGCTAGACACTAGGACCGTAGACGGAGCAAACATGTCTCTTAAGATACAGAGCGCGTACACATCCCTTGAAGGGCCTAACGTAATGTCAGACGAAGAGGGCAGCTACATGATTGTAGACGGTCAGAGAGTAGAGGTGAAAAAAGGAACGGGACAAAGGTTAGGGTACTCTTTTGCTGTTGGTTTAGCTGAAGGCGCTCCAGAGGCTTTTGGTGCTCACGCTCTTTTAACTATCACCAAGAGCGTATCTAAGGGTGGATCTAAGATAGCCCTAGACAGATTTTTTCAAGGAGCTTTAAACGCGGGGGGAAAAGGATTTGGCGTTGAGGCGGGTCAAGAGGCAACCACAGAATACTTAACCATCATGGCTGACGCCTCCATAAAGGGGGAATACATAAGCCCATCAGAGGCTGCCGCGAGGGTGATACAAGCTGCTGGAACAGGAGCGATCTCAGGCGCTGCAATAGGTTCTACAATGTTTGCGGCTCAAAGAGCTTCTACTACATATAAATTAGGGGACGCGAACCAACCCTTATGGCAAAGAATGGAGACTGGGTTTAAAACCCTTGAAATTGCTCATCAAAATAACACGATAGCTACCGCCGCTAACGTTAAGTTTGCCGATCAGGAAAAAGTTGAGAAGGCAGCTAGAGCCCTAGAGGACGCTAATAAATCTGAGTCTTCAAAGCCAGGGGATATTCGTGTGCTAGAAAACAACCTCAACGAAGCTATAAATGAGATGGAGGTCTCTAATGAAGCATTGGGGGATATAGCAAGAGAGGTTTCCAATTCAGGTAGGCCAGAGCTAGCGGCCACATTAGTCGAGCTTGCAAGTACAGCTGAGGGCCTGGAGCAAGCCGCAAAAAACGAAGAGTTTGTTAGTGCAGAGTTTGGTAAAGTCGCACTGTCTCAGCAAGCACAGAAAGCTAGAGAGCAGCTAGACCTTGCGTTTGAGGCTGCTAGAGAGCACTTGGATAAATTCAACAAAGGAAATAAAGTTGCTCCAGTAAAAGAAAGCCTGCAAAAGCCATTAATGGACCTAGAGCAGGACATGCAGTACGAAGCTTCCGAGTTAGCCGAGAAGTTCGGCAAACCAGTCGAGGAGATTCAAGGCTACTTAGACAAGGTTTCTTCGACTACCGCATACGCAGCTATGACTGTTGGAGGTAAAGTAGAGGTATACGACAGCCTTGAGGATTACTTCGCGGCGGTTCCTACAGCTGAAAGACTGCAAACAAAAGCTCAATACGACCCAAAGACGGGAACAGTACATCTGTCTCCTGAGGCTTCTTCATTTGATGTTATCGAGGAGATGATACACGATGAGGTCAACGGCAAGGGATTGAACTTTGAAGAAATGGCTGAAGAGCTGTTAAATTCTGATAACGAGGATATTAGAAGTATTGCTGAAGCTAGAAAAAGAGAGTACTCAGATAGCCAAGACTTAAACGAGGAGATTGTGGTTGGTGTTTTACGTGAAGTAAAAGGAGGTAAATATCAGAACCAAGGATTGAAAGACCTTGCTTCAACCGTAGCCTCTAAGTACGGAACACAAAGAACTACAGCTCAAATGGAGCAGGCTGGAAGAACTTCTAAAGCTGTTGCTTTGGGGTACGCTCAGACCTATCAGAACTTTACTAGGGCTGGATTAAGCGAGTTAGGAAAAAGGGTTGGAGACGAAGTTATTGATGAGCTTCTTTCTAGAAAAGGATTGACTAGGGAGAGTGCTGGACTTTCAGACCTGATTAACATAGCAAATGAGACCCAAAAAGACATGGGGTCTTTACA
>Ga0181395_1000082_pt1 | contig 34147 bp, 54 predicted proteins | sample 18SPOviralmetaG_FD_130124 | JGI IMG/M metagenome (GOLD analysis project Ga0181395, IMG submission 130124) | Marine viral communities from the oligotrophic San Pedro Time Series (SPOT) site, San Pedro Channel, CA, USA - 18 SPOT_SRF_2010-12-16 | ecosystem: Environmental > Aquatic > Marine > Strait...
CAGAGGCAGGAGAACGCCCCCCTTCACAAGATTACCACCCATTGTTAGATGAGCCGCCACTGTCTGCGGCATACTTATTGCCATCCATTTCTCCTAAGAAGACGTCAGCATTACAGCCAACGTGTGACAGGGCTTTAGTCAAACCATCAGTGACAGCCATCTTTGGGGCATCCTCTGCCATACGCCCTTTGACAGAATCAAAGAACTTACGACAGCCAGTGAATGGCCCGAATACATTTGATGGATTGCCATGCCAGACAGAGACATGAGCAAGCACTGCGCTATCTCCGTTACTGACGTTGACGATTTGTGTTTCACTGTGCCAACCCCATCCGTCACCGACAGGGCCAAACTCTTCGGTCATCATTCTGACCTGATATTGTGGATCAATAGCTGTAAAGCTACGCGCTCCAAAGCTGACCTTCTTCAGATACTTGGGGTCTGAAGAGGACAGCCTGTTCCATATTTCCATAGTCATTTTACTTCTCCATTTCGTTTAGTAATTCTTAATGCCCCTCGCTTGTCTCGTCTGACTGTGAGGAAATCACAGTAAACTTCTCTCTCATTTGGGGCGACCATTTCTTTGAGAGACTTCTTTGCGTTCTGGAATACTTTGTCTTGCTCAAGCCCTTGGGTGTATGTGGCTGCTGTGCTGACGAACTCGTTGCTTGTTGAGGCATCTCGTATGACCATGTTGTCCACCTGAATGGAGTTGGTTGAGATGTCTGGCGCTTGAATACCAATCGGCTCTTCGTTGCGTACAACGTGACCCCAGAAATCTGACACCACTGCCCACATAGAATTGAAATACGAGTAGTCATATGAGACAACAGTTGACTCCCATTTATTGTTACCAAAGATTACAGACAGATAAGCATCTGGCGCTCCTGCCAACCGACAATACAATTGTATCTGCGGCATGTAGTATTGGATAACTTTTTCCATAGTGTTGTATGAGTTAGTGTGCTTTGCCTCGACAACAGCATCACCAAACATTGCATCTATTGTACCCTTCACAGGGACAGACCCAATGGTATCTTCATACTCGCACTGATGATCCGACAGCACACAATCATACTCGGTCTCGAACCAGTCAAGGTTAAAGCTCTCAGTATGTATGCCCATTTGGACAGCTAAATTTTTTGACAGATCAGGGGAATCTATCTTCCCTGTTTTGATTTGCCATAGCTCAAGCCAGTCACCCTGCATAATTTTTACACAGTCAGACCCGCCTATGAAGCCAGTTCGTTTCATGATTTTCTCCTTCTGGTACAGTAGCTAGACTACTGCATATGTGCAGACTACGCAAGATACTTTCTGAAGTCAGCTTCAGTTAAGTTTGTAAATTCTAGCAGCCTTTCTTTCTGCTTACCTTTGAGATAGCTCTCGCCAATTGGCTCTCCGTTTTTGATGCGTCGAGCCATTACCTCGTACTCGTCGAGAACATAATTTGTACGCTTGTATTCTTTAGCGTAATGAGGTGAGCTTGTTGCTTTGCTAACGTGTGCATCCCACACATTACCTTCGACATACTTGCCAATGCTAGTTGGTTTCTTCATACTTCAATGCCTTTGTCCTAAAGAACCCTGCATATTCTGGATTCATTGCCATGAACAATCGTGAATAATAGGCGATGTAATTATTACTAATCTTAAAATCTTCGCCTGTTGTTTCGATCATGGTTTCCCATCTAATTCTATTTACAATTAACCAAGCACTTAATCGGTTATGCCCTCGGTTAATTGCTTGCATGGTAAACCTCTCAAAGAGTTCATAGACATGTGGGTTCTCTTTATGCCAAGCCCACCACTTTAATTTATCTGGATTCTCCTTCATTGATTTTCTCCATTAGCTGTTGAAATTCATCGCCACTCATAATGACTAGCGTTTGCGGACTGCCTGTCCGTCTTTTATAGAAGGCAATGTCTCGCCTATCTAATACTGAGAAGGGGCTAGGGAAGTTGGACTTGTCCCTATACTTAACCTCTCCTACCATTTCTCGTCCGAAGACTTCGAGCTTGATGTCTCCGCTATACTCTCCTCCCAAACTGCCTGAGAGGGGTTGCCTCTTCGCTTTGATCGGCGCTTTGATTTCGTTGAGCCAATTGACAAACCACTTTTCGTGGTAAGTTCCTTTGTTCTTGTTACGGTTTGCCATCTGTCTTCCTCATAACAATTAAGGCAGACGTACCAATGCTTTTGATGGGTGGCTGCGCTATTGTTTTTGCATATAGCAACGAACCAATTCGTTACTGTTTCACAAGCAATGCAAGTTATTGCACTACCTCTTTTGGACTTTGATGTCATATTCTAATGCGTCCAACCAACACATCAGCATAAAACCAGATGGGATTCTCTTGTGAGATTCCCACTTGTGGATCAGTGATGACGTACACCCGATGTTATAGGCTAGCGATTCTTGGCTTAAACCTTGCTCGAACCGAGCGTCGATTAACATCTTGATTAGTTTCTCGTAGTCTCTGGGTATAGTCACGGGCTTGTTGAATCGAGTGAAGCTCTTCGATGGCATTGAATACCTTTGCAGCTGTCTCGTACCTTAGCTCTGTCGCTCCATTGATCGTGCGATAGTATGTTGATGTGGGAATTTGCGCCCTTTGGAAAGCTTTGCTCAACGGAATACTATACTCCGTTGAACAATCTATTACGGTTTGTAAGTACGATTTCATACCGCACTTACTGCATAGACGCAGCTAGAAGTCAACCTCCTGTTCTTTTAGCTGAAGTCTATAGCCTTGTATGGCTATGCCAATGTGGGCTAGCTCGGTTGATACCCAACTTGGCCTTACACCAGAGCCATATTGTTTGAGCAGGTCATTGTATTCTTTTCTTTCACGCTCAATGGCTTGCTCAATATCAGTCTTTGTCACTGATCTCTCCTTCTCTCAAGATTTTAAGTTGCAGGATGATTCGTCCCATCCATCCATTGCATAAGCAGCCTTCATTACTTTTGCATTTTTAAGAGTGCTGTAAGTTTTAAACTTATTCCATGACAACAATATTAATCTGTGCTTATGCACTGTTGTCATTTTCTTAAGCCTATGAGCATCTCTGATTAACAGATTCCTTACATAGATGATGGGGTCATCTTCATAGTTTATCTGTCCATCCTTCCAAGTCTTGATGAAGGAGTTGGCTGTTTCTCCAAAGCCAGTCTGAGTTGCGATGTAATGTATAGCTCCAAGAACTTTGTCACATCTAGTGAATGTGTTTCGAGCATAGTCAGCGCTCTCTACTATTAATGGATTAGATTGGAACACATCATCTAACTGAGAAGATGTAAGCCCTGAGTTTTTGGGAGTGTTTAAAGCTATCAAAGCTACATGAGTAATCGTTGCTGCAAGAATCCCATGGTTTGTATAGCCTCGAACTTTAAGCCTGTCTGCGTAGACTCTTTTTCTACCGCTATCTATTGTAACCATAGCCCTTTCTTCTAAGTCTTTTACTAAGATAGTCCAGAAAGGTTTGCCTGTTTCAAGACATGCTGTTAGTCGTTGCTGTCCATCAAGCAGTATATTTGTATTAGAAACACAGATTGTATTGCCATTAAAATCAAAGGAATTGTTAGCCATATCCCTTGAGTATTGTGCAACTAATTTTCTATTGATCCTTCTGTTCTTTGTATTGATCTTTAATAATTCTGCTGCATGATCTGGTGTTATTAAAGTTATCTCAGCAGATGAGTTTGGTTTTACATACTGGTTCATAATCTACTCCTTTTCAGTATGGGATTTCGTCATCAATAATTGGTGGCAGATTTTTCTGCTCCCATTTAGCGATGGCTCTTGCGAGAAACTTTTTACGATTAAACTTATCGTTTAGTAACTCAAGGTCATCAGCAATCTTTTCAATTACGATTGGTGATGATACAAGCGGGGCTAAGTGATCCGCTATGTATTCAAAATGTCCGCGTGTTGTTTTCATATTACCATTCTCCTCCTTGGAATTTAAATTCAAAATCTCTGAACATATTGGACTGCTCTGCGATATAAGAGTTAGCTCTTTCCATTGCTTGCTCTGCGCCTAAACTAGTAATGCTAAAGCTTCTGGTCATGCCAAAATCTTTTTGATGTGGTGCTTTTGACATGACCATAATCCATTGTTGTTTCATGCTAGCTCCTTCCATGCGCTAGAACGCATTGCACTGGTGATGATTGCCTCACGGTTATGACGCGCTGTATGAGGGCTGCGCATATCCTGAGTGTGTGTCGCCCAATGCGTTAGGGTATTGTATAAAGCCCACTTGTTTGGGCCGAGATGTCCTCGCTCGTCACCCCATAGACCGAGCAGGTTTTCTAGTTGGCGCTCGTTGGTCTTGATGGTGTGGGCTTGGCGAGTGTGCATTTTGCAGAGGTGCTTCTTGAAGAAACTTTCTGCTTGGTCATTGCTGATCTTCACACCCATGTAAGATTGCCATATGCCTTTTTGTTCTTTGAAGGCAGACATGCCATTGGCAATTTTGATTGCTGATCCTTCTACGTTGATGGATCGTGTGTGTTTATATTTAGAATAAGCAGAGACATCAGCAGTAGTGCAACCATTCAGACACCATAACCGATTGCCTTGACTCCATTGAGCAAACGACCAACTGCCATCAAGACTGTTGGTTGCTAGCGCTTCGTAATGTACATAGTCACCGACCTGCGGTTCAACAGTTACATCAGGCCACATAATCTTAGCTCTTAGCTTGCGACCACCTTCGTAGACCTCGATCTTAGTCTTGAAGTCTGAGCTAATGTTGGCTGCTTTAGCTGCATCAATGATTGATTCAACAGCTAGGTCATGGCTAACAGGTTTGTATTTACTGCCGTGAACACCCATCACTTCATCAGTGTCAGTGCGGATCACCTGTACCGAATTGGGTACAGGCTCACCAGTCATAGCGTTAGGCGTTGCCATCATCTTGATTGGGAAGTTCCAATCGTTTATGGGCTTCATAAAAGTCATTTTGTTTCTCCTTTTCATGACTGTAGGGACTGCTAGTATGCAGTGTTAATAATTAATAATCTATTGTTACGTTACGTCACTTTGCCTCCTTATATAAATAACCGGACACTTTACTTGTGGTTGTATACTAATTACTCGGACGCTTTTGCTTGTTGACAGAGTTGATACAGTTGAAGTTGATACTTAGTCATACCAACGATGGATGCGTCCATGCTTTAAGCTTTGTTGAGTAGCCCCTTTCTTTTTAGACCTGATGCGGCGGCGTTCTTTGCGATTAGTCACTTCAAACTTAGGTTCTTCTTTAACCTTTTGAACTTTAGAATAAGCAGTGATTGTATGTGTCATAATTTCCTCCTTGGCTTTGCAGTTTCCATAGCCGACTAAGTTTAGAAACAATAGTCAGCTATCAAAACCACAACGCTCGGCGCTGTAGCTATGACCCCCAGAGCCGCATCAGGTAAGTAATGATAACACAACAAACAGCGCCACAAAGAGTGACGCTGCTGCGATTGTGTCTGACAGTAGCGGTGGCATTAAGCCACTCGCTTTCTGAGTTCAGAGAAGTTACGTTTCTTGGGGGTGGCAACCGGCTTGTTCGGTAGCCAAGTCTCACCGCCGCTAAAGTGTTTATAAACTTCAATGTCTGCATCGTGGCGGACTTGAAGCTCCTCAAGCTCTGGGCAAAGGCGATCAATCCAACGTTGAGTGCGTTCTTGATCGTGTAGATTCTTAACCTCAACAGCTATGTCATATTCAGCTAGCGCGTCAGCAATCTGCTTACGTTTGAATTGCAAGCTGTTGTGTGACGTATAGCAAGCATCTCTAGATAGACCTACGAGGAACTTGCTATTATCGTGGTTATGATAGTTTATAACTTCGAGTTTCAGTTTTGCGAGTTTAGATAATACCTTAGTCATTGCTAGTTCTCCTTGTTATGTGGTGCGAGGATCATCCCCGCACGACGACTTGAAGCACGGAGCAGAAACGCCCAAAGGCGCTTGCAGTTCGCAATATCCGAGGTACGAGCGGTATTGCGAACTGTTTCTGCCCGATGCTCAACAAAGACGGGCGGGGATGACCGCAGCCTCCACTAACAAGGTGATCGACGCTTTGACTAATTATCTGAACAAGCAAACTGTAACGAGCGGTGTAGTATGTGGTAGTGCGTCAATAGCTTTGGCAAGGTGTGACGTAGGATAATTAGCAATGTTACGTTACGTCACTATTGACAGTACATTACAGGATGGTGTTAGCGTGGGGGGAGAGAGGGAGAGGGGGGCAAGCGAATGAGACATACAATGATACAATCCTTCTTTATGATGCTTGCACCATCTAGCAAACACAGACAACAACAGTTAGCTATGTGTATGTCATCAGCATAGAAGAAAGGATTGTAACATGGGTGAAGTTACCCGAAAGTTGACAGATAAACAGACAGCCCTCGTTGACACCATTGTAGCAAATGGCTGCTCCATCAAGGATGCTGCTCCTTTAGCAGGTTATGCAGTTGGCGAATCTGGAAGGGTAACTGCAACCAAGACTATGAAGTTGCCTCATGTGCAGCAGTACATGATGGAAAGGATGAATGAGGAGTTTGGATTATCTGCTACTATCGCTGCAAGACAACTCCGTACCCTAGCTTCTGGGGCTAAATCTGAGTATGTCCAGTTAGAGGCATCGAAGGATTTGCTAGACCGTGCAGGGTATAAACCGATTGATCGCAGCCAAGTGCAGGTTGCAGGGGACATACGAGTCTCAATCGATCTAGGATAAAACTGTTCATTGATCGTTCCGTCATGGGGGTGGGGGGGAAAAACTGTGTAACCTGTTACTGTAATAGTCTCCAACTCACATTATTCTGCTCAGAAGCAAACAGACTAATTTGTGCATTGTGAAAAATATTTTTATCTGCATAAGGTTCTGACATGAGTAGATTTGATCGTACCCCAGAGAAGCAGCCGGATAGGGCTGACATGACTGTCGCCAAAGCTGCGCTCAAGAGTGGTGGATACTTAAGAAAGAAGAAGGAATAAGTTGATGGAAGGCACAGCAGCCATTACTGAAGACAACGAGACTCGTCGTTTAAGGGGCGGCCCTAAAGAGCAGATTAAAGGTTTGAAGTCTGTTCTTCGCCAGATAAGCAAAGAAATTAGTAAGCTGAAGGGTAGCGGAAAAAATGTTAAGACTTATTCTTTTTCTGAGGATGGAAGTTATGAAAAGCTGTCAAACAAAGAAAAGGTTCAAGAGCTAAAGCGTGAAGTTAAACATGCTCGGACTTTGCTGCGCGATGCTAGAGGCGAAGTAAAGTTTGACAAAAAAATCAACAAACCAAAAGCAAGGTATAGCGGCAAAGGCGGCGGCGGTATGTACTCTCCTAGCAAGCCTCTCAAGGATCAGTCTTTGCTCTCTATGGCTAAGAAGAGGCAGATGTGAGGAAGGAACACAAAAGCAAGACTGGCGGCTTGACTGCTGCGGGCCGCGCTCATTTTAAGCGTACTGAAGGTGCTAACTTAAAGCGTCAGTTAAGCAGTGGTACGAATCCTCGTCGTGTTTCTTTTGCTGCTCGGTTTGCAGGAATGAAAGGGCCGATGAAAGATGAGAAGGGTCGCCCGACTCGAAAGGCATTGGCATTAAAGAAGTGGGGCTTTGGCTCTGTGGAGGCGGCTCGTAACTTTGCGAAGCGGCATAAGAAAGGATAGATTATGTGTTTTGCTAGCAGCGCTCAGAAGACAGCAGAAAAGTATTATGAAGAGATGAGGGTAGACCCTGAGGCTTTGCCTTCTCTTATGATGGACAAGAAGAAGCGCAGCGATGTGAAGTTAGGGGATGTTCCAAAGCCGATAAGCGGTAATCAGAGTTCTTCGTTGCTGACAGCTTTAAAGAGTAGTTATTGATGCCAGAGCAGAAGACATCTCCGTCTGAAAGAAAGTACGATAGCCTTCTCAACCAAATGAAGGCTTTTGAGATACCCACTAAGGTAACGGATGAAGAGGCACAGAATAAATGGCTTCGCCGTTATCACAATGTAATGGTAGACGTTGCGTCTTACATTCGCGGCAAAGACCCAAAGTATAAGTCTCTTCTCAGCCAAGCAAAAAAGATTGAGCGGAGGTGGAACTTAGAGGGAAAATACACTAGGGGAGGAAAAGATTAATGGCGTTTTACATTGCGCATACTGAAGAATTATGGACTGGGGAAACCCATACAATTGCAGGGATTCATTACACTGGTAAGACGCGCATGGCTGATGCCAAGCGTTTAGTCGAAGGGCCAGAGCCAGTAAGGGCAAGAACAGCCAAGGGATCGTACAAGGCTGACAATCCTTCTACGCCTGACATTGATGAATCGAAAACTGCGCCTAAAAAGAAAAGGAAAAAAAATGCCTAAAGTTAATGGAAAGACTTTCTCCTACAGCAAAGAGGGAAAGAAAGCTGCAAAGGCTTACGCTCGTAAAAAGAACAAGAGTGTGAAGAATGGCAGTAAATGAAGCAGGTAATTATACCAAGCCCAAGATGCGGAAGTCTTTGTTCAACAGAATAAAGGCCGCAAATGTTCAAGGCACTGCGGCAGGTAAGTGGTCTGCGCGTAAGGCTCAACTCTTAGCCAAGCGATACAAAGCAGCAGGTGGAGGATATAGGTGAAAGCTTCTCAGAAATCATTAATGAACTGGGGCAAGCAGAAGTGGCGCACCAAGTCTGGCAAAAAGTCTAGTGAGACTGGTGAGCGTTACCTTCCTTCTAAAGCTATCGCTGCTCTTAGTGATTCTGAATATGCAGCTACAACCAGAGCTAAACGAAAGGGCAAGGCTTCGGGCAAGCAGTTTGTGGCTCAACCGAAAGCAATTGCTGACAAAGTAAGGAAGTACAGGACTTGAGCTTTACCTCTACGATTACCCAACAAGACCGCGATATGCTGCGCGGCATTGTTCGCAAGGTTCATCTATCAAGTGTCATTGCAAAGTTCGGACAGCACTTTGTTACAGACCATGAGTGCGACAAGCTCATTGACAGCATTGCGCCAGAGGTGGTTGAAGATATGATCCGCTTTGGAGTTAACAAAGGGCTTAGATGATAGACTTCAAGTACAAGCCAGATGGAGAAGTCCTAAAAGTATTTATGAAGGACGATACATTCTTTCGTGGCATAAGAGGGCCAGTCGGTTCTGGCAAGTCCGTTGGCTGTTGTGTAGAAGTGTTTCGCCGCGCAATCCAACAAGGCAAAGGGCCAGATGGAATCCGCAAAAGCCGATGGGCAATCATTCGTAATACCAATCCCCAACTTAGAACCACCACCATCAAGACATGGCTTGACTGGTTTCCAGAATCAGACTGGGGTAAGTTTACTTGGTCAGTGCCATATACGCATCACATTAAGAAGGGCGACATTGATCTTGAGGTTATCTTCTTAGCTTTAGACCGCCCCGAAGATGTAAAGAAACTGCTATCTTTAGAGCTAACTGGCGTTTGGATTAATGAGGCTAGAGAAATTGCGAAGAGTATTATTGACGCCTGTACTATGCGTGTTGGGCGTTTTCCTTCTATGCGTGATGGTGGCCCTACTTGGACTGGTGTCATTGCCGATACCAACGCGCCTGAGGAAGATCACTGGTGGCCGATTATGGCAGGTGAAGTTCCAGTCCCAGATCATATACCGCGTGAGCAAGCTAAGATGTTGGTTAAGCCAGACAACTGGTCTTTCTATACCCAACCCTGCGGCATGGTTGAAAAGAAAGGTGAAGAGGGCGAGATAGAAGACTACGAGCCAAACCCCAAAGCCGAGAACACAAAGAATATGCTCAAGAGTTATTATTCCAATCTAATAAGGGGTAAGACTAAATCATGGATAGACGTGTATGTGATGAACCGTTTGGGCCACATCCAAGATGGGAAACCTGTTTACCCGATGTTTGCAGCAGAAGTACACATAGCAAAAGAAGAAATACCAGTAGCAGCAAATTCCCCAGTTTATGTTGGCGTGGACTTTGGCTTGACCCCTGCGGCAGTGCTTGGACAAAAGGTTCGAGGGCGATGGTTCATTCAATCCGAAATTGTAGCCGTAGACATGGGCATCGTGCGTTTTGCCGAAGTTCTTAGAAATGAGCTAGCTATAAGATTCGCGGCAGCGTCAGAGGTAATAATCTATGGCGATCCCGCAGGTGATTTCCGCGCACAGACTGATGAGTCTACTCCCTTTCACATCTTGCGCGGAGCAGGTTTGAGGGCGTTCCCTGCGCCTTCCAACTCCGTTGACCTTCGGCTTGAGTCAGTGTCCTCCCAGCTGACAAAAATGGTCGAAGGGAAACCTGCTTTATTAATTGATCGCAGATGCCCACAGCTAATCAAAGGCTTTGAGGGCGGGTATGCGTACAAGCGGATGGAAGTTTCTGGCGAAAGATACGCAGACAAACCAGACAAAAATATGTTTAGCCACGTTCACGATGCTGCACAGTACCTTTTCTTAGGTGCAGGTGAGGGTCGAGCGCTCATGAATACCCAAAAACCTGCAAGAGTATCCGTTGCAAAACGTAGCTTTGATGTCTTTTCTAAGCAGTCACGCCCTAAAAAGCAGGGGTTTTGGGCAAGAATGTAGTTTGTGCATTGTGATTTATCCTGTTCTATGGTTACGAATGTAAAAAATAAAGGAGCTTATTATGTGTTTTGGTGGTGGTGGCCCAACTGATGCAGAGAACAAAGCAGCAGCAGAAGGGCGTGTTGCAGCAGATGCGGCAAAACAAGAAGAAATTCAAGCTAGAGCATCTAAAAAACGTGAAGATGTAACTGAGGCTATTGAATCAAGCACTGAGCGCCGAGGCGGTATGCGTGGTGGCGCAGGTCGCAGATCACTTATGAGAGCAGGTGGCGCAGGGTTTTTAGGTAGGTTTGGCTAATGGCTGACGATCCAATTGCAAAGCAGTACATCGAAAAGTACAACAAGGCTAAAGCTTTTCGTGAGAACTGGGTTTCTCTTTTTGAAGAGTGTTATGAATATGCGCTGCCTCAACGAGAGTCATTCTATTATGAAGAAGCAGGGCAACGCAGGGATGACAAAATCTTTGACGAGACTGTTGTAGTTGGGGTTCAGGAATTTGCTAGCCGCTTACAGTCGGGCATAGTTCCTAACTTTGCACGATGGGCTGATCTTATGGCAGGTAGTGAAGTGCCTCCAGATCAAAGAGAGGCTATTGATAATGAGCTAGATGAAGTCACCGAATATGTTTTTGAGGTTTTACAGAACTCAAACTTTAGCCAAGAGGTGCATGAATCCTTCATGGACTTGGCTGTCGGGACTGGTGTGTTGTGCGTAGAAGAGGGCGATGCAGTAAACCCAGTAAACTTCTCAGCAATACCGCTTCCTCATGTAGTGCTAGACACTGGCCCCGACGATAGAATTGACCACGTTTACCGTGAGCGCAAGAAGGTTAAGTTCGATCACCTTTCTATTATGTACCCCAAGGGAAAGTTCAGCCCGAAGGTGCAAGCGTTGATGGGGGCTAATCGTGAAACAACTGTTCTTGAAGTTGTTTGCAGAGATTACTCCAAGAAGAACGAAGATGCTTTCCTTCAATATGCAATCTGCCTGACAACAAACACCTGCTTATATACGAATGAAATGAAGGGCCTTGGCTCTAATCCGTTTATTTGCTTCCGTTGGTCTAAGTGTGCAGGTGAGATTTATGGACGAGGCCCACTACTTAATGCGCTGTCTTCAATTAAGACAACGAATCTCACCATCCAGTTAATCCTTGAGAACGCACAGATGTCGATCTCTGGCATATATCAGATGGAAGATGACGGCGTAATCAACCCTGACACGATAAATTTAGTGCCCGGCACAATTATACCGAAAGCTATGGGGTCAACTGGCCTTCAGCCTATCCAAGCAGCAGGTAAGTTTGACGTTGCGCAGCTTGTTCTTAGCGATATGCGGCACAACATTAAGACTGCACTGTATAATGATATGCTTGGCAAGCCTGATACCACACCTGCAACTGCTACAGAGGTTGCAGAACGCATGGCAGACCTGTCTCGCAGGATGGGCGCAGCCTTTGGCAGACTGCAAGCAGAGCTAGTTCAGCCAGTATTGCAGCGCGTAATCTACATTCTTAAGAAGCAAGGGCGCATTGAAGTTCCAACAGTCAATGGGAGAGAGGTCAAGGTTCGCTCTGTATCTCCATTAGCTCAAGCCCAATCTAATCAGGATATTTCTAGCGTAGCAAGATTCCTAGAGTTGGTTGGCGGGACGTTTGGCCCTGAGATGTTGCAGCTTCTAATTGACGGTGAACAGACAGCAATTCACTTAGCTAAGAAATTTGGTGTGCCAGAGAGCTTGATTCGTGATGAAGAACAGCGTAAACAAATAGCTGCATTAGCGCAGCAAATGGCGCAGCAGCAACAGCAACAGGGACAGATGGTTGCCGAACAAGGTTAATATTGGGATCGACGGAATACAAAGAGCCTCTGCTAAAGATGTAGAGGTAAGCCACAATATCGCTCATGTATTTAGTTCGCCCACAGGACAGGAAGTCCTGCGTTATCTGCGCTCCATTACAATCGAAATGGTTAATGGGCCTAATGTGACTACAGAAGAGTTGCGACATATAGAGGGGCAGCGATATATCGTTGGCCTTATTGAGCAACGTATCTCACATTCGCACAGGAGTAAGAACAAATGAATGAGACAGTAGCCGAAGCAACAGCCGAAGTAGCTGTAGAAGCGCCAACAGAAGAGCGTGATTTTGTTGTAGCAGAGGACAGTCAGCCACAACGACCTGAGTGGTTGCCCGAAAAATACAACACAGGTGAAGACTTAGCTAAAGCATATAAGGAGCTAGAGTCAAAGCTTGGCACAAAAGATGAAGACATTCGATCTAAGATCATCGAAGAGATTCAGACCGAAGCCTTTAGCGAGAGGCCAGAGTCAGCAGGTGATTATCAACTGCCAGATATTGTGAATGAGGAAATGGCTGTAGATAATGAGTTGCTCAAGTGGTGGGCAGATCATTCATACGAGAACGGCTTTTCTCAAGATGAGTTCAATAAAGGCATTGAAATGTATGCTCAAGCGACTGGTGGGCAAGAACCAGACCTTGATGCAGAAGCTGCAAAGCTTGGAGATAATGCTAATGACCGCATACAAGCTGCGTCTATGTTTGCAAACAAGTTCTTTCCAGAGCAAGCAATCCCTGCGGTAGAGCGCATGTGCGAAAGCCATGAAGGAATCCTTGCTCTTGAAGCCGTAATGGAAGCAATGAAGGACGGATCGTTTACAGGCGAAACGCAGCCGAGTGCAGGTCAAAGTGAGGCCGATCTAAGGGAGATGATGAATGACCCAAGATACCATAAAGACCGCGACCCTCACTTCATCAAGCAAGTCACCGAAGGATTCCAAGCCCTTTACCCAAACAGAGGTTAAGATTCTAAAAAGGGGGCGTTATTACATGACCCCCTTTACCTTACGTCATGTTGATGAGGTCGTTGCCAACTTAAGTAAGGAAAATAAAAGAGAGCTTGCCATCTTAGGTCACACTGACGTTGAGCAAGCCATCATTGAAATGTACGAAACATCTGAGTGCTATCTTGTAAGGCGAGAGGGCGAAAGCTTTATAGCTGTTGGGGGTTTGTTCTTTACTGAGGATCAAGACTTTCCTCAAATGTTCTGCATGTTCTCAAATAAAATAAAAGAAAACTTCACTATGCTAGCGCGTGGATCAAGGATGTTGGTTAACTTCTTTGACAAGACTCAGCCCAATATGACCATGACTATCCTAGCCGATTATGAGGGAATATTGCAGTGGGCAGCTTGGCTTGGCTTTGAACCTGTTGGTATTTCAGTGCTAGGAGAAAACAAGTATGTTGAATTTGTGCGTTGCAATCCGAACAAAAAGAATGTTTACGATAGCTCATTACGGCCCATAATGCACTGAAAGGCCCGAAAGGATACCCTTATTGAAGTGCGAGAGTGGACACCCGTTGTAAACCGTAACTTCAATTAGGACTGTGAAAATGGCTAATACAATTGACCAAGCCTTTATCAAGCAGTTTGAAACCGAAGTTCACATGGCGTATCAGCGTATGGGTTCTAAACTACGGAACACTGTTCGCTCTACTAATGTGACTGGTTCAACTGCTCGTTTCCAAGTAATCGGAAAAGGCACAGCCAATACGAAATCTCGTAACGGCAACGTAACCCCAATGGAATTGGCGCATACAAACGTCGAAGTCACTATGGCTGACTACTATGCACCAGAGTACATTGATAAACTAGACGAGTTGAAAATCAACATCAACGAGCGTCAAGCTGTAGCTCAATCTGCTGCTGCTGCGCTTGGTCGTAAGACAGATGAGATTCTAACAACTGCTCTTGATGCAGGTGCTAACTCAACTCAAATCCACGACACTGGCTCTGCTTTGGCAAAGGCTGATCTGCTTTCTCTCTTTGAGACTGTTGGTAATGCTGACATGCCAGAGGACGGACAGCGTTTCTTGGCAATGTCTCCTGCGGGATTTGCTGATCTGTATAACATTACAGAGTTTGCATCTTCTGACTTTGTTGGCGATCAGAACCTGCCGTTCGCGGGTGGTATCACCATGAAGGAGTTCTTGGGCTTTAAAATCTTCTCAACGTCTGCGGTTGCAGGTGGCAAAAACTTTGCTTACCACACAAACGCTGTTGGCCTTGGCATCAATGCTGATGTTCAAACTGAGGTCAACTATGTTGCAGAAAAAGTCTCACACCTCGCAACCTCGATGATGTCAATGGGGGCTGTCGTTATTGACGATGATGGCGTCTATGAAGTCCTCGACAATAACTAAGGAGAGTAAAACATGGCTTATGCAGCAAGTGGACTAGCTCGAATTGGTGGTGACTCAAACGGAAGTTTGTGGATGTACACAAGCGCAGACGCAATTGCGACTGTAAACACAGAAGGTTACTTTAACAGTGCAGCAAATATGCTAGCTGTTCGTGACCTAATTATTGTTTGTGACACTAATGTTCCATCAACCAACTTTGTTAATGTTCTCTCGAACACTGGCACTGTAGTCGATGTTTCAAACGGCACTGCTGTCGTTGAAACAGACGGCGATTAATAAAGGGGTGGGGGCTTCGGCCCCCATACTGCCATGCCAAAAGTAGCAGATTCCGCAATAGAAGTTGCAACCAACGCCTTATATCTTATTGGCGCAGATGCCATTACTGACTTTACTGCTAATACAGTAGAGGCAAAAGTTGCGAACGCTCTTTATGAAGACACCGTTCGGACATCGTTTGCTTCTTTTCGGTGGCGTTTTGCAACTACACAATTTAATCTTACACGGTTAGCAACAGCGCCCAAGGGCAAGTTTGAGTCTGCTTACCATATACCTTCTTCTTGCATTACAGTAATAGGCGCAACAATTAATGATGCTCCAATTAAATACGATATTTATGGTAATAAAATATTCTGCAATGCAACCTCATCGGATACTGTAGTCTTAGACTATGTTGAGCGTGAAGCTGAATCCAATTGGCCTTCTTACTTTACAACGCCAATTCAGTTTTCGCTTGCTGCATCCTTTGCAATATCAATAGCTAAAGATGCGCAGTTAGCTAGCTTGATGGAGCAGAAAGCAGCCTCATTGTTTATTAAGGCTAGAAACATTGACTCGCAGCAACAGACAACGCGCAAGCTAAACACTTCGAGGTTTATTACTGAAAGGCGCAGCTAATGCAAAAAATCAGAGTACCAATTAGCAGCTTTCAGTATGGCGAAATAAGTGATTCTCTTATTATGAGAACTGACACCGCTGTCTACAATGCGTCAGCGCAAAGCCTACAGAACATGGTTGTTATGGCAGAGGGGTCTGTTAAGAAGCGTTATGGTCTGAAACATATTTATAATTATAGCTTAAATGATTCTACTAAAGAACAGTCACATTTGTTTCCTTTCGTTTTTGATGAAAATGAAGAATACATTATTTCGGTAGAGCATCAGAAAGTAAGATGCTTTCGCCTTCTAACAGATGGTACAGTAAGTCTTGTTGCTACTATAACAACAGACACAAGCAGCGCAGCGCTTCCCTTCGATCAGGATTATTTAAAAGAATACACTACATCGCAGTATGGTGATGTTATGTTTATATCGCACCCACTGTTTGCGCCAAGGATGTTAACACGCACAAGCCTTACTGCATTTGAAATTTCTACATACAGCTTTGACAAAAGGGCAGATAACAGCGCTACGTTTCAACCTTACTCTAAGTTCCAAGGTCATGGCGTAACGCTTGATCCTAGCGCTACAACTGGGACAGGAATAACCTTAACAACAAGCGCTGCATATTGGGATACAACAGGAAGTCAGTCTGGTGGCAACTATCCCGACTCCCTGCATGTTGGCGTAGTGGTTAGATATAGCGGCAATGAGATTACAATAACTAGTGTTCAGTCTGCAACTCAGGCAACAGGTAATGTTGTTGACGAACTATCAACTCGCCTGTCTGTTTTAAACCCATTCCGCACTATTGACGGAAGCACAACTGTAGAAGTCACAATGATTGAGCATGGTTTTGCAGGTAGTGAATCCATTACTTTTTCTGGTGCTTCAGCAACTGGCGGCATTAATACTGGCAACTTAAATGGGGCTAGAACTGTAAGCGGCATTATCGACGAAAACACATTTACGTTTACTGCGGGTGGTGCTGCTTCTTCTGCCGAAGATGGTGGTGGTCAAGTAACTGTTGTAACCCATGCGCCTAGAGCAGATTGGGATGAGCAAGCTTGGTCGGCTAAGAGGGGCTACCCTGCGGCTGTTGAGTTCCATGAGAACCGTCTTTGCTTTGGGGGCACAATAGCAGAGCCAGATAATATCTGGATGTCACAACTTGGTGAGTTCTTTAACTTTGACGTAGGAGATGCAGCAGATACAGATGCTATCTCTATGGTAGCTGCAACAGGTGATGTTAATGAAATAAGGTATCTTGTTTCAAACAGAGACTTGCAGGTGTTTACTGCATCTAATGAGCTTTATATTCCAACTTACCTTAATCAAGCTATTACGCCGACTAACGCACAGATAAGAAAGCAGACACCATATGGGGTCGAACACGTTGAGCCTATGTCGATAGACGGCGCAACAATCTTTGTGCAGAATAATGGTAGGATTATTCGGGAGTATATCTACACTGACACAGAAGAAGCCTATACTGCGACATCTGTTTCCACGATTGCCTCTCATCTAATAGATGCCCCAAAGTATTTAGCCATTGTTCATAGCGGCTTTGGGCTTCCAGATTCATATGCTGCCTTAACTCTTAACAATGGCGACCTTGCATTGTTCTCCTCAAACAGAGCGGAGAAGAGAGCATCATGGACTAGGGTAGTAGCCAATGGCACATTTGGATCGGTTTGCAGCATTGAAGATCGCTTGTTTGCTAATGTCTATGATTCAAGTGGTAACTTAAAGCTATGTGAGTTTGACACTGAGGTTGGTTTGGATTTCTGGCTGTATGGTGCAGTATCAACAAACCTTGTTGATGTAAGCGCTGTATATTCTTCTGGTGATTCTGTTGATGTAATAGCAATTAAAAACTCTACTCAGTATTCTCTTGGCTCTTTTACTGTAAATGGAAGTAATAAGGTTGACCTTACTGCCCACGCCTCAGAAAGCTATACCCATGCTTATGTAGGCAAGAAGTTTACAGCTCAGATAATAACAAATCCTATTGATGCTGCTGTAGGCAATGGCCCTGCAACTGGTAGCGGAAGAGGGATTACTAACATTGTTTTAGACTTAAAGAACGCAAACTCAGTTAAGGTAAACAGCAGAACGCCAACGATGTCTTCTGGATTTACTGGTAAAAAAGAGTTCCGCTCTTTAGGTTATAGTCGTGACCCACAGGTTACAATCGAACAAGATGACCCGCTTACTATGCAGGTCAATGGAATAATTGCGGAGTTAATAATATAATGTCATTACCTTTAATGTTTGCTTTTATTAGCGCAGCAGGTCAAATGCAAGCAGGTGCGGCAGCAGAACAGTCTGCTAACTTAGACGCTTTTAATATAGAGACCGATAAAGTAAGGAGCGCAATAGAAACTCGACAGCGCCATGCCGCTAGACGAGAGGCTTACGATAGAAATACCTCTGCCAACATTGCAGCCGTTTATGCTAGCGGAAGAGATGTATCTAGCCGATCTGTTGAGGCTTTCCTTGGAGCGCAAAAAGAAACCTTGGGTAAGGATATTAGAACGTCCGATCTTATGGGGATGTTTGAGGCTATGAAGCTAAGTCAGCAAGCAACAACAACAAGGGTTGAAGGCAGGGCCAGAAAGCAAGCAGCGATGATTGGTGCATTTACTACAATTGGCAAAGGCATTGCTGATTATGGCGATTACAAGACCCCATAGACCAAGCAGGAAATAGGAAAATAAGCAATGGCAATGATTAGAGAAAAGCGTGAGTTTAGAATCTCGCCCATTGGCGTTGCGCGATCATCTTCCGCAGGTCAAATTACTGGCGAGGCAATAGCGCGAAACGCAGCAAAGGCCGAAGCGGTTGCTTATAAAAGAGCAGTTCAAGATGCCGAGGCGCATGGCATTGATCTAGCCAATGCTTTGTCTGGTGAGCAGGTGATGGCACTTGACCCCTCCACAGGGTTGCCAGAAGTTCACGAAGGGCCAAAAGGTTTAGGTCGTGTCGCTCAACAAGCTTACCAAAACGTACTGCTTACAAGATTTGAGCAAGAGTTAGGAACTCAAATTGATGGCAAGATGAAAGAGCTTGCCCTCAGATACGATCTTAGCCCTTCTGGATTTAACAAAGCAGCATCAGAATACATTGCGCAAATGGCGAACACTGAAACAAGCACAGTGTTTAGCAATGAAATTGTAAGAGTTGGTCAGGCTGTAAAGCAGGGGTATGCCCACAATCTTAGCTTAAAGGCTTTAACTAGAGAAAGAGCAGAGCAGGTTGATGCTCATAAGTTAAGGGTACAAGAAAGACAGGCTGCATTAGAGATTGCTGCAAGAACAGGCAACACTGAGCAAATTCAGCTTATCCTTAAGCAAGGCGCTGTTGACGATCAGAATATGGCTAACTCTCAGCTAGTAACTGCTAGCTCAACAAAGCTAAATTCTAAGTTTGACAATGTTGCAATAGCGCGTGGCACTCTAAGAAGTGTTATTGAGACTGGCAATTTCACTCACATGGAGTTGCTAGAAATCCAGTCAGCCGTTGATATGGGGAACTTAGGCGGTCTTTCAGAAGAAATAAAAAATGCTCTTGGAAAAGACTTTCAAGATGTTCTTTCTGACCCATCAACCTTCGAGCAGTTTACCCAATATGCCAATGAGTACATGGGAGATGCCGTTGGCGCTTCTTCGATTAAGCTTGCCAAGTCTGTCCAACAGGCGCGTGTTGACGCAAACTCTGGCAAAAACTCTAATGGTCAGATTATGCGAAACGCAGACGCAATAGCAGATGGCACTGATTCTACGGCTGAAGTTGACGAAGTTATTGAGGCTTATGAAGCTGCTTTAGCTACACAACAGGGCGCGGTTATTGCAGGTATGTCTAACAGTGAATCAAACGATCTTATGTTAGGCGTTACAAAAAGAGTTAATGGTATAGCCGATGGGATTCAGCGACATGTTGTAAGTCAGCTAACAAGCAAAGAAGAGATTGTTAATGTTATTGAGTATTTAAATAACCCAAGCCCACAAGCTCTTAAGATAATACCAGAAAGCCTACACGATGATTTAAAAAATTTAGCGTACTTAGATAGCGAAACTGGCTTTGGCCTTAAGAAAAGTGCTATTACTTTTTTTGAGGGCTTTAAAGATGAGAAGGCTTTTAAACAAAACCAAGAAAAAATTAAGGCGGGAATTGAGCTTTACAGAGATGTAAACGAAGCAATTGACAGCGCAATAAGAACAGGTTCTGATGTTGATGGTGTAAGCACTTCTTACGCTGAAACAATGTCTAATATAGAAAGCTCTAAAGCAGACAACGAAGCAAAGGAACGGCAGAAAAACTCTCTTAATAATGCTGCGGCAACAGCCTATATAAGATTGGCTATAAGCTCTGCGCCAACAGCAGAAATGGCAGAGGCTATGGTGGCTTATGCTAAAGGAATAGAGCCTAGCATTTCACTGCCAGAAAATGTTCGTGATGTTTTAGACAAAGCTAAAAGACTTGGCGATGAATCAACAATAACAACCGCAGCAAATAATAAGTCTCAAGCTAAAATTAAAGATTTAGAAAACAGAACAGCTTTGAGCGCAATAGATAAGTTGAACTCTGATATTGGTCGTGGAATGGCTGATGCTTCTGACAAGGATAATAGAGAGCATATAGATACCGTTCTTAAGCTAAAGGATGATTTCTATACAGTTTCTTCTAGCGAACAAGATCAAGGCTTTAAAGCCGTAGGCCAAGTTGTTCTTCCACAGTCATTTGTTAGCCTCCTTGACCAAGCCGCAAATGGCAATGTCCCAACAGGGATGATGAATAGATTGCTGTCTCTCTATGCTAATACGTCTACTCAAATTGACAGAAACGGAATAGAAAGCCTTTCTAATAGTCACTCTGCTTTAGATGCAAATACTAAAGCATTTTGGGACTTAATGTCTTCATATCAACAGCAATCAGATACACCAATTAATGAGGCGCAGTTTAAGCAGTTTGCTGACTTTTATAAAGAGACCGTACGAGGCGAGGGCTTTGCTACAGTAATGGGTTCTCAGTTGGCTCAATATGCTGCTGAAGAAACAGGAGGTACAGCTACAAAAAATCAGACTGCAACACCTCTACAGTACCTTCAATCCTTAACTGGCCCAGATAAAAATACTCCAATAAGCGCTGCTATAAGAAATACAAAGATGACAGAAATGTTGGAGGCATCTGTCTTTGCTTGGTTTGCTGATCGCGGTGGCGCAAACAAAATAGACATGCCTTTAAAAGATTATGTAACGCAGAAAGCAGAAGCACTTTATGTTGAAGACAAAAATGTTTTGCCTGAGTTTGGTGAAACGAAAACAATATACCCTCTCTCTGCTACATTAAGCAGCGATCCTAAAGTGCAGGAAATGTTTCTTGATGCAGTAAGAAAAGATTTGCACTTAATGGATAAAGATTTTGGTTGGGCGACTAAAGAGTTTAAGCTTAGACCAGTTGGGCAAAACCTAGACACAGGCATGACGTATGCTGTTATGGTTAAGGGCGAAGACGGCGAGTTTTCTTTGTATGAGTATTCTCATGATGTAGTAACGGACTACAATATTACTGATACATTTATGGTTCCTGCTTTTATCTCTACCAAAGAAGAAAAGTATTTACAAAATATAAGGGCTTTGGAATCTTATCAAGAAGAAGCGGCTGTTACTAGAGCCGAAGAAATATCTCAAATGGAAGAGGCTAGGGAGTTATACCCTGCTCATAGTGTTCAGCTAAAAGAAAAAGTATCAGAGATAAAAAACACTATTGATATAAATGTCTTTAGCAGTTTAACCGACGAGCAAAGAAAAGTGTTTGCTAATCTTACTGACAGCAATGAGCAAGATTTAGTTGGCGTTACACCGTCACCTGAGTTTGCTGCTCTTTATGAAGCAATGCAAAATCATTATGATGTAAGCAACAATAATGCTTTAGGGCCATCCTCTTCAATGCAGAAGGTTAATGAAGAGTTTGCCAAAGCAACTCAGCTTTTCATGTTTCTGTCTGGTCAAGGCGTAGTGCCAATAGAAGATGTAAACAGGATGCTAACTGGTAAGTTCTCTAGCATGGACGATACAGAAGCACAGCTAACAGGCGATGCCCCAGAAGCAGAAGCGCCGCCAGAGCCACAGCCTATAGACCTTGGCCCTTCTATGGCTATTTATAACAACCCAACAAACGAAACATATCTAATTAAAATAAAAGGAAGGATCGGTACATTTAGAGTGGATAGCGAAAGTCTGTCATCTATACCTAGAGGCCAAATAGAAAATGAAAATGTAACGATCAGAGAAGATGATGGCAAGGATTATAAGAAAAGAAGTTCTAGCTATCTTAAAGGGGTTTTTAAGTAATGGTCGTTAATCCAAACAGTTTTAGGTATGGCAACTTTGACCAGTTAAGCCCTCAAGACTCCAGACAGCCTTCTTTCTCAGATACTTTGTCTGCATCATTCGGCTATACATATGACCCTGCATATGAAGCGTTTCAAAACAGGCGCAGGTTTGGAACTGTTAGGCAAGAAGGTTATAATCCACTAGAAGACCTTGGCGAGTATTCTTTACACGCAATGGAGTTGCGCAGCGCTGTTAGCTCAGAGCATATGATTGAGATGAAACGTGGCATAGATGAATCGCTTGAAAGACGCAGGGTGCTTGGCGAGTCTTCATTTATCTCTCAGCTTGGCGCAGGTCTGTTTGATCCTCTTAACTTCTTAGCCTTGCCTTTTGGTGGCCCCACATTGGGCATAGGGCGGTCAGCACTTAGGGTCGGCGCAGGGACAGCAGCAATTCAAGCAGGTGTTGAGGCGGCTTTGATACAGCCATATGATGCTGTGCAAACTAGCACTGAAAGCGCAGTAAATGTAGCAGGTGCATTTTTGTTTGGTGGCGCGATGGGCGGGGCTGTATCAATCCCTATTACCAAACGCGCTGCTGCTTACACAAAGATAAAAAAGTCACTTGAGAATCAAGCCCAAGCGTTAAGGCAAATAGAATATGCTAGCGAACTTAGCGCAGATGACTTTGGTACAATAGGTTCGCCAGAACTTAGACCGCTATCTGAGGTGGCTGAATCAGATATAAACAAAAAAATAACAGAGCTTACTGCAAAGCAGCAACAGCTTGTTGCGGCACCAGAAGAGGTGCAGTTACATTCGGCAACAGAGATTCAGCTAGAAGAAGTAAGCGCAGAGCTTTCTTTGCATAAAAGAGAACATGCAATAAGAAAGCTTGAAAGCGATGGCTTTGACCAAAGTAAGATGTGGTCGATGGCTGATAATGTTTTTACTGATAGCGGCTTTTATAAATTTGTATCTACGCCGTTTAAAAGGATCATACAGTCAAACAAAGCCACAGCCTCTATAAAGGAGGCTACAGTAAGGTTAGCAGGTGATGCAGGTATCAACTTAGTAATGAACACCTTCGGCTTTGCTAGCCCCCTTTCAGTGCATCAGAGAGCTTCTGCAAGGAATGGCCAGTGGGTTAAAGCGCATGACGAGCTTATTCGCTTGTTCCGTGAGGATGTTGGTCTGTCAAATACATCTCGGCTTGACATTGATCCTGTTCTTGCTTGGCGCTCTCTAACAAACAGAGATGACAGTTATGGTAATTGGCTTAGACGCATAAACGAAAAGCGAACTAAGAAAGACACCAACCTTAGTGATCTTGAAAAAAGAAGCATTAAGATTGTAGACGAGTTCTTTCAAAAAGCAGAGCGTGAGTTAAGCGATGTTGGTTTGATTGGGTCAACTAAATCAATAACCAATCGTCTAAAGTCTGTTGAGCGACAGTTTCTTGATTTGGAAGATTCTCTAGCAAGAATGGGGGGTGACGCTAAATTTGCAAAGCTTCGTGAAGAAGACTTAAGCAGAAAAAGATATTTGGAAAGGCAGAAGTCAGAGCTTGAAGCTAGCTTGCAAGCCTTTAGGGATGAGCCGCAAGAACTAACAGATAACTTCCTGCCTCGCTTTTGGGATATGGGGGCAATCAAAGCCCGAAGAGGAGAGCTTTTTGAAATATTGTTTAAGCACTACTCTGAGAACCCTACAATATGGATGTTTCAGAATAACAAATGGGGGCTAGTTCGTCTAAAAACTGACAGGGGTTCTATAGAAAAACGTGTCAATGAAACAATAGATACAATTCTTGGCGACAAAAACCCTACAGATGAAGCTAACATTGGCTTTGGTTATGGAAGATCAAAACACTTTCGCCACAGACAAGTAGACATTCCAAATGAATTAGTCTGGGACTTTATTGTTCAAGACCCTATTGCAATTATGAAGACTTACACTGCGCGAGTTGCTCCACGACTTGAGTTTAGAAAGCAGTTTGGCGGTGACGTTGATGATGTCGTTTATAAATTAAGAAGAGACATGGTTGCCAAGGGCTTCTCTGAGGATCAGATTAATAAAGACATGAAAGACTTTATGATTCTGTACGATAGAATTGCAGGTGCGGTCTTAGACAATCCATCAGCTTTAAGTCAAAGAACAGCATACATAATGAAGGAAGCTGCTTCTTTAAATTATATGGGCGGTGCTTGGGCTGCTGCTATTCCTGAGTTTGGCAGAATTATTATGGAGCATGACGGTGGCGTTATGGTGAAAGCCATGCAGGGTATGCTTGATAAAGAAGTGTTGGCTGCGTCTGCTGCGGAAACTCGCATGAGTGGCGAATCTGTTGATATTGTTAGGGGTACTGCTCATGTTCGCTTAGTCGATGACATGGCAAACAATGTAGACGCAGGTGAGTTGTGGAATAAAGCTCGAAATGCTTACTATGTTTTAAATGGACTAGGGCCAGTTACGCAAATTAGTAAAATGCTTGATGGCATGGCTAGAGCGCATACAATTATTGAGCGCTCAGTAAAGCTATTAGAAGGTAAAGCAACAGAGTTTGAAAAAACATGGCTTGCAAGAAACGGCATTAATGATGAAGCCGCTTTAGAAATAGCAAAAGCGCCTTGGCAAAAATCTGATAGTGGATTGATTTTAGCTAATACTGAGCAATGGCTTGATAGTATTTATGTTCCAGAAATAGATGGTAAGCGCGTTAATATCATTGAAGCAAAAGAAGATGGATCGCCTGTTGGCACACAAGGTGTAGGAGCAGATGGTGAAAGCATATATGTTCCTGCTAGATATAATGAAAAATCAAATACTATTTTCTTTGATAGAGAATACATTGAGGGCAAGTTTTTTGAAAACAAGGTTTGGTTAAATCCTAGAAGAGAAGGAATTAAACCTTTAGAAGATGTTTTTAAAACACCTAAATCTTGGTCTAACTTTGTTATGCTGCATGAGATTATGCACACAAGGTTTAGAGCAAAAGACCTTGGCTTTAATAAGGAAACTAACGAAGGTTTTATTGGATACGAAAACAAAATTAACGAACTGGCTTTTGCTGAGTGGAAAAAGCAATCAAAAGTACGACAGCAAACAGTTGGCGATTTTCGCGCTGCACTAAACACTGGAATCCTAAATACAATTATGATGGCAACCCCTGCGGATAGACCAATTATCAGTGATGGCGTTGCTTTTGTACCGTATCGTATTGCCAAGAAGTTTGGTTACTCGGAAGACAAAAGATATAAAGGTTACTCTCGCATTGAGAATGGCTTCATGGCTTTGCCGTTTCAATTCTACAGCTATACCCTTGCTAACGTAAACAAGATGGTTGGCGGTATGGCTCACGGTCAAATGAAGAACAGAGTTGTTGGTGTTGCAGCAATGCTTGGCTTGGGTTACTTGTCTGTTAAAGCAAAGACTCCAGATTTTGTTTGGGAAGAAATGGAATGGAGGGACAGATTTGCTAGGTCTTACGACTCAAGCGGCTTAACAGCGCTTTACAGTGATTTGTTCTATACCTCTATGCATACAAGCTTGGCGCTTGGTGGACCAAATATAACTAATGGATACTTAAGCCCCAAGTTTCCACAAGAACCAAGTATGGCTGATGCAATCACAGGACTTGCAGGTGCAGGGCCATCTATAACTTACGATATTGGAGCAGGTGCGGCTCAATTTGTTTCTGGCGATTATGGTGAGGGCGCTAAGAATGTATTTAGGAATCTTCCTTTTACTAGAATGTGGTTCTGGAAGGATGAGATGAATCAAATGACTCGCGCTTGGTCACAGTAATTTGTGATAGTTTATTTGTGCGTTGATGTTTCTTTGTTTTTGTAGAACAAGGAATAAACTGGTGGCTAACAGCTAAAGGAAAGTAGAAATGGCTAGCTTTGTAAAAGTAAATGACTTTGTAGAGTATGCAGTCGAGGCTATGAACCTCGGAAGCGATACTCTGATTGTCGCTCTATCGAATACAGACCCAACTGCGGGGACAAATGTTACAGCAGACGGAAACGGTGTATTAGCTAATATATCACAGATTAGTTACACAAACTTGTCGTCAAGAACTCTGGCAAGTGTAACAAGCGCTCAGTCATCTGGCACATATAAGCTTGGTGCAGCCGATTTGACGCTAACTGCATCTGGTGGTTCTGTAGCAGCATTTCGTTATGTGGTTATTTACAATGACACTGTAACAAACGATCCTGTTATTGGCTATTATGATTATGGAAGCTCACTGACACTCAATGACGGTGATACTTTTACAATCGACATTGGCTCTAATGGAATCCTAACCCTCGCATAAAGGGTATAAAAATGGCTAACGTAAAAATATCAGGGCTTACTGCGGCTTCTTCTGTAGTTGATGCAAACCAATTTGAGATTAATGAGGCCGGAACATCTAAGCGTGTTACGGCTGCTCAAATCAAAACATATGTTGGTGGTGGCGGTGGCTTGTTTAAAGGTGAGAATGGTGAAACTGGCAGTAGTGCAGGAGACATCTTTAGGATCAATGAACAAACCTTAAACACTAGCACAACAATCGACGCAGACGAAAATGCTAATGCAACTGGTCCATTAACTATTGCATCGGGTGTTACTCTGACTGTCACATCAGGGGGGAACTTGTCCATTGTCTGAGATTAGAGCAAATACAATAAGTGCTGCGAATGGTACTGGCCCTGTTGCGTTGACGAAGCAAAGTGCTGCGCAACACTTTTCACTTGTTGTGGCAAGCAATACTATAAACAAAAGCCTCAATCTTGCGTCAATCGTGGACGAGGGAACAGGACGCATAAAGTATAATTTTACCAATGCTTTCGATAGCAGATGGTATGCTTATGCAAGCCACAACATGGATGGCGGCGGTCATAACGATGGTTCTGGAGCAAACACCTCAGATAGTGACACTCCAACAGCTTCCGTCATGTACGTTTTTACGCACCACAACGGCTCTGCAAATGACAGTGAAGGCGGTGTTGGTCTGACTGTAACAGGAGACTTAGCATGAGTACCATCACGGTCACCAACATAAAAGCCACAGGGGAAACAGCTAGTCGTGCAGTGTCAGGGGTTGCTGTTGCTTGGATATATTTTAACGGGTCTGGTACGGTTGCAATACAAGATAGCTCTGGTGTTTCAAGCCTCACAGATAACAGCACAGGAAACTACAATGTAAACTTATCCAACAATATGACTAGCACATCATATTGTTGGTCGGCTGCAAATAATAATTATCATCAAGCTACCTCAACAGTCAGAACCGTTTCGTCATTTAATTTGCAATCATATAACTCTAGTCATTCGATTGCAGATGCAACTGTATATAACTCTCAAGTTAATGGAGACTTAGCATGAGTACACTAAATGTTTCCAACATCACAGACGGCACAACAACGGTCGGCACTAGCTATGTGGTCAATGGGTCAGCTAAGGCTTGGTGTACTTTCAATCAACAGACCCCCGCAATATCAGACAGTATTAACACAAGCAGCTTAACCGATAGCTCAAATGGTCAAGGTGATTTAAATTGGACAAGTGCAATGTCCAACACATTGTATACTGCCCCATCTCAAACTAGTTATGTTTCGGGTTCTGGGTCTTATTGTATAACTCTTGGTGATGCTGAAGGTTACTCAAATAGAACAGTTTCAAAATGGTATTTTAGAAACGTATACGCAGACCATTCAAGTAGTGGTTTCTATGACTCAACTAAGGGGCAAGTTACAATCCACGGAGACTTAGCATGACCCACGAACACCTATGGGATAGACTAGCCGAAGCTAAGAGCCGTCTTGCGCCAGTGCAAAGCAAGTATCGTGTGGTCTTTGAAGACCCTGTCACACCTGACGAACCTGCCAAGGTGCTTGTGCCTGATCCAAACTGGATGGCTGCTGCACTAGAGGGCAACATCCTGCCACCGATAGACACCTATCAGCGTGACAGAGATGTGGCTGATGGAGAACGAAAAGAACATCCATACGCAGAACCCATTGGCCCAATGTCAGAAGAAAAAGCCATTGAGTATCTCATAATGAAAGACATCTGCCCCTCTGTGTGGCGAGATTACAAAGGAAACAGAACGATAATGCGGATCGTCCCTGTTGAACTAATACCAACTGACCGCAGCTTTAGAAACGCATGGAGAATTGCAGCATGACAACCTACATCAATATCAACGGAGATGTTCGTGATGCGTCATCTCTTACAGTTCCAACTGACCGCACCTTTCGGGGCGCTTGGGCTTTCAACGAGGCGGTCATTGAAGTGGACATGGCGAAGGCCAGAGACATCCACAAAGACAACCTTCGTGCAGAACGCAAGCCACGTTTGGAAGCACTGGACGTGTCTTACATGAAAGCTCTGGAAGCTGGCTCTGGCGCAGATGCTGTTGCAGCGCAGAAAGCAACGCTTCGTAACATCACGGCTGACAGTCGTATCGCAGGGGCAAGCACACCCGATGCGCTAAAGGCTCTGACACTGGCTGCTCTGCTCGGAGAGTAAACTAAATGGCCAATGGATTCCGCATAACGGAAGCATCAGACACTCGTATTCTTGAGAATGGGGATACAAGGGTAACTGAAAGATTCTTTCCAATTTCAGTTGATGCGGGATCATTTAGCCTTACTGGTCAGGCTGTTTCATTAAGTGTAAATATAAAGGTTGCCTTAGCTTCAGGTTCATTTGCCTTAACAGGTAATGCAGCAGACTTAGATAAAGCAGTAAAAGTATCTGCATCAAATGGCAGTTTCACTTTAACAGGGCAATCAACAGGTCTAAATAAAGCTCAAAAAATAAGCGCGTTGAATGGCAGCTTTGCGCTTACAGGTCAGCCAGTTGATCTAAACAAATCGCCTAAGATGAGCGCAAGCAATGGCTCATTTACTTTAACTGGGCAATCTGTTTCTTTAGCAAAAGCCCTTAACATAACCGCATCCAGTGGCACTTTTGCTTTAAGTTTGCAGGGTGCAGGGAAGCTTATTACAGAGGTTGCTCCAAACGGCAGCTTCACTATTACGGGCCAAGATGTTGGATTTACAAAGTCACTTAACTTATCTGTTTCTAACGGCTCTTTCTCTGTAACAGGCCGACCCTTAACATTTGGAAATGCTTACTCTTTATCTGCGGCTTCAGGTACATTTAGCCTTTCTGGGCAAGCTATTATATTTAAGAAGTCTTTAAACATTGCAGCTAATAATGGCTCTTTTGTTGTTTCTGGAAAAGATGCAGGATTAAATGCTGCTAAGAAAATAGAAGCAGAGCGCGGTACGTTTAGTTTATCTGGGCAAGCTGTAAGCTTTAGCAGCACCAAAGTGCTAACGCTAAGTGTTGCTAATGGCGCATTTACTTTAAGCGGTCAAGAAATAGACATAGATATTTCTGAGGGCTTTTCATCAGGATCGTTCTTACTTTCAGGCCAAACTGTTACGCTTAAAAAGTCAGTTAAATTAGAAGCAGAGCGCGGCGCTTTTACTTTATCTGGTCAAGCAGTTGGTTTTGAGCAGACTGAAGCAGCCAAACTAGATGCTGCAAACGGATCGTTTACTCTATCAGGGCAAGCAGCAAACCTAAACAGAGAGATCAATCTAACTGCTGACTCTGGCTCTATCTCTCTTTCTGGGCAAGCCGTTGGCTTAGAGAGAGGCGAGTTAGTTTCATTTGCTAGTGGTTCGTTTACCCTAACAGGGCAGTCAGTAACCTTATCCCGCGCTATAAAGTTAAGCATTGGTTCAGGATCATTTACTGCAACAGGGCAGTCAATTAATTTCATTAAAGGCAAATCTCTAACAGCCAATAATGGTTCATTCTCACTTTCAGGTCAGTCTGTTGATTTAAAGAAAGCATTAATTCTTTCACTTGATAGCGGTTCATTTGTTCTTAGTGGGCAGAGCGCGTCTATTGGTCTTGGCAAAAACATAACAGCTTCAAATGGTTTGTTTGTTTTAACAGGTCAGTCAGCTAATTTAGATGAAACCAAAAAATTAACGGTTAGCAATGGATCGTTTTCTATTTCAGGTCAATCTGTTGATTTGAAAAAAACGTTAGTGCTTTCACTTGATACAGATGATCGGATTACTGAAGATTTAAACACTCGCATTACGGAGAGTGGAGATAGACGAGTAACATCAGGTGGTGTTGGTTCATTTGTACTTACTGGTCAAAGCGCAAGCATTGGCCTTGGCAAAGAAATAACGGCCTCAAATGGTTCATTTACTTTAACAGGTCAGATTGTTTTATTTGTTGTCCCATCTGAAGCTTCAAGGGCTGATGATGGCGCAAATGATATAGTTATTGTTGATGGTGCGGCTCAAGCTATGGTAGACGCAAGCCCCAATAGCGTAGTTATTTTTGGCAGTGAATCTATGGCTGTAGTAAATGTAGATCACAATGACATAATTATTCACGACGATATAGTGTTTGCCAATGCTGCTTAGATTGTTGTAGATATAATTAGGAGATGCGTGATGACATTCTACATAAAACAAAATGACACAAGGCCCATCTTATCTGCCACGTTAATAAATAGCGATGGAAGTGTGCCGACTTTATCAGGTGCGGCTGTATCTTTTAAGATGCGGAAGTCTGGAGCAAGCTCTACCACAGTAAATGATTCGGCTGCTATTAGTGACGCAACAACAGGTGAGGTTAGTTACACTTGGTCAGGCTCAGACACAGCAACTGTTGGTAGCTACGAAGGAGAGTTCCAAGTTACCTTTGCTGCGGGTGGTGTTCAGACTTTTCCTAATAGTAACTACATAGAAATAGAAGTTGTGGATGATATAGCATGACCAAACAAACTGTAGCATCAGCGCATCAGCGTATCGACAAGATAGAAAAGCAGATTATTGCTATGAAAACTGAAATGGACATACAGTTTAAGGATTTGTTTAACCGCGTCAAAAGAATAGAAGCTATTCTAATTGGCAGTAGCGCATTTATAATTGTGCTTCTTTTGCGGATGACAATGACAGGCTAATGATTGATCCTTTAACAGCGTTCGCCGCAATAAAGGCCGCTGTTTCCGCAGGTCAGGAATTAGTAAACGTCACCAAGCAGATTGGTGAGTTCTTCGATGGCGTCGATGATCTGCGCAATAAACATAATAAGAAAAAAAGCAGCGCGTTTGGCAGTGAAGACGAAAACGCAATGGAAACCTTTGTTGCTTTGCAAAAGGCAAAGGATGCAGAGGATGAACTTCGTGAGCTTATCATTCACTTGCGAGGTTATAGTGCTTGGCAGGAATTGATTGCTATCAGAGCTAGGGTACGCAGAGAAAGAAAAGAAAGAGAAGAAGAGCAAGCAAGATTAAAAGCTGAAAGGTTCGAGGCTGTTGTTATTTGGGGCAGCGTTGGAGTAATTTTTACTTTGATTATTGGTTTTGCTGTTGTTGTTTTGCTTGCATCACAGGGTAAGATTTAACGGAGGTTTATCATGGCCCACACTACTGTAGATGACTGGAAGATTGTTCCCCGACTTATGATGTTAGCCGTCACCATTCTGACCTATCAATCTGTACACTGGTATATGTCATTGCCTGACCCCACCATACAGCAATCAGGTTTGGTATCTGTCTGTATGGGGGCGCTCACAGGCTGCTTTGGAATCTGGATGAGCAAGGAGTCACCAAAATGATACAAGCGCTTATAGGCCCTCTTACAGAGCTTGCAGGAGGGTGGTTAAAAGGTAAGACAGACAAGCAAGCTGCTGAAGCCAAGCTGAAGCTAACTGAAGCAGAAGCCAAGGCTAAGATAATGCTTAGTAAAGAAACATCTGTTGCTGATTGGGAACGGATCATGGCTCAAGGTTCTCAGACATCTTGGAAGGATGAGTGGCTAACAATTCTATTTAGTATTCCATTGGTGCTTGTGTTTCTTGGTGATACTGGCAGGGACATTGTTGCTAATGGCTTCACTGCTTTAGAAACTATGCCTGACTGGTATCAGTACACGCTCGGTGTTATTGTAGCTGCAAGCTTTGGTGTTAGATCAGCAACTAAATTCTTTGGAAGGAAGTAAGATGTCATTCAAGTTATCAGATAGAAGTTTGTCTCGCCTTCGTGGTGTTCACCCTGATCTGGTTAAGGTGGTGAAGGCTGCGATTGACGTAACTGATGTAGACTTTGGTGTTGGAATTGGTTTGAGAACCGAAGAAGAGCAGGCTGCTCTTGTCGCCAAGGGCGCATCACAAACTATGAAGAGCAAACACTTGCGTCAAGACGATGGCTTCTGTCATGCTGTTGATCTCTTTGCTTATGTTGGTGGCAATGTGGATTGGTCACTGCCTCTCTATGATAACATTGCTGATGCAATGAAGAAGGGTGCGTTAGCTCACTCTGTTCAATTGCGTTGGGGTGCTGCTTGGTCTGTTCCAAATGTAATGGAGTGGGAAGGAACAATGGAAGAGGCGATGAACTCTTATATAGATTTACGCCGCTCCCAAGATCGCCGTCCCTTTATTGATGGGCCTCATTTTGAATTAATGTAGGTCTTGCTTTTGGTCTGAGCGACCAGTCTGGTGCAAGCTTTTGTTCCTGCTCGTAGTTAGTACGGTTGCCGTTTGTATCTACGCCAACACACTGATCGTGGAATCCATGCAGGTCATGGAATCTTACAAAGTCTTGACAGTCTTGCCAGTCAGTGAACGGCAAGAAGGCAATGAAGGCAAAGCTAAGATTGTTCATTTGCCAACTCCTTTAGATTATATCTACTAATGATTTGGCTGACTGCTTGATGCGAAGTGCCGACGACTTGCGCTATGGCGCGGACATTCATATCGGACTTTATGCAGAGTAATATTTTTTCTGCCTTCTTAGAAAGCTCTTGCTTTTTACTTGGCCTGCCTCCCTTGTATCCTCCGTCCCTGCCTTTCATCCCCGCGATAGCGTTGCTCCCACCTATGCGAGAGAGCATCCTTGCGTTCTCTACTTTTGCATAGATCATCATCTTTTCTAGTTGTGTCACTTGACTTGCTCTCCTTTGTTTTGTTTAATGGATTTGTGAGGCGGCTCTCTCAGAAACCCAAACTTTTTGTATCGTTTACCTGCCTGTTAAACTTTATATGAACTGCCGCTTCACACCTTATCAGGCCATCTTGCTCTTAAAAATTTTATATCGTAGTGGTGCGCAAACCGTCGAAGCACAGGCTCATCACATCTCAGTATCTTAGCTGCGTCTTTCATTGTGTAATTAGCAGCAAAGCTTTGAGCGAGTTCGATCTTCTCTCGCTGATGTCTAGCTTTTATTTCCTGCCATGTTTCCATGATATCTCCTTAGAAAAAAAAGGACGCTCCGAAGAGCGCCCAAGTCTGTGAGTGTTGAGGCAGACTCACTGGGTATAATGATTTATCCTAGAACGGAATGTCATCTTCTGGCAAGGGTTTTGATGGATCAGCAATCTTTCTTTCTTCAGTGCCACCTTGCTTATCGCTGACATTGAAAGACATATAAGGCTTGCCGTCTTTCATCCTGCGCCAACCTGCGATCCGTTTCTCAAGCGGAGATTCGACCACCTGTTTTATTGGGCCAGAGTAATCGGGCGCTGCTTCGTTGCCCTTCTTGTCATTCTCAAATAGAACGCCGACTTTCTGAAAGACCTCAACAATCTTTCTGCCGTCTCGCGTTTCGTCTGAAACCAAGACAATCTTATTGTCATTGCCGTCAACATTTACTTTGCCCTGCAAGATCATCTTCTGTGTAGGGAAAGGTGTGAAGGCTGCGCCTCGGTTTGTGTCGTCATATTCTGCCATGCTTTTGGCTCCTAGTTAGTAGTTGTGGGGCGGCTCTTAGTGAAGAGTTCTACCGCGCCGCCCCTTGTACGGTCAGTCCAGAGGCAGGAGAACGCCCCCCTTCACAAGATTACCACCCATTGTTAGATGAGCCGCCACTGTCTGCGGCATACTTATTGCCATCCATTTCTCCTAAGAAGACATCAGCATTACAGCCAACGTGTGACAGGGCTTTAGTCAAACCATCAGTGACAGCCATCTTGGGGGCATCTTCTGCCATCCGTCCCTTGACTGAATCAAAGAACTTACGACAGCCAGTGAACGGCCCGAATACATTTGATGGATTGCCATGCCAGACAGAGACATGAGCAAGCACTGCGCTATCTCCGTTACTGACGTTGACGATTTGTGTTTCACTG
>Ga0181395_1000085_pt1 | contig 33659 bp, 39 predicted proteins | sample 18SPOviralmetaG_FD_130124 | JGI IMG/M metagenome (GOLD analysis project Ga0181395, IMG submission 130124) | Marine viral communities from the oligotrophic San Pedro Time Series (SPOT) site, San Pedro Channel, CA, USA - 18 SPOT_SRF_2010-12-16 | ecosystem: Environmental > Aquatic > Marine > Strait...
CGTTTATAGCTGTGCTAACATCTTCAGGTGAAGCCGTGTCAGGCAACCCTGCTATAGCTGTATCTACAATATTCTGAACATCGTCTGTAGATATGGAGGTAACACCCCCATCCAATATATCACCTTTAGTGACAGGTTTATTTAAATCATCAACAAGCTCTGTAGTAGCATCGGCTTCATCCTCTACCTGCCCTTCATACTCTTTAGCCTGCTCGTCAGTAAGTGTTACGCCTTCTGCAGCGGCAGCGGCTTTTACTTCATCTGCTGTAAAATAATACGGATCAATAAAGTTTGCTAGTAACGCATCTAGGTCTGCCTCTGACTTGTTACCCCCAAACTGTTCATACGCCGCTGCAGATATTTCTTCTGTAGGGTTAAACGCAGAGTTTATAGTTTTAAGTGTGTTTGAGATTTCAGTTTTAGTTATAAAGTCGTTATTATACGCAGTATTACCTATTTCAGCTATGATCTCTGGGTTAAATCCTAACCCTTCCATAGTCGCTACAAATTCAGTGGCGTTGCTTGTCGCAGGATCTTCAGGAATAGCACCCCACGAAGCAAGATCATTAAGCAGCCCATTGTAAAGTTTTGCTTCTTTTGGATCTATAGGAATTTGAGGGACTTCAGGTGTTACATCAAACAAAGAAGTACTCATACCATCTGTTACACCGCCAGCAATAGTGCCTACAAGAACGCCTTCTGCAAAATTACCTGATGCGTTGGCTAGCGCGTCTATGTCCATACCTAAAACAGTGTTGGCGGCACTAATTACAAAATAGTCTTCAAAAAGCTCTTGCCCCCCTTCTGCAACGGCTTTACCCATCTTTCCTTTAGCAAAACCGTCAGTTGCGCCCGTTTTAATAACATCTGTCATAGAGGTTTTGAGAATTTGTTCTGCTAAAAAGGCTTTTGATTTTTCTTCATCGCCATCATATGCCGCTAAAACTTTTTGGTATACGGTGTTATCTGCTAACTTACCAGAAGATGCTAACTCGTTTACCATCGCGGTAGCTTGAGCTTCTGCACCTGCTATGGCTTCTCCCGCTCCTATAATCCCTAGCGCACCCATAACATACGGGTTTCTAGTAATCGCCAGTATCATTGTATCTGTAATTTCTGCGGCGGTTTCTCCAGTAATATTGCGTACCCAAGCCTCAAGCGTGCCTGTTATCTCTAAATCCTGCGGTAGTTTTCCAGTTATAGCGGTTTCTTGTAAGTCTTTTCTTTCTTGTTCAGAAAGCACCACTGCGTCAATATCGCTAGCTAGTGTTAACAACCCATGAGTTAGAAAATCCTTTGCGTCTTCTACAAAACTGTTCTCCATAGTAAAGTTTTCTAGGTCGATTTTAAATTTATCTTCGTTCGTTATAGCAAACTTCTCATCAAGCTCTCCTGTCATAGCGTAGTCTGCTAACTCTTGAGCTGTAGCGCCTTTATCCATCATTATTTGAGGGTAATTTTTTCCAGCTTTAAGTTCATCCATTACGGCTTGCATGGTGGTAAGCGTGCCTCCTACAGAGCCAGCGGTTTCTTGTAAAAGACCAGCGGTGTTACCAGATACAATGGCTTTCCCAAGCCCCGTGTTGAGCAAACTACTACCTACAAACTTAGTACCGATAAGGTTTTCGGGAACCTCAAAGTTCTTGGTTTTAGCTTCCGCTAAATCTAATTGATTTACAAAAAACCCTTTAGCGTCCAACGTTTCTAGGTCATACAGGGTTAATTCTTCCCCAACTAATTCCAACCCTAGACCCAACTCCAAAGCAATTTGTGGGGTTATTCCATCGCCTTCTTTTAGCCCGTCTTCACCTGTATCTATGGTAGGGATAGAATCCAAACTGGGCATGGGCATCGCTACAGGCCGTCCATACTTATCTACACGTTTATCTAAACCGGGCAGAGTATCCGGTAATTCGTCAATATCGCCATTTTTTAACTGCAGTATAACATCTTGGTATTCGCCTGCTATTGACGCTGCTATCGCTGCATCGCCATCTGCTTGATTGCTCAAATAGTGTGTGGCTGCATCCTCGTCAGCGGCTAACTGCAGTGCTTCTTTGTACTTTTCAGGGTCAAACTGAGGACGAATTGTCATGGCTACCGCCATATCTGCAGCGGATACAAGAGGTTTGAACTCATCACCCAAGTCATCTATGTCAGATAAGATAAAATTAGTGGATTTTTGATACTCGGCTTCTGCGGCTTTATATGTAGCGGTAGCCGAGTTAAGTGTAGCTAGCGCATTATTGTATATAGGTTTATATTTAGCTACATCAGCTTGGTACTGCGCGGCTTTGGCTTTGTTGTTAGCTATAAATGTAGTTAAGTTATTTTTTGCAGTAGTCGCTGCGCTAAACGAGGCTTCGCTGTTCGTACTGTTGTGGACCCCAACCAACCTGTTATACTCGTTTACCAGACGTTTTTCTTCATTAGCTATAAAGTTATTACCCGTTATTGCCTTGTTGTAATTGTCAAAAGCATCTTCGTAAGCCTCTTTAGCTGCGAGCTGTGCGCCCCCTGCCTCGTTAAAAGCATCTGCCTTTTCTTCTAACTCAGGTGTATTATTAAACAGATCATCCAGTTTTTTATTTATGTTTAAACCTTCTGGAGAGTTTACCCAGTCTTTCATTTCTTTTTCGGCGTTTACTTTGAATGATTCAAAAAACGCATCTGTTGTATCACCGCCTTGAAGTGCGGCTTCCATACTCTTACCCAAAGCATCTGTAATTAAAATGGCTTGGTTATCATTAAGCCCTAAAGAACTTTGAAGTGTTTCCGCTACAGGTATAACTGCTTCTCCATACCCTTTTACCAAACCTGTTATGGCTTCGGCGGTAACATCTCCACCTTCAATAGCAGCAGTAACACCCGCAGTAATAGCGTTTTGCACGCCGTCTGAAAGACCTGAAAAACCTGTTGTGTCATCTAACTTGACTACATCATCTATCTTCCCAAGAACCTGCCCTACACCAGAAGCTACGTTACCCATAAGAAACGAGTTAGCTATTTCTTCTGGACTTTTCCCGTGTACCAGAGATATGGCCGCATTTTTAGTGCCCGCACCTATAGCGTTTGCTACAGCAGGATTTACTAAGTTTCCTCCTGCTTGATTAGTTAGCTGTTGCAAATACTTATCTGCTTGGTTTCCAGCTATATCGCCAATCTGTGCCCCTGCGTAAGTAAGCACCATACTCTTAACAGCATCTTCAACACTACCGCCCTGCGCTACGGTGTTAGCACCCATCACTAGAGACGTTACCCACGGGGGCACCCCAGCCATAGTAAGTGCTACAGTGCCTATGGTTCCAATAGGGTCTTGCTCTATAGCGGTTACGAGTTTTTGAGTTGTATCTACAAGATCAATCTCAAGGAGTTCGCCCGAATCAAACGGGTTAATGTCAATCTCCCAGTCTAAAAGATCAACTTCACCAATTACGTTTTCAATAGAATCAACTACATCAACTTCAAGAGGGCCACCCTTATCGTCAAATGGGTTAAGGTCAATGTCGATACCCATATTATTTGCCCTCGCTCAGTTTTATAGTTAAACCGTAGACATCTTTGTTTTTTGCTTTAACTAATTTTGTTGGGAACTTTCGCGCTAGTAGCTTTATTATAGGTATATATGTATCGCCTGCTACAGTTGCTGTGTAGTAATCCATTTTACGACGGCGTAGCGTATTTAAATACTCAGTGGTGTTATTTATAAAATTTTTGGCAGTATCCACGTTATACAAATACCCTACAGCCACATTTAATTTTTTATGTTTGCCTTTACCTGTAAAAAATACCGTGTTGCCAAATTGGTCTATGGTATACTCAGAGGTTTTTGCGGCTTCTGCCAGTGCTAGCATCTCAGCTTGCACGTTCTGTTTACTCAGACCTCTATCATTATCTGTCAAAGACTTCCCAACAACGTCAATGCCTTCTAACATTTCCTGCTTACTGTCTATAACTGTTGTCATTATGCGTTACTCACGAATGATACGTCGATAGACGCGGATGGTATGCCGGGGTGCAGAGATGTAGCGGTTTCTGTATGTAGGTTTAACTGAGTATCCCCTGTTGCCCAATATACTTCTATATAATCGTTTGCTGCAAGTGTTACAGTAAATCCCCAGTGTACAACGTAGTCATCGTTACCTTTTACATCAAACATATGCCCCGAATACGCGATGTTGCTGCCGTTCTTTTGTTCCCAGACAGTTATAGGTGTCTCACTAGAGTTGTTGTGTTCTAGCTGCAGCGTAACGTCAAACTTGTATACACCGGGATTTTGCACGTTTATTCGGCTGTTATTTGACAATGTAATCGCGCTATTGTACGAGGTATTGTTAAATGTAACCGCGTACCCTGTGTTTGTAGACGAGGCTGTTTGGTCCTGTGTACTATAGAACGCTGCACAGGGGTTGTATAAAAATTTACCCCCAACATCCGTAGACGTTAACGTTGTAAGTACGTTGGTGAGGCGTCTAAAAAACAAACGTAAAACGTTACTTTGCTGATCCGTAAACGGCCTGTCATACACAGTAGGTGCTAGCGGCAGCGCAGGTGGGTCAACTTGGTCAATCTCGTTAGCCATTAGCGCCGCCCATCTGGCCTAGTATCTAAACGTGGTGTACCCAACTGCCACATAACTCCTTGTGCTGTAGATTCTACTTTTAGCACCATCTGGCGTCCGCGAACACGTACGTACAACTCGTCAGTAAACTTTTCTATTGGGGCCGTAGCATTGCGTGTTACAGTACCACTACTATTCCCGCTTTCAGATAGTGGGCTATTATACCCTGATCCTGAGTTTGCCATAGGCTGCAGTGTAAGAGTAGCTGCAGGTGCGCCAGCGGTAGAGCCTTCAAAAGTCATATCTGGCAGTACACGGCTTACTAATCCGAACCTGTTTCCATCACCAATATCAAACTGTGACGAGGATATGCTGGCGGTAATTGCTGAGTTGGCTCCTGTCTCGTTATCATCAATACCATCTTCATGATTAACCAAGTTATTCGAGTAAGTAGCTGCAAGTGGAAAATTCCTAAGACCGGAGTCTAACCACGCTGTGCGCCCTAAAGAACCGTAGTACCAAGTGTCTTCTAGGTAGTTATATATGGCGTAACGATCAATATTTGTTTGCCCTGTGGAACAGTAGAACCACCAAATTTCATGGAACGCTTCACTTGTACCCGCAAAAAACTGGTCATACTGTAATGTGTTTATATCATTAAATATGTGGCGCTTTACATCGCACCGTAGCGGCTGTGTACGACCATCATACTTATAAAACTTATCTTTACCCATCCAGTAAGCAACACCGTTGGCAAAGGCCACACTGTTTTGAGAAGCAATAGATATGTTATCCCCAACAAGCTGTGCACCCCATACTGCAGGCGCTCCCACATACTGCATAGAATACAGCGCAGAGTCAGACCAAACTAGAACCTCCTGACGGGCCTGTTTGGCGGCTACAATCTCGGTTCCACGAGATAAGTTAAGTCCACCTGCTTGGTTCGTAGATGCAGGGGTCCAGTTTACCGCACTTTCTTGGTCTGACCACCGCACGAGCATGGGGTCTTGTGTAGCGCTGCCTTGGTTATTGCACCCAAAACAAAACACAAATCTGTTAATATCAGATACCAAAAGCAAGTTTTGCACAGTTGGTACGTCTGATGCACCGCCTAGTGAAGCTAACTCTACACCACGACTGGATACCCCGTTTGTAGCATCCCAATAGTATATGGAGCCGCCGCGAACAGCAAACAACAGGTCTTCACCAAAATTTGATTGGCTCCAAAGTCGTATAGCCTCGTTAGAAGCAAGGCCGTTACCCCAAGTACCTCCACCCCAAGTACCAGCGCCCCAACCTGTGAGGGGTACAACTGACGCTTGACCTGTAGTTATTTGGTATGCTGCGGTTACTGAACCCCCACCGTTTCCTGTGTCTGAGCTATTAGCCGTAGCAGATACCGTTATAGTGTATGTGTTACCGCTGATTATTTCCGTTATCTGGTGCTCTGCGTTTAGTATGGTAGCGGTTATATTGCCACCTAACGAAGCTGCGCCGCTAAAAGTAACAAAGTCATTAACAGATGCACCGTGGCTATTATCTGTTACTGTTATGGTGGTGCTACCGTTAGTAGCTGCAAAAGTGGCCGCGTTGGTCGTAGTAGCACGGATGGGGGTTATATCGTTATACGCGCCCCCCTGTTCCAAATAAAACTTTAAGTTGGTGCCAACCCCCACAAGGTTAAACCCTGCTAGGGTGACCCAGTTCCACAACGAACGACATACACCTTGGAATGTAGACGTAGATATCCTGTTCCAACCACCTATTTTTTCGGGGAACCCTTGGCGAAAACGCACTTTATCACCTTCGTACCAACCACTTTCCGAAGAATAGCTTGTACGTTCGTCGTTAATACCCGCTTTAAAAAGAAGTTTTTGGAACGGCATGTTGCACCTATGATGTTTCAGCGAATACTGGGGGGAACGTAGTAACGCTTATGGCTACATGTTGTTTTAGGTTAAGCGGTGCTCCACAATCAGCGCAGGTATCTGCAACTAACTCTGCTTCATCTAGGTCGTACCCACACGCAGCACACACTTGATGTATTACATGTGCAGGGTCTACAGCACCGTTTTCTAAAGTTTTGGATTCGTTTTCTACACGCATGAGTTTACCCTTTTTGAAAATGTGGCATGTCTACAAAAGGCGTACGACCTTGCTTGCGGCGGACATCCACGTAGTCATTATATGCATCCAGCATCGTGCCATCCCACTCTAGTATATTATCAATGTGCCAAGCACCGCCCCATTTTAACTGTTTGATGCCCATATCCTTGGCTGTCTTTACAATCGCGTCGCCTACATCATCGTAAAATCGAAGTTCCCAACAAACTTTTGGGCCTAGAAACACCATAAAATCAAAAGCCATCCCATCCAGATGTTTACTCTTCATGGTCTTTGATGCCCCAGACTCTACTAAGGTACGTTGCTCTTCTATGGTTCTTAATCCACCAAGATGCGGGATACCAAAATCATACGGTGTGTTATGTATTGCCGTACGGACCAAGGTATATAGTTCTTCATCTATACCTTCTATACGGTCTAAACTACGCTGACTTAATTTAAAACTCATGTCACTTCCTCTTAAAAAATGCCTGTGCCCCGCGGACACCGAAACTGGCTGAAATTGCAATTCCAAGGCTGTAAAAATACCAGTCCGGCGCCTTGGAAAGCTGCGCAAAACCACGATCTACCCAACCTTCTGCGCCCGGAATCCAACATAAAATCAATGGGATAGACAGGATTACAACAAACCATTCGTCTTTCCAGCTAGACTTGGCGCCTTCTGCCATGATGCGCTCCCAGTCGGCAACGCTAGTTTCTTTTGACAATAGTATCTGCGCCTTCGCCTTCGCCTCAGTAAGCTTTAGCTCCGCAGCGGCAGCGTTTTTATCAGCTTTGCCTTGTAGCCATGATCCAGCGAGGTTGGCTATCGGCCCTAATGCTGCTGTAAAGATGCTCATTTCTCAGACCCCAACCACACGGCTATCGTTCCCGTCATAGCCCCACTGACCACTGAAATCATTGCAGATTGCTGTGTTGACAAGTCATCCAAACTCATTCCCCACTCAATCACGCGGATATACATAATCGTCATAACAACCATCATAAAACGTGGCATGAGCTTGTATTGCAGAATCTTTTCAAAGGTATTTGCCATGTTACACCTCTATGTTTAACTTCGTGCCTTGCGGTCTATCCGCATTGGTCTTGCGTCCGAACCTATCATAACTTTCCTGTAAGTCCAATCTTTGCTTTGTTAGAGCTTCTAAATGACTGTGGTTACTTCTGTGCTCCTTCTCTACACGCTGTTCCACAAGATGAGTTTCTATGCGCTCGCGTGCACGCGTTTGTTCATGGATATCACTACCCACATTAAATGGCGCATTACCCACCCCTGATACACCATCAGCCATTATATACGCCCCTGTTTAGCTAAAATTATAACAACAGTGATCCCAATCATAATCGAAACAATAATAATAGCTCCGCCATAAACAATAATGCGCTCAACCATCTTTGCTTTGCGCTTCCGCTCTGCTTCTGCTTTTGCCTTGCGGTCTTTCCTAGCTTGTACACGTATAGCTTGCAGTTCACCCCAAGCCGAAAAACCTCTGGTTGCAATCACGATTTGACGTAGTTCTTCTTCTGCATCCTTTGCCCTTTGTAAGTTTACGAAAGTTTCCATCGCATTTTCGTCAGATCCTGAGAACAGACTATTTTTCTTTTTCTCATGGGCAGCGCGTAAATCGTCCACACCGTCAAAAAATTCACCAATTTGCTTAGTGACGTTGACGAGTTCCTTACCCGCAGAAACAGCAGATTTTACCGCCGCTAGTGCTGTAAATGGATCTATCATACACGTTCACCTACCTTGGCCCAGACAGGGCATCCACTATTGTAAGGCACACGTATAACGTGGGGGTAATGATAATAGAAGTGAGATACCTCTCTAGGGCATCTATAAACGCAGGCGGTGTATAACCCGCCGTAAGTATAAACACCCACTAACATTGCAGTGAGCGAACAGAACATTAGGCCATCATATTCATGCGCAAAAGAAGGGCAATAATAAAAGCGCTAGCCCCAATTAGGATAGCCTCAAGGCGTTTGACGCGGTTAAACAAGTCTTTAAACTGTATATCCATCTCAGTTTTAATAGCCACGATTTCTTTCTCCAATCCATCAATACGTTGATGTGCGGAGTGCACGGTTCTTTTATCCATTAGGCGTAATCCACATCTGTAGTTTGTATATCAATAACCCATTTTAGGTTAGTGCTGGCTGCGCCCGTTACAGAAACCTCTAGCGCTCCTGCATCGGAGGTAGAGGCCGCTATGGCTAACCCATACCCAGACGTATTTGTACGGGCGGTAAGATCGCTTTGAACGATGACGGCGTTACCTGAAGCCTCTCTACGTGCTACACCTTTTACATCCCAAGCAGATACATCAGTGCCAGCAGAGGATTGTTCTCGCACTATTGCTGTACCTGTAAAAGTGATTGCGGAGCTAACAGCTAAAAATACTTGATTGCTTGTAGACCCTGCGCCACCGTCTGTCGTAGCGATAGTTTGTGTGGCGTTAGACGTAGTAGCAGTTAATATGTAGCGCCCCTCAATAGTAGCGTCCGCCCATTCCGCAGCGTTGCCTGCAGCGTTAACGGTAAGGTTCTGCCCTGCGGTGCCTAAAGCTGCAGGTAAATTAACCTGCAAATCACGACCATCTACAGTACCCGTCACCGCGATATTTCCGGTTACTGTGACCCCGCCTGAACTTGTAGCTATACGCGCACCATTGTCGTAGAATAAAGTAACCGCGCCATTTACTGCGCCCGTAACCATGTTTTCCGTGCCCGTAATAGACTGTAGATTAATGGCGTCCGATTGGATATTAAGGTTAGATGTAGCGTTCTTAATATATGCTTGCCCATCTTGATATAGCTGTAATTCATTACCAGAACCAAACTGCGCGATGTTAGTTGCACCAAACGTTACATTATTACCATTAACATCTAAATCCCCGCCAAGTTGCGGAGTGGTATCTTCAACAACATTAGCCAGTGCACCGAGGTTAGTTCTTGCATCTGACGCATTAGACGCTCCTGTACCACCATCCGCAACGGCTAGATCGGTTATACCCGTTATAGCACCGCCATTTATGGTAGGTGCGGTTAATGTTTTATTGGTTAGTGTCTCAGTACCAGCCAGCGTACTAATTGTTCCCGTTGTTGGTAGCGTTACGTTAGTCGCGCCTGTGGACGTGAGGGTCAACGCGTACGCACCAGCAGTCGTTAAATTTCCCGCTAGGGATATAGTTTTGCCGTTTACAGATAACGTGTTGGTGTTAGTTACAGCCTCAACAACATTAGTGCCGTCACAGAACAAAATAGATGTAGCCCCGTTGGGTACAGAGATACCAGTACCTCCACTTGTAGTAACAGTCACAGACCGTGAGTTACCTACCGAGTTTTTTACTGCGTATAGTTTTGATGTGGATGGGCATGTTACTGTAGCGTTGCCAGAAAGTTGACTGTTTGTATCTGTAAACTCCAGTATGGCTGCACGAGATTCTGCTGTAGCACCATTAGCGGTTGTAAGTGTGTGCGAGTTACCAGACCAAGAATTTATAACTACTCTACCAGCTACGGCTTCATCCACCATAGAGGTTATGCTGTTATTAACTGTGTCACCCCATGTACCGTCTAAAGCGCCCTGCACAGGGAGAGCTAATTTTAATAGTGGTGTATATGTTGTCATACTAGCCTCACTGTTTGTCGTACACGTCTACCCAGTTGGGTGTCTGTGAATCATCTATATCTTGCCATACGAGCAGTCTACCTAGTTCTGAGGTAGCGGTCACGCTTGTTACCTGCACGCGCATGTTGATGGCTACGTCTATGTCGCCAAGTGTAAGTGTAGCACGATTTCCAACCACCTGCAAAACTACATTGGTAGCAACGTCTACGCTACCGATAGCCCCTGTAGCTTGAACTCCGGTGGCCCCCACATTGGCGTCTGCTGCGACTAGCACACTACCTATAGCACTAGCTAACTCAAGGCCCGTGGGTATTACCGTTGCAGCACCTGTTATACTAACTGTGCCCAACGCGGTTGCTGCTGATAGACCAACCAGCAGGATGTTGCCATCAGCGACTATAGTCACATCGCCTACTGCGCCTGTGGCCTCTACTCCGCTAAGAGTAAAGCTAGCATCGCCTGTAACAGTAACAGAACCAATACCACCCGTGGCCTCTAAACCGGAGGGTTCTATTAAGGCTGTACCTTTTACGGTAATAGAGCCTAGTGCAGTGGTGGCTTCCACCCCCGATATACGAGCAATGTTTTGCTCAAATGTAGACGCTAGTGGTGCGCCTGTAAGGGGGAAGAAGCCTAACATTGTTTACCCTGCGATAGCGGCTTTACCCGCCGTAACAGCGGCATTAAGTGGAGCCATGTCCTCATCAGTCCAATGCTCATAGCCAACCATAGCTTCTACATGGTCAACGTTACGTTGAAGCACTGTGGGGTCATTAGTGTAATCATCAGGGGCAGCAATAACTGCATTGATTAAGTTCACACTATCCATACACGCACTGTAGTGCTGTGCAATTTCTTCTGTTGTAGGTGTGTCGGACATTACGCTGCCTCCTCTTCAACTTCAGGGTTTTCTAAGGCATCTACTAAACGTTCTGCAAATGCTTCACGGCCAATTACGAGTTGATCTAAATTAAACTGTGTGCTGCCAATCTTACGTTCCAAATCCGTAACGTGATTCAACAACGTCTTCTGTTTATCGGTCATAGCATCAACGTTATATTCTTTATCGTTGACGGTAATGACGTTTGTTTTTTTCTCTGTCATTTTAGTCTCCTTTTGACTGAGTTGGGGTTATGCGTTTTCTAGGGCAGTGATACGTGCCTCTAGTTCTTTGATTGTAGCGACCAAGAGTGGCACTAGCTTGCTTTGGTCAATGCCTTGGTAGACAGGATTGCCATCATCATCGACTTCGTTGTGTGTGCCTGTGATAGCTTCTGGTACGACTGTTTGAACTTCGTGTGCTAAAAAGCCATCAACGGTTGTGTCTGCGTCAGCAATAAAGTTGAAACGTGATGGGTTGAGTTGCTTCAGACGATCTGTTGCACCAGTTAATTCAACCACGTTTTCTTTCAGGCGGTGGTCTGAGGATGTGTTGTAGGATGTTGAGGAACTACCCGCTGCAATATGACCAACAGCAACGTTATTTTGGCGAAACTCAATTTTGTAAACAGCACCTGATGTGTTGTTATTATTGTAGGTGTGAATTTGATTAGTGCTTGTAAGATTACAAATGTAATTTGCACCACCGTTTGCGTACAGTATTGCACCAGTTGATCCAGTAAGACTGCCATCAAGGTTATTTACATAAAAATTTCCAAGGCTATTAAAGTACCCTCTAGGATTACCATCCCCATCCGACAGCACGATGTTGTTACTTGAGGTGCGGATGTCCAAGCCGCCTTGGTTGCCGTTGTAGCCACCTATTACAACATTTTTAGAGCCTGTTGTAATCCTTGACCCAGCACCATTGTTTGTTGCAGTGCCACTGCCGATAAAGGTGTTGTGAGTGCCTGTGGTTAAGTCATACCCAGCCTGATAACCCATTAACGTATTGGCGTATCCAGATGTTACACTTTCACCTACCTTGGCCCCCACTGCGGTATTATAGTTACCAGTGGTAATTACTTTTAATGACTCCCTACCGATGCCAACGTTTGCTTGACCACTGGCGGCAGTACCACTAGCACCACCATTAGCAAAATAACCAATACCTATATTATCGTCACCTGTTTGACGTGTGAATCCACATTGACTTCCAATATAGACCACACGATCATCTTCAACATCACTTGCTGCATAATAACCAATAGCAACGTTTTGGTTATGAGTGTCGTTACTTTTAAGTGCATAAGCTCCTATGGCTACATTGTTAGCGCCTGTATTAATAAGTTGACCCGCACCGGCACCAATACCAACGTTTTCGCCACCTGTCGTAATATCTGCATTAGCATTTCTGCCTATACCTATGTTATCGGCTCCTGATGTTAAATCTTCTAAAGCATCATGTCCTATACCTATGTTATAGCTACCTGTTACTCCAGCAGTAGTACCCATAGGATTATCGCCAATAGCAATATTATACCCACCACTGGTAATTTTATCTCCAGCTTGGCTACCAACACCAACGTTAGAGTTACCTGTTGCAGACTGTAAACTAGCGTGTCCAATCCCAACGTTATTAAAACTTCCAGTAGCAGTGGATACTGCGTTACCACCAATTGCAATGTTAGAAAAACCAGTGGTAATATTTGCAGCAGCATTATAACCAACAGCTACGTTATAATACCCACTCGTAGTGTCATGTAAGGTGTAACTACCAATACCGATATTTTGATCCGCTGTAGTTACTGCGCCATTACTCATTGCGTCTTTACCAATGGCAATGTGATTACTTCCTGTTGTAGCTGTATCTAGTGCATTACGACCAATGGCTACGTTGTCAGAGCCAGTGGTAATATTTTTACCTGCGCTTGAACCCATACTAACATTGTAGTTCCCTGACGTAACATCAGTTAATGTTCCATAACCAAATCCAAGATTATGACTACCTGTTAATGCAATGGAAGTTCTACCTGTACTATCTCTACCAATACCTATATTATTTCCACCAGTCGTAACACCTTGACCTGCTCTATCACCTAAAAATACATTATAAATACCCGTAGTTATGGTATTACCAGTATAGGAACCAATGCCAATATTAGAGGCACCTGTAGTTGTACCATTGCTTGCGCCAACTAACGAGTTGCTTCCTATAGCTATTCCATTAGCGGCATTGTAATATCGACCTGCTTCATTACCAATGGCTATTGTAAAATTACCTCCAGTTGCTGAGTATCTAGAATAAGCACCCAGAGATACCGTGCCATTAATAGCACCTGTTAATGCTTTTCCAGCTTCAAAGCCTACTGCTACGTTACGTGGACCTGTTGTTGCTGTCGCTAATGCATCATAACCAACAGATACGTTAGATTCACCTGTTGTAATATTTGCACCAGCATTTCTGCCCAAACCAATATTGTAGGCTCCTGCTGTTAAATCTTCTAAAGCATCGTAGCCTATACCAATGTTATCAGCACCCGTTACACCACCTGATGTTCCCATAGGGTTATAACCAATTGCTATGTTCCGTTCACCTGTGGTAATCTTTTGACCTGCGGCTCTACCTATCCCAACGTTATTGTCAGATGTTGCTGCATTTAATGCATAATAACCAACCGCCGTGTTTATTTGTCCTGTAGAACAAAAAGAAAGGGCTTGATAACCCACAGCTACGCTGTTGCTACCTGTAGTAATAGCAGAACCCGCAGCACGGCCAATAGCAATGTTGTAAGTACCCGTGGTAACATTTCTGGCAGCATTTCTAGCAATAGCTACGTTGTCGGTTCCTGATGTTAAATCCTCAAGAGCTTGTTGACCAATTGCGTAGTTGTCATCTCCAGTAACATTGTTTGCGGCACCTTGCATAGCAAGATAACCAATAGCTAGGTTTCGCTCACCCGTGGTGATGCCGTACCCTGCCAAATGTCCTAGTGCTGTGTTATGATCTCCTGAAACAAAATACAGAGTACGATGACCAACACCTGTATTACTGTTCGCAGTGGTGGGACTATAAATAGATTGATAACCAAGCGCTACGTTGTAGGAACCTGTAGTAAGTTTAGCCCCCGCTTCATAACCTGATGCGAGATTAAAATCTCCGGTGTTTACATCATTACCTGCCTGTTGACCCAACAAGGTATTATACTGACCACCACTTTGAAGTGCCGCGCCAGCACCAGTACCACCGATAAAGTTACCTGTACCAACGTTACTGGAAGCACCACCTGCAGAAGCACCATCAATGGTTATAGAACCGCTTGTAGCGGACAAATCGTTCGTCTGATGATTAATTGTAATAGCCATTGGGGTGCGTCCTCTTAATTATACTGCGGTAGAACCGCCCATGTCCTCTTGATCCATAACCCAAGCATAGCACTTATCAAGAAAAGTAGAACCTGATTTTGCTTCTACATCGGTCAGGTTTGCGTTGTAACGCTTGAAATCTACCTCACGAGTATCGTCCGCGGGCGAGTTAGTTGCGTATGCCGACAAGTCGATCATAACCGAAAACTTTGGATCAGTTCCACGTTGGCGTGACACAGCCGCTGTCACGATGCGGTAATAGGCGTTGTTAAATGCAATGCCGTACTGGCTTGCACCTTCTGCGATGTTATGTTGAATAGCCATTGGTATCTCCTTTTAGGCGAATGTAACTTCAGATGTGTGGATCGTAGCGACCCAGCGAATACTGGTAAAAGCTGCACCAGTAACTGTGATGGCTAAACCACCGTTGGTTGTATCTGCACTAAGAGCCATGCCCCATGCTGGTGTGTTATCCAAGACAGTTGTAGCAGAATTGACCAACACTGTTGTGCCAGCGTTAGCTTCTCTGCGAATTAAACCTTCAACTTTCCATGCCGCACAAGATGTTCCGTTACCCGCACTCAATCTTGCTACGATGGTGCCGTGGAAGGCGTATGCAGAGTTGTTGGATAGGATGACTTGGTTATCTGTTGATGCAGTGCTATTGTTGGTTGTGAGGGTTTCTGGCGTGGCGGTGTAGGTGTCGCTACGAAGTATAAAAATACTTCCCTGTGCGTCACCTTTATTTGAAAACTTACCAGACGCATGAACTTTTTGACCTCTAATGGTTGCCATAGCGTCTTGCCCAGAAGCAAACGAATTATCTGCACTTGCTAAACTATCTCTTGAACCAATAACTGCTGCATAATTTCCTGATGCAATATTGCTTCGACCTATTGCTACAGAATACTGACCCGATGCTGTAGTTTGAGCACCTAAAGCTAAAGTGCCTAGATTACTAGATAATGTATTAGATCCAATTGCCGTTGCGTAAGTGCTTGAGGCTTTTGCCTGATACCCCATCGCAATACTATTAGCACCAGTGGCACCGTAGCTTGAACTGTTGGTTGCTATAGCGGCTGCGAGACTGTCTGTGCCAGAAGCACGAGAACCACCCAACGCCATTGCGCCACTACCTGTAGCTGTAACAGAGCCATTTGCACCTGAGTTCATACCTATTGCGGTACTGTAGGTAGAACCTGCTGTTACTCCAATGTTACCTATAGCAACTGATCTTTCTCCACTAGCAGTAGAAGCAACACCAAGAGATAAAGAATAGTTTGCAGTAGCCTGTGAAAGAAAACCAAGTGCTACTGCATATGTATGAGTAGCATCTGAACCGTCTCCAATAGATATACTTCCTGACCCAGAAGAAACCGCACTGCTTCCAATAGCTACAGCATTAGCACCACTTGCAACAGGAGTAGTGGCACTTGAAGCGTTGTCACGGTAAAGATCAGGATCTCCACCAGCATCTGCGAAGGTTACAACTCCAGAACCGTTTGTAGTAAGCACCTGATTGGCACTTCCGTCGGATGTTGGTAGGGTGTAGGTTTCTGAGATGCGTACTGTTTGAGTGCTACCTCCGACATTAACTTGATCGGTTGCAGTAGATGTAACATTAACTCCAAGAGACATAGAGTTACTGTGTGTTGCATCAGCTTGATAACCAAAAGAGGAAGACCTTAATGCAGTTGCTATAGAGTAACTCCCTATAGCTTGAGATTCTTGTCCTGTAGCTTCAGTAAAGCGACCAATGCTAGTAGCAGAAGTAGCTGTGGCTTTAGTCCGATACCCAATAGCAATACTATTAACACCCTGTGCGCCGTAGGTTGCTGTGTTGTTGTCTATAACCGCCGCAAAGCTACCACCACCAGAGGCAAGAGACTGACCAAGTGCTACGCTTTCAGATCCCGTACTTTGAGCATTTGAGCCAATAGCTAAAGCATCTGTACCTGTAGCATCTGTGTTCCGTCCGATTGCAATTGTAGATGAAGCAGTTCCAGCAACTGCACTTTCACCTATAGCTATAGAAGAAACTCCTGATGCTGTTCCATCTGAAGCTGCAAAAGCTAAAGCTGCACTAGCTACTGCGTCAAACCCAAGTGCTATTGAGCTAGTACCACTAGCTTCAGCTTGCGTACCAATAGCTACAGCATTTGCACCACTTGCTGTTGGATCAGTAGCACTTGAAGGATTAGCAGCGTACAAGTCTGCACCCACTGAGGAGAATGAAAGTGCGCCAGAGCCATTTGTAACAAGAGCGGTTCCCGCCGCGCCGTCAGCCGTTGGTAGGGTGTAAGCACCAGAAATCTTTACGGTATCTGTTGTACCTCCAAGTGCAATTAGGTTTGCTACAGTGCTTGTTGCAGTGTCACCAATAGCAATGCTGTTTGCTGCTGTGGCTTTTGCAAGTTGCCCAATTGAAACACTATAGTTTCCTTGAGAGCCATAGCTTGTACCAGTGTTGATAACACCAAATGCTACTGAACCATAGTTTCCGCTAATATACGAATATGGCCCTGCAATACCATCAGTACCAACAACTTTTGAATACCTACCAATTGCTACTGCACCAGCGGCCTGAGATCGTGGCCCTTCAGAACCAGAGCCTGAACCTATTGCAACAGAGTTTGTATCACTGGCAAGTGCGCCCATACCAACAGCTAAAGAGTTCGGACCAGTAGCGTCTGCATTGTTTCCAAACGCCATGCTACTACTGCCAGTAGCAGCAGTCTGATAACCCACAGAAATGGCGGCTTGATTCGTTGCATCGGTCTGAAAACCTAAAGCTAAAGAATTATTGCCACTAGCTGTTGGCTGATCAAGTTGATGTGATTGTTGGGCAAAGTTTGTCTGTAACCCATCAACCCTAGTTCTTAAACTAAAGAAACCAGAACCGTCACAAACTAAGTGTATGCCTTCAAATCTGCGTAAGTATATTAATGGTGAACCATCAATAGTTTCACTTCCGTTACCGTCAATAGTTACAACATCTGTAGCTGTGCTAGAACTGTTTCTGATGTATACATAGAAACCATCGCCTAGTGTAGCAGCCGCCGTAAGTGAAATGGTAACAGAGTTAGAGGTAACATCAATTATCTTACCTAAGTCACCTGCTACAACTGTGTAGTTGGCAGTTTTGGTAGCACGAGTGTAATCAAAAGCACCAGATGCCACCGCTGCCCAGTCATAGTCTGAGCCGTTCCATGATAAAAACTCGCCATTCGCTGCAGTGCTTGTATTTAAATGTGCATCAACTCCTGTATTAAAACCTAAGTTAGTTCTAGCAGTAGCCGCATTGGCTAGATCAGACAGGTTATTGGATGGCTGTAGGATGTCCTCGGCGGCGGCGGTAATAAATACGCGAGCGCTACCTGACAAGTTAATAGCAGAACCTGAGTTAGAACTTTCACTGGGCGTGCGAGATAGGGTAGTGCCAGAAGCTGTATAAGTCCCTGTACCAATCTCAAAATTAGCCCCATCCTCTATGGTGTACCTAACTGAATTACCGTTAGTTACCCCTGCGTCCGCAAAACTTTGATAGCCTGAAACAGGGCTACCCAGAGTTATCGTGCCTGTCCCGGTAGTTGTCGTCGAGACGTAGGCTCTATTCTTTAAAACAGGCATATACGATCACCCCTATAATTTACGCGATACGGATAATAGCACTCGTAGCGTCTGCTGTTGGGAACTGAATTTGGAAATCTCCGTTAGACGAAGACTTATCAGAACCAAAATCTAACACTGCCACAGATGGGTTTCCTCCACCTGACTTGTAAATCAACGCCCCACGAGCTGTAATTGTGGAAGAAGTCCATGTAGTGTTAGAAAAACTCAAAAACACTGTAGTTCCTGATCCGCCATTTGTTGGGTTAGTTGAAATAGTCAACGTGTTCCCACCCGCGCTATACCCTGAACCTGATACCTCGTTAGAAGTAGTGTATGCAGTAGTCGCCGCAGCCAAAGAAGCGGATGAGGTATACAACGCGATTTTAAATGTTTGCGCTGTATTGCTGCTGAAGTCCATTTCACCGTCAAGCAGGGCTTGCTTGAAACTGGTACACATCGCCTGTGTTATAGCCATATCTAGTCTCCTTTAACTTACTGGCACTCGGAACTGTCCCGAGCGATAGGCGTCTTCACGTAATTTACCATCCCCAAGCGTTTTTAATAAAGCTATGGATTGCAAGTACATCTTTTCATAGTTCTCAATTACATCCGGTTCGCCTTTTAAGAACCGAATAGCTTCAATCAACGCGCCGTTTAACAGCGCAGAATCAAACTCGTCTCCGAGCCACGTATTATTGGCCGTAACAATAGACTCGGGGTAGTACCCATAATGAAGCTCTGCGGTGTAATCACCACTTGGTGTTGGGCCTAAGATAAAGGAATCATCGTCAAAATAAGCGTAATGTTTTGGAAGCCCCACTGATGTGGGTGTGGGGTACGCTTCTCTGATGAAGTTTACATCTTTGTTTATTAAGTAGTGATACGCGCCATCAGTATCTACCACCGCGAGCGAATACGTGTACAAAAAGTCTGTAGGAACGCTAAGATACTTGTTATTAGTAGTCAAAGACCCAGTAACGTTTCTACGTAGCGCAGGTATCTGCACTGTATTATATATCTTCTGTTCAGCCTGCTCAGTAAACATAGCGAGCTGGGCATCTGTGAATGAGTTCTCACAAATGTCTTCTATGTTGGTTTTCAGCTCGGTATAGTTCATAATTTATGCCATTGGCCCCCGTGCGTATAAGCCTTTGGTCGCTGCACCCGTGCCGCGTACCTTAACCTTACCGCCTTTAGCGTACCCTTTTTTAGCCATACCGCCTTTTTTAAACACGCCACGACCTTTTAACACGTCAGCTTGCGTTACCTTGCCATCCCCAGTTAGGTCAGTTAATTTTTTAGCCATTATTCATCTCCTATGTTACACTTACAACAACAGTACCCACAAATCCAGCGCCAACTAACGTGTTAGGTACAAGCTCAAACGGATCGTCACCGCCACCTACAGGGTTCCACCCCCACTGTATAGCTCTACTACTGGTATCACCTGACGCGGCTAGGCTTTGATCCGGGCGTGGATTACGTATAGCTTGAGGATCATCGACAGGAAATTCACCCAACTTTAGCTGCGGATGGTCGGGACTCCAGCACTCAGGGCACGCCTTTATATTGGTGTCACGCCCCTTAACAAACAAGTTCTTTAGCTCCCGCAGCTTGTACTGGAACCCGCATACATCACAGAGCGCTAACGCTTTTTTACCTGATGCAAACCTATCCGCCATTACGCAATCCTACCTATTCTAGGCACAAAACGCGCAGCGGTCTTTTCCCTGTCTTCTCCTGCGGCCATCTCAAACTGTTCGTCATACACAGCCTTCAACATAGGGATACGATCTACTAACTCAGGAACCTTCATAGCAATGTGATAAGCTAACCCAGCAACAAGGCATGGGAAGAAACGGAAGTTCATGTCTGCTGTCTGTACCCCAGATCCAGCATCTTCAATACGGCGCATACGCCAGTAATACAGCACATAATTGTTATTATCGGGTACAGGCCACACGTTTACTTTAGGTGCATCACGCAGGCGTTCCACATAAAGCTGTATAGGGCGACCTTGTGTTAACTTGTTAGGTATAGATGCGTACGTACTTACACTGATTCTGCTTATGGTAAGATCAGATTGTGTCGTAGCATCACCACTGTTAGTGCGTATTTGGTGTTCAAGCAAATCAATAGTATCCGCTGGCAACGTGTACTGTGTAGTGCCTTTTACTAGGTTTATAGTGCCAGAATCAATGGTCCACATGTTAATGCCACGGTTCTGCCACTCAATAGTCATCAGGTTCATAGAACGCCGCGCAGTGCGCAAGTCATACCCTGAACGCATCTCACGTCCCGCACGCTCCCACGCTTCTTCCGCTATATCGGTGAAGTCCATGTCAAACGCTGTGGTGCCTGATGTAGTCATTTCTTACGCCTCTTTAGCGGAGCTACACGCTTGGGTTTGCCCGCTGGTTGTCCTAAACGCTTCTTCTGCGCTATACGCTTACTCTTCTCAGCCTTCGTCATTTCCCCGCTAGTTTTTGGAGTTTTGCTAGAAACTCGTTTAGATGGTCTACAGTACGGTGTACCACGGCTTTCACCTTCTTTACGACCACACGGCTTGCCTGTCTTAACATCTTTCCAGTCTTCCTTGAACCAACGCTTTAGTGCAGCGCCCTTTGCGGTTTTGCGAACAGCCATTACTTGCCTGCCCTCTTCTTCCTACATTTTGCGATAGCTCCACTCGCATACGCGCTCGGGAATACCTTATAGCTTGCCTTCACCTTACGGTAACACGCGTCCTTCACAGTGCCGCCCTTCTTGTAACCTTTGCTACATTTAGAGCACCCACAACCATCAGATTTGTAATACCTACGCATAACTACCTCATTTTACAGGCTTTGCCGCCACGGGCTAAACCATAACCACGAATTTTACCGCCAGCTTTTAGCTTCTTTTTTGGTGGCATGCGCATACCCCCCGGACGTTGCGTAAGATCAAGCGTGGCTCCGCCACCGCCGCCACGCCCGTACACGCCTTTGCGAACTTGGGATTCCTGTTTAACCTTATCCACATCAGGATTTAGCTTCCGTTGAAACTCTAGCTCCTTCTTAAAGGCGCGGTCTTTCATACGCTTTATTTCGTCATCGAAGTCCATGAGCTACCTTATCTTACAAACTTTACCACCACGAGCCATGCCGTAGCCGCGAACCTTACCACCTTTTTTGTAGCCTTTCTTCATCATACCGCCTTTGGCATAGTCTTTTTTCTTCATCATGCCACCTGCTTTCATCTTTTCAGGCTTAGTGGTTAGCCCAGTACCGTCAGCACGGGGTTGCAGAAGAGATTTTGTAGTCATTGCGTTGCCATCCCGCGTAGGTTTTAGGATCGACTTTGATTTAGACGTAGGGCGAGCTTTAGGCTTCATGCTGCGAGGGTCTGTAGGACGCTTCTTGGGCCTCATGCTGCGAGGATCTTTAGCTTCCATAGCCTCCATCATATTCGTGGTGCCCTCTTCGCTAATCCGATCCATAGCGGCATTACCACGTTCAACAGCGCGTTCATCAGGGCTAACCATAGTACCAGCTTGGTACTTTTTCATTTTGCCGCCTTTTTTATAGCCTTTACTCTTCATTTTCATCATCAGCGTCCTTGTATAAGTTGTTAAACACTCGGCCCGTATCCCAAACGTAATCCACGTCTTCTTTAGAACCGTATGAATGTTGATTTGGTTTGAAGTCTGGAGCACCTTGGCCCGTTTCAAACCACGCAGGGTGCGTAACACGGACCCGATTATTTGGTAAGGCTACTATGTTACCTGTGTACTCTCCAGCGTCTAACAATTCAAGCACATGGCTTTGTTTGTGCTGCGCTGGATCATCAGCCACCTCACTATCAGTATAATCAACAGTGAAGTAATACTTGGCGGGATAAAACTCGCCATCTACTTTGGCTATCCACGGTGCGGGAGAGGCGCGCTCTATCTTATACACACTGTGCGTGTGTGACATACAATCCCACGGTTGTGCTAAGTATGGTGGTAATTCAGCAGGCCATTCTTCTAGCGGTGTATCAGCGACCAACGCCGTAAGCGGCATACGCGCCCACATAGCTCCGCCATGAACGTTAGGTTCATCTGTGTCATCAGACTCACACCCAGTAAATATCACCTGAAAGCTTAAAGTCCGATTTGGCATTGTGGTTACTGCAACGACCATAGCGTGTAAAAATTCTCCGTGGTAGCCTTCTAAGTTTTTCGTATACTCCCTCCGCACCCATGCTTTAAAGTACGGAATACTACTTGTTAGGTATGGCATTAAGTTCCTTCTTGCGTTTTTTTGCAGCCTTCTTCTTCCGTTTCTGAGAAACTTTAGAGGGAGGCGATTGTATCTGCTTGCCCATCTGAGTACGGCTAATAGCCATCTAACAATTCCACTTTCGCAAGCTCTTATTGATGCGGCTATCAGGATCGTTAGCCGTCTTTGAACTTGTATTGCGCTTCTTCATGCCCTTCATGCGTGCGCAGAAAGACTTCCGCCGATTGGCAGCTTTAGAACCTTTTTTTAACTTGCTAGGCTTTGTGGTAACAGCGGTCTTCAACTTGCTGCCGGGGTTAGCTTTTCGATAGCTAGCAACGCCTTTGGCGTTCAACCCACCGGACTCACTTTTACCCTCTTTACGGGTCCAAGCTGCGGATTTTACCCCACCGCCTTTTTTATAATATGCCCGCATACCACGCTCCTAGCTGTAGAAAAACGTAATGGCGGTGATGTTTGTAGCCGCAGAAACGTATACATCTGAACTACAACGAATCCCGTCATCAGGAATGTTTACAGAGTGTGAGTCTGACGCCAGAAAGTCTAAATCCAACACAGTCGTGCCACCGCTACCATTAGTAACTGTAAGGCGTCCTGCGCCACCGCTATTCGTCAAAACTTGTACCTGACGAACACGTGCTGGACCTACACCCAACGATCCTGCGCCTGCTACACGTTTGGTTAATACATCAGAAGACATGTGCTAGCTTCCTTTCTTAACGGAAGAACTTTTTGCCGTTTTCTTAGGTTCTATCTTTTTAATGGGCGTACCATCAGGATTTAACCCGCGAGCTGCAAGTTCTTCCTTAGAGGCTGGTTTGAATCTACTCATAACCCACCTCCTTACGATGCTGCGATTGTAGCACCAGTGTCAGAACGCTTCCAGTTTGTTCCGTCAGAGAAAGCCAAGATAGCGGAACCTGCGGCACCATTTGACACAAACACAAGCGTGCCTGCGCCTGCAGAAGAAGCTGATGGGGCGTTAGCTACGGTGTAGGTTGGTACTTTGATATCGCCAATAAAGCCAGCGGTTGAGGTCACTGGACCTGAAAAGGTGGTGTTCGCCATGAATATGTCCTCACATGCGAGTTAAGTGGATCTGTCTGCATGTCGTCAGTCGGGCCTGTCAGATCCACGGGATGTTCCCGATAATTGTCAAACTACCATCGCGTGACGTGTTATGTCAACAAAAAGAAAGGGGCCACCGAAGCAGCCCCCTCTTTACCAAGTCCTCTAAACGCTTACGCGCCGGGAGAACCAAAGATACCCAGTGGGTCAGATACACCGAAGCTGTAACGCTCACGGGCTTTATAGCGGCTGTTGCCTGTATCGAAGTCAGCATCCATCGAAGTCGCCATTGGCGCACGAGTGAAGTGCTTCAGACCGTTTGGTACGTCAGTCATCAAGAACCAAGCATTGGTATCTGTCAGATAGTGGTTGACCGCATAGCCTTCAGGGATTGACCCGTTGTTGCGTAGTGCGTTCAAATCGTTATCGGCAGTACCGACACGACCTTCTGTCTCTAGGAGACGAGTTGCCACAAACTGCAGTGCTGGTGGGATAATCAACTTGCGTGGCTGTGATGCAATAAGCAAACCACGTTCGTCTGTCCAACCTGCAATCTGAATAACGGATGCTTCAAGAGATGTCTCGTTGAGGTCAGCCGCTACTGCTGGCGTGTTGGAGTTTGATCCACCAGATACCAATGGGTGATCGGTAGCACACAAGGATTTACCGTCACCATATGTGGTGCCTGCGGCGAAGGCGTTGTTAAGGATTGCTGCAGCCTTAACTTGCTTCGTGTACGCCATCGCACGAGCCAGTGCTTTAGTATAACGAGATGACAATGAGTCATACAGGTTATCCTCAATAGCTTCCTCAGTGATTGAGAAACCCATTGCAACTGTTTCGTGTGTGTAGCGTGCAGTCCATGCTTCTTGAGCATTGTCATACTCAATCGCGGAACCTTCACCTTTAACTGGCGCTGCTGAAAAACCGGATAATTTGGTTTCTTCCTCGAATGACCGATCTGATGATTCGGTTTCAAAGATTTCAGCGTGTTCTTCGCCATATTTTGCGTATTCCATTCCGAACAATGCGTTCAGGCCGGGGAGCAGCTCTTTAAGTAGCTGGGCGCGTGAAATAGCCATTAGTTAATCTCCTTATACGCCAGTAGTGTTGTTATACTGGTGACCTGCGTTCCATTTAACGTAAGCCTCAGTGTAACCACCACTTGTGTTTTTGGTTTCTTCAACCAAACCAATGATACGGAACGGCAACGTGTTAGTAGTTGCTGACGTATGAGAAATAGCGCCACGCGAGTTACCCGAAGTCGAGTCACCTGTGTTGTCTACGCCTGCTACGTTTGCGCCGATATCGGTTATCGCTAGATCACCAATAGTTGTACCTGAAGAAACAACAGCAGCTTTAAACAACAGTTCAGTAGCGTCTGCTACGTAAGCCTGAATGTCGCTTGCGACTGTGCCTGCAGGATAAGATTGGCTGTATAATTCATAACCCAAGTTTGGATCAGTGTATTTACAACCCATGAAAACACCAACAGGTGTCATTGCAGCGTCGAACGGGTCACGCTCAACGGTGCCTCCGGTAACCACTTTAACGGCGTCACCAAAGAAGATGCTAGTAGCATAACCGCTAGCAATACTCATTTGACGATAGACGCCCCCAACAAAGGGAGTGCCGCTTAGTAATTTTACCGGAACCAGACCATAAGGTCCGCTAACAGAAGGATAAGCCATCTAAAGCTCCTAAGATTAAGTTCCTTTACCGAAAGTAACCTTCGTCTTCCGCTCATTAAATAACGGCATACGAGGGTCATTTTCTCTCATAAGGCTGTTATCCACAGATGTCATCTGAGCTTGTGCCTGATCGTTGTAGTAGGCATTCCGCTCTTCAATCATCTCTTTCGGAGCCTTACAGAGCATCAAACCACCGATAACTATGTTGTCTTTGAAGCGTTCTTGTTCAATCGCAACGATAGTAATTTCTGGATGATCTGTTGCCTTTACAGGCTCCCAACCTTCACGCAGTTTTGAAGAAACGTTTGTGGCATCGACCTGACCTTGCGTACTCACACGCACCCAGTGGAAGTCGTACCCCGGCTCGGGATTGGGAGATGGCAGCACCTCGGGGCGCGTCCAAGCCTTTTTGCGAACTTTACGTTCACGGGTATCTAATTCACGGTTAATCCGATTCTCAGCCATTTTGTTTCCTCATATCTAATGCAACCTGTTTGGCGTATTGTTGAGGAGTTAACCCCAACCTCTTAGCGAGCTGAACTTGGGTCTTGGTCAGTGTTACCTTTTTAGGGGCTGTGCTCCGCGTTGCGGGTGCCACTACCTGTGTCTTTCGCTTTGGTTCGGCATCCTCGAAATTATCGGGGAAGACCTGACGCATACGAGAATCAATCGTCTCGTAGTATTCATCACTTTGCGGGCTTACGCCCTGTTTGACAAGTTTATTATGCAACCCCAGCGCTAAACTCGTCATTTCATCATCGTTTCCAAACCACGAATTGGCTTTTTGCCAATCTGAGGCCCGTTCATCGACTTGTACTGCCGGGGCGGGTTCTGGTTCTGGTTGTACAGGCGTTTCTTCTTCCTGTAAAGCAGGTATTTTGAAGTTTGCTAGCTTGTCGGACTTCAACTTAGCATTTGTTAACTTCTCTTGTGCTTCCAACACTGCATCAGAGTCACCGGATTCATACGCTTCTTTATAAGCACGTTTGGCGGTCTCTGTTTCTATAACAGCGTTTTTCTTAGCTTGTTCTAATAACGCGGTCTGGTTCTTATTTACGTTACCCTTTAGCTTTTTATTCTCTTCCATAAGAGTCTGAGTAACACGCTCAAGTTCTTGGCGCTCTCGCAAGGCTTCTTCTTTCGCCCTACGCTCATCGTGATAACCCTTAGTAAAGTGCTTTATCCGTTTCTGAACTTGCTCAGAATATTTTTCAAGCTCGTCTTCAGTAACATCTTCAGGCGGCTCGGACGGTTTACGGTTGCGGTCAGCCTTCGGCGTATCGTCAACAACCTCAATCTCAAGGTCGTCATCAACACTATCCTTTTTGCTTTCCGGTTTATCCGCTGGTGCCTCATCTGCTGCAAAATCTTCTGCAGTTTTCTTCCCAGTGATGTCAATTTCAACTGCGCTAGTTTCTTCAATAGCCATTTTGTTGTCATCATCATCCTCGGGAAACTCAAATTCTACTTTTTGAAAAGCCATGTCTACGCCCTTTGTATGCCCGTTGGATCAGCTACGACAGCCTCAATAGAGTCATCATTCATTAGCCGATACTCAATACCACCAATGGTGAACCGTGTGCCCGAGTTCATGCGGAACATCACAAAGTCACCTTCTTTACACCAAGGCCCAGTCGGGAACCGCTCTTCATCCCCGTACGCTTGGTCACCCATATCTACAACAAGTCCAATGATAGACATGATGTGATCTTGGGTTTTGGCAGTATCTGTCTTAATAATAGAAGTTCCCGATATGGTTTCTTCTGGTTGCGGTAGTGCTACGAGTACACGGTAGCCTACGGGTTTTGGGAGTTGTAACTCCAGTTCAGCATCGCTGATTTTAACTGCTGCTTCAGTCATCATCGTTTTCCATATAGTTTTTCGCAAGGTCTTCAATGTAAGATTTGCTGGCTTCGAGACCTCGAATTAAGCCAACAACTTCCCTATAATTTGCATAGTCTTTAGGTGACCCTGCGGTTAGGAAACTCTGTGCAGACGATATATCACCGTCGATTCTATCTTTCAGCACGTCAAAGACGGTTTTTGCCATAGTGTGTTATGACTCCTTTTTGGGTTTTTGTGTAGGGCGCATCATGCGTGCGGCTTCAAGGTTCATCTTGTTGCGTTCGGCACGACTAACCTGTTCTAGCTTAACACCCTTCTCTTCAGCTTCTATCGCCAACTCTGCCTGTTCTATCTTCACACGCTCTGCGTCTAACATAGCGGATGAAGCATCTTTGGCCTTCTGGAGGTTTAGCTGCTCTTGACGTAGTTGAGCGTCTGACTGGTCTTTCTGAGCTTTACGCTGCTGCTCTTGCTGTTTGACCTGCAGTTCCGCCTGCTTCATCTGTATGATTGGGTCTTGCTGCTGCTGTTGAGCCTTCTGCTGCGCTGCTTGCTGCTGATGTGCTTGGGTAAGCTGCTTGCCCGCGTCCGCAACCAGACGTGACAGTTGTACTTCCATATCTTCTGGCAGCTCCTCGTTTGGAGCGGGTAGTGGTGCGCCTAGCTTCTCTTCTATCTGCTGGCGGTACTGGAACCCAAGATGTTCGGCAATATGGGCCTGCAAAGACGCCATAATCTGTTTTGCCTGCGGATTCTGCCCGATCATCTGTGCTATCATCGGGTCTTGCATAAACGATGTGTGAGTAGTGATATGCGCTTGGTGGTCTTGATAGATAAACGCCTTTACTGGTTTGCCGATCAACGCATCCATGTTCTCGCTGATTGGATCTGCTGGCTTCGCATCATCCTTCGTAGGTACTAGCTTATCCGCGTTCTTGACCCCCAACACCTCAATCATCTGGCGATGTAACTGCGGCAGGTCATATATCTGCGGTGCCTTCTCAGACATCTGTAGCACAGTTTGGTACTGTACCACGCGCTGTGCCATCGTAGAGTTGTTAGGGTCGCTCACAGGGATCACATCGACCATCATGTAGTCAGCCTGCTTGGCGGACACTTCGCCTCTCACGGGCACGTACGTGTACTCTGCGGGCGCATACTCGGCCATGATAGCCTTGAGGAGCTTAAACTCCTGCTTCATAGTGTAGTGTACACGCGCCTGCACCGCAGCCATAGGCTTTAGAGTACGCTCTAGCAAGGCCAGTGTGGTCCCAACGGGGGCGTTAGCCGACATGTCCGAGATGTTCATATCGCTAATAGCGCCTAGCCTACGTCCTTCTGTTGTAATCTGATTCAAGAGGGCGAGAAGGGTCTGGCTAGGTTCCTTGTACGGGAGAGGCATGATATTGTCACGGATGCTACCTGACGGCACGTCAACATCCTTAAACTCACCCGGTTCTATCGGTGTATCGTCTCCCTTGATACGCAACCCACGCGACTTCAACCCACCGGGGAGATTCGATAGGGTGCCCGCGTCAACAAGCTGTCGTATCAAGGAAGTTCCTGCTTTGGCGTAACCACCAATGATGTGTATGAGGCCAAGCCCGTAGAACCCAAACCCCGGCACGTATACGTAATGGACGAAGTGCTGACGCTTGAGGGTTAAGGGGTCACCCTCCTCGTAATTCCTACGGACCGCCAGCACCTCGCCACTACCACGCTCAATCGTGACGACATAGGGTCGAGCAATCCCGTCGTCATCGTCTATACCCTCGATCAAAAGGTCAGCGTGGATCTCATAGATAGCGTAGCGGTCATCGTTGGTTAGTGAATACCCCCCATCTTCCGCCTTCTTCTCTTCTATGTCAGTGTGAAACGCTTCAGGTTCTCCAAGATCAATATCCTTGTAAAACCCGCCAGCCTGTAACTTCTTCAAATCGTTCTTTGTCTTACGCATAATGTGCGTAACACGTTCTGCAGACTCAATATTTGACGCGCCGTAAGGCACAATTACATCTTCTGCGGAGATATACACAGCCGCTTGACGGCCTAGATTTGGGTCAAAATACACCTTTTTAAACGCTGATCCAGCCAATCCAAGGCTATATAACATGCGTTCGTGCTCGGGGCGGTACTCTACCATGCGCTCGGTAAGCTCATAGTTCATATCTGCCTTAACCCGTGCAGCGGCTTCTTCCTTCTCCTTGGTTTCTTCCCCAAGGATCTTGGTTTTTACTGGTCCTGCTGCGGGAAACGTTTCAGACATTGTTTCTGCTTGGAACCGTATCGCGGCCTCGGCAAGCACGGTGGAGAACACACCACATGCGCCTTCCCACGGGTCTGTGCGTTCTTCATACTTGAAGCCCAGCACGTCTAAACCCTTAACAAACGTATCCGCCCAATCCTTGCGGCTATCTATGTCAGACTGTACTTGACCCATGAGGTCATCTGCCAGAGAGGCTAGATCACGGTCATCCATAGTTTCCGCTAGGTTACCACCAAACTCAGTAAAATCCCCTTCCGTGCCGGGAATTATGGTTATCTCCATACCCCCATCGGATAGGGTTACAGCCTCTGGGTCAAGAATTTCAATCTCCAGATCAGGGATCTCCATCTCTTCCATATCGGTAATGTCTTCATCCATCCCTAGCGGGGCAGAGTATAGTCCTTTTTCAACAGCCATTGTAAGCCCTCTCAATAAAATCCACCGCTACGCCGTCTCCAGTACCGTGGTTCTTCTGGTTCATCGGTGGGCAAACGTATAAAGCCGCCCTGTCTAAACCGCATCAATGCCATAACAGTCGAGTCAACAAGATCATCATGACTCATAAAAGGAAACCCTGCGATCTCCTCTACGACTTCTTCAGCCCAGCGGGTCTGAGGTATCCATACCATACCAGAAGCTATTATGTCAGCCACAGAATTTAATCTAGCCATTTTATCGCCCGAGCCTCTATGCGGAGTATACTCGGAAACAGGTAATCCAGTGCGTCGCATCTCCTGATAGAGGGCAGCACCAGAGCTTTTCTTCTCTACGATAAATGAATCTGGCTCCCAGTCCCTGTATTCGTCCATTGCCAGTTGTTTAAGCTCAGGAAACTCTAGGCGTTCCTTTATACTATTAAGTAGTATTATGTGATAGGCGTTCTCTTCTTCATTCATAAACACACCCCACGTGGTGAGTGCCGTGTAGTCTGCTCGATTGTGTTTTTCGGCGGCTGCATCGAGCGACATTATGATATATTCGCACGAGGGGGGATTCTCACCCGCCCATTCCTGCCACCACTCGCGTTTTACAATCGCTGCTTCTTCTGCGGTGGGTTGTTGTTGGTATTGTGCGTTCCATTGGAACACGGGCATAGACGCTTTTGTGCGTTCTAACGCCTGCATATCGAAAAACTCAGGCCACAGAGGCTTGTGTACAACTTCTGCGGTCTTTTTACTCTGTATTTCTAGTATAGCGGGAAACTCTACCACCTCATACTGGTCTGACAGCTTATTATTCGTCATATCACGCGTTACACGGCCTGTAAGGTCGTCCATATGCCACCGCGTCTGGATAATTGCTACCCGCCCACCGGGCATTAGACGTGTTCGCGCACCGAAGGTGAACCACTCGTAGGCTTTTTCAAAGACTTCAAAGTTCCCGTTGATAACATCTTGTTCAGAGTGGGGATCATCAACCAAGAGGAGGTCAGCACCCCGCCCAGCAAGAGCAGACCCAATACCGCACGCATAATATTCGCCTCCTACGTTGGTATTCCACCGACCAGCCGACTTACTATCTTGCGCAAGGCGCACTGTGGGGAAGATTGATAGGTAGTCATCCGTAGATATAAGGTTTCTGACCTTCCGTCCGAAGTCTACCGCCAAATCTGTGGTGTGTGACACCATCATAACCTTCTTACCGGGGTTACGACCAAGAAACCAAGCGGGGAAGAAGATGGAAACAAGCTGAGATTTGCCATGACGGGGTGGAATGTTGACGCAAATACGGTCTTTATCCCCCCTTTCAATGCCCATGAGCATATTAGCTAGTATGCGGTGGTGTTTACCAACTATAAAGTCAGGCATCATACGCTTACAAAACTCTATAAGGTCATCATACGCTACTTTGTTCGCCTTACGGTTGTGTAATTCATCGACCATACGGTCAATTTCAAGGATCTCTTCGTCAGAAAATGAATCTAGGTTATTAAGTAGGTGGTCTACATCCACATCCTCAAAGGTTTGTACCTCAGTCATCGTCGAACTCACCCAAAATAGAGTCAACATCCAACGGAGAGTCATCTATAACCGTAGCATCTTCTATTTCTTCTTCAGGGTTTACGATCTTCGCTAGTTTTGCACGGAGTTTTTCTTTGATATCGTCTGTTGTCTGATGAGTTATGGTGACTTCTGACTTCTCTGTGAACAATCCTACATCTGATATCTTACCTAGAAGCTCCAGTGCACGCATACGGGTCTTGGCATCGGGACTGTCGGACTCAATTATTAGCTTATTAGTTACCAAATGGCGTAGCTGCATAGACGATTCCACTACAGAGTGGTTGAACTCCTTAATGATCGCATTGGCTAGCTTAATGGATGGTGGAGTTAGCGTGGCGGCACGTTTGTGAGTAACTTGTTTTGAGGTTGTGTCGGGGTCTTGTGCATAAGACGTTAGGAGGGTGGCGGCTACTTCCTCGTCTATTGCGTCAGGTGTAGTATCTACACCCTCTTCCTCTAACTTGTTAACTGTATTGTCTAGTGCTTCAACACGATCAGGCAGATCAACGCCTTTTACCTCGTCTGTCAAAGGTATTCCAAGCTCTGGTTCTATATTCATCGCCATAATTTTTCGCAGGTGTAAACCGTATAACTCGTAAAAATAGACTACAAAAAATTTTTTGCAAGGGGTTTCAAAAAGAGGTGGGGGGTGTTTGGAAAACCGAGAATTTTCTAATCGTTCGTGTAAAGTAGTAGTGTACAGCGTACAGCGGAATCCTAAGTACAGAGCCGATGGGTACCCCTCCCGTACCCCTAACGAATCTGTCAATCGGGTAGGTGCCCGAATGGAATTGTATGACGTGGCAAAGCATTGCCTAACGTGTTATCTCATGCCATAAGTTGTTTATCGGGACAGCGAAACATTGGGTTTCGCGCCGTATATCTTGAAAGGGTATTACTATGACATTTACTTTTGACATCAAAGACACACGCAAGGCTGGCGCGGATATTATCAAAGCCGATAAACTTGGTTCTGATTTTACTAGCGCCGTTGTCGGATCTTTCGCAGAGGCGGCTGTCGCGGATGCAAGCGCATCGGCTCGATATGATCACTTAGTGCTAGTGGAAAAGTTTACCCCTAGCATGTTGGTTAGCCCGACAGCGGGCAATGTGGCGCTTGGTAAATCAACCGCGACAAAAGACAGTTGGGAAGCGCTTAAGACGTTAGCCCGCGCCGTCGCATGGTCTCTTGAGGAAAAGCAATTCTGGAAAGATACCGAAGGCGATGCCGATGCGAAAAGCGAACGCGATGCGTTATCTAACCGCGCATCTAATCTTGTTACCAAAACATGGTTCAAGGGCATCTTGAATGCGCACAAGCGTGCCAACCCCGATTTGTACAAGCGTTCTGCGTCAACTACAAAAGACGTGCAAACGAAAGTAGTCGAGGGGTTGGACGATATGATCCGCATGGTGCGCGACATAAAAGACAACGACGAAAGCATATATGATGCAGGCGAATTAATCGTGGCATTGCAAGATGCAAAAAAGGAAGCCAACCGCGCAGGCTAACTTGTTAACTACTCTGGCCAGCCCTTCACGGGGTTGGCCATTTTTTTATGTCTAACGATACGATAGTTTACAATCGGGTACATACCCGAATTGAATTTGATACCAGTTCTCAGTTAGCGTTGCGCCTCGTCACATCGACCTAACAAGTTATGATCGGGTAGCTGCCCGAATGCTATTTGATACCAGTTCATAGATAGCGGTGAGCCTCAGTGATAATGTACGCGATAAGTTAATACCAGTTCCTAGATAGCGTTGCGCCTTAGCACGTTATGATAACCATTCGGGCATATGCCCGATTTAAGTTCCACCCGTAAGTCATTGATAAATAAAGAATGTTACAAAGTTACAACTAATGTTACACTTTTTTAGGGCATAAGTGTTTGATTTTAAAGGAATGTTACAATGTTACAGTTTTTAAGTATAGTATATAGATATTATTAGAGAGGGTGAGAGAGGGTCTTCTGGCCTAGTTCCACCCACAAAAATCTGGACTTAGGGGTCTGTAACATTGTAACTTTGTAACATTCGTTTGTTATCAATAACTTACAGACCACCACTGTGTAACAATACGTAACATTACACCATATACCACTTTATAATACTTAGTACGATCCCTTGACATAAGGTGTTACATGTGATATACACAAGATAGGCACTAGCACTGCTCATAACTATTCATCACTATTAACCACTATCAACCATTCGGGTAGCTGCCCGATCCAACTTTGAGGTAATCATGACACAAACAGCCAACTGCGTCCTGTGTGACGCGCCATACCCACTACGCCGCAAGACCGAGCTAAACATCAATGTGTGTTTGGACTGTGGCGATGTAA
>Ga0181395_1000086_pt1 | contig 33398 bp, 53 predicted proteins | sample 18SPOviralmetaG_FD_130124 | JGI IMG/M metagenome (GOLD analysis project Ga0181395, IMG submission 130124) | Marine viral communities from the oligotrophic San Pedro Time Series (SPOT) site, San Pedro Channel, CA, USA - 18 SPOT_SRF_2010-12-16 | ecosystem: Environmental > Aquatic > Marine > Strait...
GAAGAAGAGGATACGGCTGAGGGCTGTCAAAGTACCTTGGCTGCCATTGATGGGGATTCTGCCAATGGTGCGCTCCCCTATCGCGCAATGTATACTTGGTGCTAGTGTTATGACAAAAAATTGTTAAGTGGCTGAAATAGCCTAGAAAGTGGCTTATATTTGATTTTGCCTAGATCGCGCACAACGCCCTGGATTGGCTTGTAATTAAAAACAGACTTACCCTATATAGATATATTGCTTTTAATCTTAATGCGCTTAGATCAAAAAATTTAACGCCCAGTCAAGCAGCAATAAAATTTGATTATTAATTATTCCCGTTATTTATCGGAGACAAAAAAAAGCCCCCAATTAAGGGGGCGTTGATAGGTAGGTTAATTTTAGGAATGAGTATATCCGTCAGCTTCAATGCCTAGCCACATACCGCACCATTGAACCATGAAACAATCGAAACCATTAACAACGGTTCTCCTAAACTGTAAGTAAGTTAAACCTTGATTGTCTTGATTCCATTTATTTAATAATGCTAATTGCTGTTTTTTATTCATCTTGATTACTCCTTATTGTTTAATTAATTGAGCTAATATAAATATCAACCCAATTGCTGCCGTTGATCCTATTAGCGCGGTGATCCATTCGTCACGCCTAATAATTCTACTTTCCCTATCAATTTGCTTGAGGTGTTCTAGCCTATTAATAACGGGAATCATATGATCATTTTTTAAATACATTTATTTCACCTCCATAACTTCAACATCATCATAGCCGTTATTAGTAAAGTCTAAGGCTAGAAAAACCGCCTCCTCATAATTAAGCAAATAATTATTTACCTCTACACCACCTACAAAAACTGAATACTTCATTATTGTTCCTCCCAATTTTGAATAATTGTTTTAACTTGATTAATCTTATCTAATAGCCTTGCATCAAAGTAAGGTGCTTGATCCTGAGATCTAGCCTCAAGATCTGATAACCACGTTTTAAATTCTTGTAGTGTTTCAGGATATTTAAACATTATTCTGCCTCCGTGCTATATTCTTCCCATTGATCGGAAAGCTGAAAATCTTCTGTTTCGTATTCTGCTATTGCTTCAGCATCTTCAAAAGTTTCAGCCTCAACATAAGCATAGGAAATAATAATTTGCTTTCTCACTACTTTAAACTCTTTCATTTTGTACACTCCCATAATTCGCGCAATGCTTCTTCAATTTCCATTGCATCAAAGCCATATTTGCAAGAATACGAATCGCCCCACCAATGACCGTCAATTGTTGAACGTAGGGTATCAATCCAAATATTCGGCCCACCAAAAGCCACAAGAACCCGCGCTCCGATAAACTCTTTATCACTGTTAATGATCCACTGAATATCGAGACAATCTTCAAGATATTCAAAACCGCTTATTTGATCTGACCCTTTCAGGCTATCGCACTCAGGAGTCATACCGCATTCATCATAAGTTAAACCGCATTCAAGATTCTTTGCTATTGAATCCACGTTGCTTTGTAGTAGATCTTTTTCTTGTATAGTTTCCATAATTATTCCCCGTGATTATTGATTAATTTTACTAGACTATTGATTAAGTCCGATTCTCTTCTTTCAGCTATTAAGGCTTTATGTTCAGCCTTGAAACGTGACTGATCAGCTTCTTTCTCAATCTTAGAATCTAGATAAACTCTAAGGCATTTACTATCCTGAGTTTTTTGACCATGGGAATGGTAATTCCAATAGTCACCGCCTTTTAATTCATCTTTAAGATATTGACCCCTCACCCTTACTGAATAAGTTTCCTTATTGAGATATTTTTTCATTAGGCGTATCAATTCGCGCCCCTCTTCATTATTTGGAATATCTTTGAATGCATATCTGTTCATGATTACCCCCTCACCAATTTATAGGCTTCTTGAGCTGTTTCACAATGACCGCACCCAACCCATAAAACATTCCACTTAGCCATTTCTTCAATCCATTCACTTAATAAGCATGAATAGTCTTTATCTTCTGAGTGAATATAGTCAGGAGCATCTGAAACAATAATCTCACCATTTTCAGGGTTTATGTGCTTAAACCAAAAAGCCCCATCTTCAGTGATAAGGCAATCAGTAATATCAGCCTCTTCAATGTGAGTCATATACCATTTAACATTCTCAAAGCCGTATAGGGTTTTTCCTGCTGTTTTGTAATTTGCTTTCATTTTGTCTTTCTCCTTTTGATTAATTAACAATACCTATCTTAATGATCTATCGCATTTTATCCACTTTTTAGCCACCCTTTAACCTTGCAAATTGCCCCTTTTATCTCACATATTTTGCTGATTTTTGCCCTTTTTTCGCCCTAAAATCGCTCCACAATCTATCCGTGGGATAGCCATGGGATAGCCTTTACCTGCTCGAACAAATATCCATGGGATAGCCATGACTGGACAAATATTCGTGGGATAGCCTTTGCCAGGTATCGCCAGGGCATTAAGAGGTTTTATAAAATATCTATGGGATAGCCATGCCTGGAGAAATATCCGTGGGATAGCCCTGGATGCGCTCACCAAAATATCCGTGGGATAGCTTTAGAAGCCAGTCGGGTTTCTGTACTTAGATTTGTTTAGTCGATAGCGCATAGCATCATAGAACAGATCGTTCCATAAGCGATTAAATATACGCTTGGATCTTTGCGGGGCAGGAAAGATTGCTTCTTGATGTCTTTCTTTTCTATCTAGCTTAATGACTAAGCCAGGTGCTTTCTTTTTATATCTTCTGTATAAACCATATGGTCTGTTGCCAGGTTTACCTAAAAAATATAAATGACTTTGTGTTTTTTTTCTTTTTAGGCTGCCACGCGGAATGTTTCCGTATTTATTAACCTTTTGATTAACTGGCTCAATTAATACGCTTGCCGTGTCGTGCGGTTTTACCTTTCCACCAAAAGTGATTGTTCCAAGATAGTGCCTGTCTTTTTGGTAATACACCGCAGCATAAACATTAGATAATGATGCCTTTTGATATAGGATACCTGACTTACTAAAACGAACAGCACCGCCCTCTACATAGCGGTCTATTTCTTTTCTTAGGTATTTATTTGATATGAGAAACATCGAGCGTGTCATCGCTGATGTAAGTGCTAATGGAAACGCATTCCTTTCTATGTCATTCATATGCTCGAATGCGCTGCTCATATCGATTGTCATGCTAACAACCATAGAACGTCTCCATAATGTATCCGTGGGATAGCCGTGGGATAGCCATCACCAACTGCCACAGATGCAATCTACTTCTAAACAGACACAATTAGATGCCATCCGATCCTCAAGCATATAAAGAACTTCTTGCATCATCACCTTATCTTTATCGATAAGTGCTTCAGCGAATCGCTCTATAAGATCGAAATCAGCTTCGTGTAGCTCTTCATCACTCTCTATTCTTACCATAGAGAAGATTATAGCACCTTAGTCTTCTGCTCCGAACTGACGATGATTCATGGCAGGAAACTTCATAGCCAGTTCATCTTCGCTAGGTGGTAGCCGACTTGCTCTAGCATCTACTTCATTACTCCATAGCATTAAAGCAGACTTTATCTGTGTACCAGCACAGGGCGTATCAATTAGGCTCTGTGTTACCTGATCAACCTTGTTTAGCAAATCACTCCATCCATGCTCTTCGCATTCATGTATACGACTTATTAATTGCAGTTGCCTCATATTTCACCTCTCAGAAATAAACAGGTTATGCATATTATACCACTATTTGCTAACTTTTGGATGCTTTTTCTTCTGGATGCCTTGGAGTGCTAACCTTTAGGTCATCAAAAGCGATAAAAGATAATGCGATAATAGTGAATATAAGTATAAGTTTCATTAGTGCCTCTGGTTGGTTGAGGCGAGATTATATAGACATTTATCAATGTCATTACTGTTATTTTGTTATGAGGGATATAAAGAAAGGTAATGACTCGTTTCGTAGCACTGGTGAGTCAGACCAGCTTAATCAGGAGGGAGGAGACTCCACGCTACTAGGGGTTAAACATACTAGGATGCTGTGACAATGGCAGCTACAATTACAATAACTGCAAGTAAGATCTTTCCTCTTTTATGACCATAAAATTCAACATCAAGCCATTTTTTAGCTTTTGCTTTGTAAGCATCAATCTGTGCTTTCAATATTTCTTTGTCTGCCATCTGATTAACCTCTTTAATTGCTTTCTTTGTTTTTGTCATTTTTGACTCCATTTAATTGAATAATACCATCAAAGCCCATATCTGCAACCCAGTTTTCGAATGCAGTTCTTTCTTCTTTATCATAAGGAATTTCTAACGGTGGATAGCTATCTCTTAGCTTCTCCCAATCACTCTTCGAAATGCTCATATTTATCCCTCGCTTTTAGGTTTACATATTGTTGGAATAGCTCGTCATCTATAGAGCTTTCTAGGTATAGAAAAATGTCCTCTCTAACTATGTCGGCAAAGTTGCCAAGATGAACGGTATCATCTACATATCCTAATGCTTCGCTCATGTACAGATCATCTCTGTCACTGTCTGGCGAATCTTCTGCCATGGCAATGAACAACTTTGATATTAACGCACTATGCGCCCTTGCTTTACCAAACAACATCTCTGTTGCCAACTTGCATACACCCTCATTAAAAGATGCAGGATATATATCTGTATACCAACTAACAAATCTGTTAAGCCAAATATGAATCGCCTCGTCTTGCAACTCTTCAGATAAGTCCATTAACGCATCTGCTTTGCTCAACACATCTTCGTTAGCGTAAATAAAGTCTTCGTAAAAATATCTAGACACTACGACCCCCTATTATTCTTATGCCATCCTTTGTGTAGCAAACTAACAACTCGTAACCGATAAATCTATCATTTGCTATCTTTTCAGCTGCACGATCATTGTCTGCATGAAAATCGTAAATGGTGATACCCATTTCTTTTACCGCGTAATGCTTTTGCATTTCTCTCTCCCTTTGATTAATTTAAATATATCCTACCACATAATAAACAGAAGTGTAAACTATATTTCCCCAATACGATCTTCGTGGTATTTAATCTGCTCTCTGTACTCTTTCTGTAAGTCCAGTACATCTTGCCTATTGAACTTTGGTGGCTTTCTCCAAGCTAACTTCTGCATCGCCCTTATACGTCTTGCACCGTACATATCTTCCATGTAGATGCGATAGGCTTCCTGTATCTTAGTAGTCTTCATGCCATACAAATTGCACCCAGGGCATTGGGGGTGACAATTCTCGATATACATTTTGAATATTAAATGTCGCCTACCGTAAAAATGACCACCTTGCATATTCTTATAGTGATCGACTTTACCGCAAGTAACGCACTGGCAGTACCCAAGATCATCAGATGCCTTGAGCCTTACCAGGCGTTGCATTAACTTCGCAGCTTTCTCTACTTCTTGTGCGATTGTTGGTGCTTTGCGTTTACCCATCTAGTGCCTCGTCTTACCATCGTCATCGGCAGTCTGTACAAGCTCATCGCCAACACCCAGATGACAGCTATTGCACAGCCCAAAGCTAGACCCATTAGAATCAACCCAATACTCAAGAACGATACCGCACTCGCAAAACTGTCGGGTAAGTGTGTAATTTTCGCCTTTAGGAAATTTAATAACATTATCATCACTCATCATTTAGACCATCTATTGTTATTTTGACTCTACTATCTTCACCGTTTTTCTTATGATAAACAATAGCTGTCATTGATCTGTTTGCTCCGTATCCCGAATCGCTGTGCCATTGATCGGTGGAAGTCAGACTCGAAAAATGCTCAAAAAGCATTGTTCCTACCTCTTTGCTCATTTGATGATGTATGTGACCCATGTGACAATATCTATGCTTGCAGCGCGACCACTCTTCATCCAGATTGGTTACTACAGCCTGGAGAATCTGCTCATGCTTTACTCTGTCTCCGTGGTGATAAACAAAAAGATTATTCTCCCATTCCCAGTGTAGGAACTTAGAATAGTTTTTAAGCACATTAACTCTTGGCTCTCTGTCGTATAGTAATTCTAAGCAACTAGATAAGTGACAAGCCATATCGCTGTCGTGATTACCACGAACATTAATTACTACTACCTCTTGATGCACTTCTAGCATCTTATCAATAATAGTTTGGAACAGTCTGCCAGCAAGTTTGAACGTCTTTCCAATGCGTGTATCTACATCTACTGGTGTTCCCGCAGTGGTCTTATTATCACCAGAATTTGCATGAAATAGATCTCCTACGTTTACCAAAACTCCAGTATGAGCATTGCCAACACGACTCGACAATCTATCCACGGCATCAATTAAGACTTTAGTCGCTATCTTCACATCCCAGTCAGCATCATCAAATTTAGTGTCTGAGTCGGAAAGCATCCCAAAATGGTGATCACCGACAAGGTACTGGGCGCAATAATCTTTATTAATTTCTTTAGGTGCTGTAACAGGCTTTTTAAAGCCAGTCAGGTCATCACGCAATCCATCGACCATAGCGTCAATCTTTTGTCTTAGGTCGCGTTTCTCTGGCTCTTGGATAACCCATTGCAGGGCAATTGATCCGTCTTCTTTGTATGCAGTTGAGATACGCTTTGCGTTAAATCCCTCTGCTGTTTGATGTGTTAAGTCTCTATGCGGAGCAACACCTTGGCTTGCTGCTTTCTCTTCTAGTTTCTTGAGTAGCCTGTAAGCATATCGTCTATCGCAGTTTACCTGTCTACAAGCCTCGCTTACGTTTGACTCTGTTGCTAGTGCGCTTAATATCTCTTTCTGTCTTTCAGTCGTACAAAACGGTATTAATGTCTCAGGTCTTAGCATTTTAACTCTCCTGTTGTTTTTTTATTTCCGCGTACTCACACTCTAATGGTATTGATAATCTTATTCCTAATTCTATTGCCCAATGATATACCTGGTCTAAATAGTGCGCCATTTCCCCTTTCTTTAAGTCGCTACTACTCTTCACTTGCTCAGATATTTCATGCTTGCCTATCTTATATGTGTCTGTCCCTAGAAATCTTTTCTTTAGCCATATCTTCCAAACTAACTCAGGCTTGTCGTGTTCAACCCTATGCCCCTTATTATGCATCTCTTTAGCGATCTCCCTGTACCATATATGAGATAGCGCATTCTGACTAAGGCTTCTTGGGTCTTGGTACTTCTCTAGCTTAACAACCAGGGGCTGAGTAAAGTCCCAATCCATCATGTTATCAATCAGGTATTTTGACCTTTTCTCTACTTCACCCCTGCTGTTAAATCTCACAAATGCTCCTTGGCTCATTAGTCACCACAAAAGCAACTCATGGTGCTGTCATCAAAATCAAACAAATTGCTTTGCTCTTTAGCAATGATCTGCAAATCTTTATAACTTGGACTGTCTTTTCTAAACCTAGCATTTAGTCTTTCTTCTTGTGCAATCCACCAATCAGCCAGTTCAGGCTTATGCTCAATAATAGACTTTTTTATCTTTGTACCTTTAAGAAAGCATAAGTCACAATTACTAAGAGTATTAAACTCTGCTTTAGGCAGCTGAAGATCAAACTTCTGCTCTTGCCAAAACATACTTATATCAACTTCAGTCACATTATCATCGGCTAATGGAACATGATAGCCATCTTTTGCTCGCATCTTTACGACTCGTCTAGGCTCATCGCCACGAATACCTACAGCCGTATCAAACTCGCAGTTCATGTATCGCTCAATAGTTAATACTTTAAGTTCTGATGTGCAAAATCTAGCCATGCTGTTTGGCAAGTATGATCTATCAGTAATTAACTTTTCAAACGGCTCACCATTTCTGCTTGCTGTTTCGTAGTCAACCTCTTTGTATGTTCTCTTTCCGTTATACTCTAGCCATACGATAGGCACATTCCAGTTGTAAGCACAATCTTCTACAAAATCTAATGTTTGAGGCATTTCTTTACCAGTGTTACAGAAGATAACTTTTATATTTTCAGGTAAAGCAAAGTCGTGTGCTTCTAAGGTTTTATATAATAAGTAAGCAGAGCTTCTACCACCACTAAAAGAAATGACAGTTTTATCGGTAAAATGATATGGGTTCATAATGGCTTCCTCAACCACTTATTCATAACAGTTTCGCATCTATCCTCAAAAGCACTGGTGCGCTTCTTCCTTGCGCTATAGTCTCTTCGTTTTGCTTCCCTGACTGGCACTAAATCCCTGTCTGTAACAAAAGGTCTCCTGCCTAGCCTATTAGTTATTGCTTTATATGTGATACCAGATGCTTCTGCAAGTTCGTTGTATGTGTAGAACTGCCCGTTAATTAATACATCACTTTTTGTGCCGTCATACCTTTTTCTTATTCTTGCTGGCATTATAATTTTCTCCTCAAATAGTTTTGCGATATTATCATCGCATCAGTCTCCAGTCTGCATATCTCTTTTGGCTTGCTCTTGGCTTTGCCTCCACTTCTTGAATATGGTGGATAAAGATCGTCACTTGTGCAGTAAGGCTTACTATATAATCTGTTTTTAATGCAGTTATATGTAGAGCCTATTAGTTCAGATAATTCGTTATAGGTGTAATAGTTACCATCTAATAGCGAGTCATGTCTTCCCTTGAACTGGATTTTTCGGGTTTTCATGTCTTACAGTCCCATCAAAGTAATAGCCATATTTACCTATGAAATAGTTAATGGCTCTGTTTTTTGCCTCCACATTTTCAACCCAACTAACATCAGCCAACTTATCTTCAACTGATATAGCTCTACTACTTTGACTCTTAGACTTAACCATGGGAGAGCCGCCAGATTCGGCAGCCCTCTTTAACCAAGAATCAATAAACCTCTTCATGCCAACCTTTGTCTTTCTTTTTGCTGGATTAGCATCTAACCAAGATTCCATCGATAACAGTTCCTGCTGAACTTTAACACCACGCTCTGAATAAGCTCTTTCCCAAGCGATAACATCTTCTGCCTTTGGTTCGTATGTACTACCGTCTTTACATAACATAATTATTCCCCCAGTGAATACTGCATTACACTGCAAGACTCATTAAACTTGTTCTTAACAGTGATACGCTTTTTCTTAATATCTATGCCATCTTGCATCATTTCGGAGATTCTAGCCGATAATCGGTAAATACCCAAGTCTATTAATGCTTCACGACCAGTAATGTATTTATTTTCTTGCAGATAATTATGTATTCTCTCTTGCTGTGTCATTGGCTTTTCCTCTGGTTTGTTAAATATTGCATCGTAATTAGAATCAAACTTAGCTTTGTTTGTTGGTCTTTGCTTACTGCCTTTACCGTTCATATCACGCCTCCATGTTTTTAAATATATGTGAAATAACCTCAACTGTCCAACCATTGCCTAGCATCTTGTATCTCTGACTATTAGAAACACCCACGGTATAGCCATCAGGAACAGTCTGTAGTCGCTCGCATTCTAATGGTGTTAGCTTTCTGTAATTACTAGGTGGCTGAAATACTTTTGGCTCTCTGTTTCCACCAGTACAAGCATTTAGCGTAGATGACTTACCCTCATAATGATAAACACGTTTGAGGCAATCATGACCTTTTAGGTCAGCATGACCCATAAATATAAGGCCATTATCTGATCTATGTGGAACAATTCTAGTGTCTTGAAAGTAGTTATAAGGAACACCCTTGTAGAAGTTAGCAGTCAACGTAAATGCTTTATCTTTCTCTGGTGCTTGTGTGTATCTGTCTGCTCTTCTGTTACCCGCTTGCATCCATTTATCGTTACCTCTTTCCATGTATGCAATAGACTTTTCTGAATGGTAATGTTCTTCACCAATGTCAGATACATCCTCTAGTATGTCTCTTAATACGATTCCTTTATCGTTTGGTTGGGATATCCGTGGGATATTTGTCCAGTACAATCTCTTTCTGCTTTGCGCTGAAACCAGACTTGAGTCAATAGCTATGGGATAGACTCCAAGAATATCGTTAATAACGTCTTGGCATTCTTGCTTCATTCTTACATTTTCGAGTAGAAAGTATTTAGGATTACACTCTTTCACTAATCGAGCGTATTCAAAGAATAGTTTTGATCTTGGGTCATCAAAGTTCAGCCTGTCTCCTGCAAAGCTAAATCCCTGACAAGGCGAGCCACCAATCACCAGGTCAATCTTATGCCCATCAAATGACTCAGGGTACATTACTTCTTGGACATCACCCAGGTGGATAGTGTCTGGGTAATTCTTCTTAGCTATCTGTATAGCGTACTTATCAATCTCAGCAGCAAAGTATTTATCTACTTTAATTCCTGCTCTTTCAAGTGCGATTCTTCCGCAACTCATTCCGTCAAACAAACTTAGTACATTCATTTCCCACTCCTATATGGCTCAACTAAAGTTTCGCCCGATTAATTTAATATTTATCTTATATACATAATTGTTTATGTACAAGCATTATTTAACCCTTTCACTGCGCTGAGCGAAATTTAAGATCAAAGGGCATAGCAACTTTGCGGTTACATTGTATTCGTATCGGATATCCAACCTATCTCTTTGCAGAAACCGATCTGCATCGAGGGCTTTGTCTGGAGGGTCAACCACGCTCTGACGTTTTATTTAAGGAGTTCGTCAGCCCCAAGCCCGAATACACAAGACAAGATAAGATAATACTTCTATGGAATGGATAGTATGGTATACTTAGCTTACTTGTTTTGTCGTAGATTCAAGTATAGTCTTTCCTGAGACTAAAAGTAAACCCCCTTAATTGGGGGTTTCTATTTTCTGGTATAACAAGAAGTCGTAGATCGACAAATCCATTGCCCTACATATTTTCTCTACTGTATGAATTTTCATGTTTGCTTGCGCCCTCCACCGTACTACTTGCTGCGGTGTACTGTCTGCGCGTTTAGCTAACTCAACACTGGATATGCTTAAATCGACTTGTGCCAGTCGTAGGCATTTGCCTGTATCAATCATGCTGACATTCCTTTTATCGTGTTAAAATCGAGATGTGAGTTTCCCCACTCACGCTCCTATGGTTTGCCCCCTCTTCGGAGGGGGTTTTTTAAAACGGAATATCGTCTTCAAGTAGATCGGCTTCCTGAATTACTGCTTTCACTTTAGCAGTGTTTCCAGTCGCGCCTTTAGCATCGTTAGAAAATACTTTTACATTGCCAAGTATCTCTGTCTTAACACCTGCTTCACGCTCTTCCTTAGAAGTGCTTTGCTTAATAAAGCCGTTGTTGTCATATTGATCTTTGTTATCAAGATCGACAAAAGTTGTCAGGTCTAAATAAGTTCCTTTAGCTCCTTTATACAACCTTGCCTTATCTATCTTTTCAACATTGATTCTTATACTAATACCTACTGTCATGGTCTATCTCCTATTGGGCTTCTCTAAATTCAGATGTTTTCATTATTTCCCTTTCCTTGGTGGTGAACTTTCCACCTTTCGAGGGGGCTTTCCATACTAATTGTTTCTCTGTGTCGCTGAGAGACATCCATTCTTCGTTAGCCGTGGAATAGTCTCCAGTTGCAATGCCATCCTTAATTGCTTTGATCACAGGCAAAAGGTCAACAATCATGTCCTCATACTCATCCTGCTTAGACTTCTCTGTCCGTAACATTGCAGACTCAGCATCATCATCAGCCGTAGGTATGCCAGCAATAGATTGCAAAGCATAACGTCTAGCATAAGTGATTGCCGATCCCGCAGCTTGTGGATCACGTTTGACTAAAGGCAAGGTGTAGCTATTCTCCATCCACTCACCTGATGTATGCATCAGTCTCGTAACGACACCAACGCCAAGCTCATCAGATATAGGGAATTGAGTATAGCTAAGACCATTCTTAGCAAACGACTCTTTGATAGCTTTAATAACGGATGTTAAGTCCGCGTAGCTAGATTTGAAGAAAGGGTTAGAGGAATCTTTAACCGCACCCCCCATCTCAGATTGTGCCTTACATAATGCTTCTGCAAGGGCTTTTATTGACTCACTAGATTTCATATTATTACCTCCTATGGAAGTAACAATATACTCTAATGATGATTATCTATCAACAATAATGTTTAGTATTTCCAAACAACTGGCGTAGTTTCACGAATGTCTACATGGATAAATGTCTTAGCAACACCGATACCAGTAAAGCCTAATCGCATAGCTTCTTTGATAATAGTATGACGTTGTGCGCCACCAGATACATATATATCACAGGCAATTCCCTGGGCATGAGTACCTGGCTTTGCTTTCTTAGCCTCTATACTATGGGATGGACTTCTGTAGCCACTAGTGATCTTAAACGGAAACCCACACGCTTCACGCAATTGGTCTAGCTTGTAAATAAACTCTGCTGACATTTCGTTCTCGCCAGTCTCCTGACAGTCAAACTCTTCGACAGTAAAATACTTAAATCTCATTTCTTTAAACTCGCTAGTTTGCTGACACCCTTAATACCAAAGCTACTAGAAATAGCTATGAACAATAAATACTGATACCACTCAGGTAACTGAGCTAACGCCTGGAAGCCATCTTCAACACGAATAACAATATCAGGATCTCCTACAACTATGGAATAGCCTATCATGAATATAGGGATCGATAAAACTATAGTCCAAAATTCGTCACGCCATGAATTTTGAGTAGCATCAACAGCTTTAGATTCCCACTCAGCATCGTTCTCAATTACTTTAATCTTTGCCTTATGCTTTGCTTGCTTTTCTTCTGCTTTGTTCTTCATGTAGCCACCTGCTAACTTGGCTACTGGTGCAATTAAATTCATCCACATTGTTATCTTCTCCTATAAGGGCATCGCTAGTGCATCGAGCGCACGCCAAATATCGTCATACTCCGTCTTGGCAGTATCCCAATTAGCTTTAATCTGATTCACATCCTCTACGACCAACTCAGCCTTTGCAACTATGGCTCTCATTGTCTCAATATCTTTTTCTAAATTAGATACGCTTGTAGTGATTTCTAAGAGCTTTTCTTGCTGAGATGATATAGTTATCAGGTTTGTGCCTAAAGTAGCTAATTTCGCGCTTAATTGGCTTATATCGTTGTCTTTAAGCTGTTGTTCTATCAGTTGGATAGATTCGTGCAAAGGTGCTACGTCAGGAACGCTAATTGCTTCAACTGCTTCTAATCGTGAATACAGGCTTGATGCAGTCCAAACTCCACCGCCAATGGTAGAGCCAATTGCTAAAACTACTGCGATCCACGCACCCTTAAAGGTTTGACCGCCTATCTTTAATTCGCTGTCTTCAATCATTATTCGCAATCCATATTAAAGAAACAATCATAACCCATAGCAATAGGTGACGTTTGATAAAACTCTGTCTCTGTACCTAGCGCAAGAATATCTGCCTCGCTGTAGTACAAGTCTAAACCAAAGGCATCGTTACCATTTAAGTAAACAACTGTCAGGTTTCTGGTTGTGTTGTAACCCATAGCCACCCACTGCGCTCCTGCATCATAAAAGATATTAACATCAGCAGATGTTGTGTTTTTATCCTCTATTGATTGCTGTAGGAAATCTGCTGCCTCAGAGTTAGCGACACTCAGGTAAACTGCCGCCTCATTGGCTGATGTTTCAATCTCATCGAGACTGGTGTTGTATGTGTCAACATCGTCTTGGTCGATAGTAAGCATTTCCTGATTCTGCGAAACAAAGGTCTGCACTTCTTCTTCTTGTTTGGGGGTGCTTGCTGATTCAGCCTTTTCTGCTACCTGTGCAACTGAAACCAGATCAACAGTTACCTCAACAAAAGTATCAATGTGCGTTTCCATCTCCGCCAGAGAATCCATCGCCATGTTTTCTAGCACTGCTTTTACAGGTGCGCCATAGGGTAAATAATTAGACATATTCGACAATGCAGAGTTATAGGCATCAACCTGCTCTGCGCCAATGTGCGCTGTGCTAGATAGTGTGCCGTCAGATATGCCACCGCCAGTGTACGCATACTCAGTAGCCGCACCAGTAAGGGCTATGCCTTTAGTAATCTGATTAACTATGGTGTTGCTAGAGTCAATCAGGTTATCTAGTTCATTGCTTTGTACTGCGGTACTTATCGCTAATAGAAATGCTATCTTCTTCCACATCTTCGCTTACCTTTCCTATCTGGAGAATGCCGTTGTAATATTTCCGATTCTTTTTGTAATCAGGAATATATAATTCTGGGTTTTGCTTTATTAGCATCAACCCCCGCTTCCCCGCTACTAATCTCCCATTGTTTATAAACGGACATGGTGAACCCGCTAACAACATACTCTTATAGACTTCTTCACTTTGGCACAACATAGACACTGCCGCCACTTTTAAGCCCAAAGTTGATAGCATCCTAGAATATTTTAACCTAGTACAGTCTACATCTAGCTCATAACCACCGCTAGAAAATCCAACTGCCACTGTCTGCACTGAACCTGCTGTGCCTTTTAAACAGGTATCAGAACCATTAGACATAAAGGTTGGGCTAATTGCAGAACCTACTGGAATCTCACTAGCGGCACCTGCGCCATTGTAGGTGTTTTCAGTTTTGCTACTTGTGTCAGTAGTAGTGTTGTTGCTGTTAGCTACGCTATTTTCGCCATGATAGTTGTTTAAACTACCCTGCTCATTAGCAAAAGCCATTGATGAAAGTAGCCATAGGATAGCTAATCTTTTCACTTTTTAGGCAACAACTTCTGAACTGTATCTGATTCATAGATACGAATACCTAACCAGACAATCGTGAATAAACTAGCAACAGGGGGCAACCAAGCCGCTAACGACATGACTCCAGTTGATGCCGCCAATACGTCTACAGTTTGCTTTGTTTCTTCCGTTACCATTTTATTCTCCTAAGAATCATCGTGGTATTTCGTGTAATACGTTATAATCTTCACCGCCCTCGTACAGCTTATAACCGCGCACAACTGACAGTATAGACTCGTCATTTACTGATGCTAAAACTAATGCTCCAGCACCATCAATAGCTTCTTGCTTTGTATCGTACTCGTGATGCTTGATATATTCAGTCCTACCATTCGCATCGTTTCGTGTATATCCTACTACATACATATTAAACTTTCCCTACGTCTGTAAATGTAACACTGGCTAAATCTAAAACTGCGCTATCAGTAGTTGCAAGCTCTTTTAATTTGAATCTATATGTTAAACGAGAATCGTCATAAGCTACTTTAAACTTCAGTGATTCGCTTTGATGTCCGTAAGATACATATCTTTCATCTATTTCTATCGTCTTAGTTAAAGTTGTCCCTGCTGATTCCCAATCATAAGGATGCCAGTAAACAGTGTCTCCAGTTGATAAAGAAACGCCAGGATTGCTGTCATGTAAAAAGTAAGTTCTGTCGTTAGCCTCATCATATTGCCAAGCCCTAACTCTCATTGCGTTAGTAGAGGCAAGCCCTGTCGAATTTACCCTACCAAACTCAGTAAAGTGATGCGTATAATCGCCAGAGACATATCCCCAATATTCAAAGCCACTTTGAGTATAAATTGACGAGGAATACATCATCGTAACTGTACCCATATTAACTACTGTAGCATTGGCAGGTACAATAACTTGAGCCTGAAGTTCTAAATCATTTGTACCACTATTAACATATCGCCAATCTAAATAAAGTTTCAAGTCTACATAACGAGAACAGTCTACTGGTGTAGATGGGTGAATAATATCCGTTATATTGCCGACATTCTGTAAGATAGTTGTAAGTGTAAGTGTGCCGCTAGGCGCAGTCCGCAAAGCCACTTCATTGACTCTATGATAAGGAATAGTATCTAATCTAGCACCATCTGCGGCTACGTCTCTGCCGTCTACTGTGCCATCAACAGCTATGTCCCCATATATATTGACGTTGCTATCAGCATTAGCAGAAGAAGCACCAATGTTGATATTTGTTGTATTTGCGTTATAACCAGTACCTATGTTTACTGTTTTAAACTGACCAGTTGCGTTAAAGTCAGCACCAGAGGCAAGATTAGTGGTTATTGAGCCTGTTGTACTTATATTCAAATTAGATGCTGTGATATCTCCAGCAACATTTAAATTAGTTGCGTTAGGTAACTCAAGTGCTGTAGAAGTAAGCGACATCACTGTAGTTAATGTATTGTCTTTAGCTAAATTAAAGTCTAGCTGTCCATCTTTACTGTTACTGTCTGCATCATTAAGAACACCAGTTATGTTGGCATATTCTGCTGTGCTGAAAAAAGGTGGGACAGACTGTAGAAAGCCATAAAACTCAATTTTACCAACACTGTCATCATCAACAGTAGAGCCACCAGACCTTCTTTCTAATCGTATCGTTGGTGAAGCTACATCGCTAGTATCAGCATTATATATATGCAAAGCAGGGGTGCTTGTGCTTGACTGCGTGATACTTATGTTGCCTGTACCAGTAATGTCATTACCATTAAGGTCTAAGTCACCGCCTAGCTGTGGCGTAGTATCGTCTACTAAGTCCTGCATAGCTGAGTTAGCGGTAGTGGTTGTGGTTGACAGAACAGCATCTCTAGTTGCTATGTCTACGCCATCTACTGTGCCACCAACAACAATGTTACCACCTGCTGTAATGTTTCCGCTTGATGCTTGTATGTTACCACTCGTTGTAACTATGTCACCTGTTACTGTAGTGATGCTTCCAGTGCTTGCAAGAATATTACCTGAAGTAGCTAATGAGGATACACTGACAATCGCATTGTTTTGACCGTCTAACTGCCCACCTAGCTGTGGATTAGTATCTTCAATAAGATTCTGTAACGCTGAATCAGCAGTAGAGCCTTGTGCGGCTGTAGCATAGTCTGAAGAATCAAAAGCCTTAACCTGTGCTAGGTTAGTTACTTCTGAATCCATTAAAGCACCTGCGGCAGATACGTTTGCAGATGTAATGTATTGAACAACACTAGACTCAGTAATATTTGCATCAGGTACGTCAGCCCAATTTACTGTTGTAGTCAGGTCGTTTGCTTCTGTTACTGCGGCAAGCTGATCTATTGCACCCTGAACATTTGTAGCGGTGACTAAGCCTGATGGCGTTACCGCCAGGTATGAACTATCAACAACAACAGAGGGAATAGCAGTATTTACTGTGATTGGCTGTACTACTTCAGCAGTCGAAATCACTACACCATCAGTTGATATAGAGATATTATTTGTAATTTTATTGACCGCTATAGTGATAGCCATTATCTAGTAACCTCTTGGGTAAGATCAACCTCGCCCTGTAGAAGCCTAGAAACTAGTGCATCATTGCCTGTATGTATTTCAAGATCATAATAGTAGCGACCTGCCTCAAGCACCTTAGAAGTGCCATTAGGCAGCTCCATTTTAATGATGCCGTTAGTCGGTGTGGCTATCGTGCAAGTGAAAGTTGCAGCAACGTCAGCCGCATCTTTAGTTTTTCGCATTTGCGCTCTTGCTGAATAGTTTGTTAAATCCTTAACACTACCATCTTCTGAAAGGGTAAATTCAACAGAAAAATCTGCACCTTGATCTATTACTAGATTATAAATTGCCGCAGCCATATCTATCTCATCTTTATGTTTGGTTGTATATTCTTCTAATTATAACGCTTTATCCTGGTACCCACCAATGTCAAATGAGTCAGGTGATGTCTTAATGCCCCAGAAAAAATCGTTAATAGTAGAATCATCTTTTTTATCTTCTATCATACGATAGAAAGAGCTTCTAAACTCTGCAAAAACTTCCCACTCTTCATAAACTACATAAGGGTCTATGCCATCACTAGGATTTGCTAAAGTATATCCAATAACGTACATAAATTACCCCACTATCCTTGCTTGCATATGTATATTTGAATGTAGAACCCTGACATTTGTGATGTTCGATATGTCGTGTTTCATTCTGAGCCTACACTTTATGTCTTTTTGAAATCTTCCTAAATATGCTTCTGTAACGTCAGAATAATACCAGTTATTACTGCCATTATTATCCATGCTTAACAGTCTATTGCTCATAGCCACCCAAGTGCCAACAGTATTTCCTGCGCTTAGACCTGAAAAACATAGCTCAGAAGTAGAAATAGGGTTAGATGGGTATGCGCTTACATCTACCCATGTTCTACCCTGCAATTCATGTATTGACACATTATCAAAACTAAAGCTAACGCCACCTGCCGTCTCGTTTTCAATTATGACATAAAAATCATCAACATCTTTATCTAAAGTGAACTCAAACGCAACAAAATTTAGCTGATCGTATGTATTGAATTTGACATCTCCACCATCGCCTACGTCAGTCAAAACGTCTGTAGGGTCAGCAGAAGCACTAATATAAACATTAACGTCAACAGTAGTGCCAGGTCTATAAAATTTAAGCCTAAACTTACGAGGTGGCTCAGGGTAGGTCTGTGGGTTTGGCGATGCCAAAGTTATCTGCTGTGATGTTCTAGCCTTTTCAGGGCTATTGGCTACTCCTGCTAGTGTTGCGTAATAACCTGCTGACAAAGTTCCATTGACAGTTGTCCATCCTGTAGTGTTGCTACTTAGACCGCCATTTGTAACTAGTTCAGCTAACTCATAATCATATTGGTAATGCAGGTTCTTATAAGTCTTATAGGTAGGGCTTGAATAGCTACCAATGTGAATCATATTGCTTGCGAATTTATTAGTATGATTGCCTATTGCATAGATTCTTTGCCAGTAAGATTCTGGATTGCTATCAGCGTAAAAAGTAGAAATAGGATTAGCAATAAACTGGATAGGAACTTGCACTTCAACTTGTGTGTAAAAAGTGCCTGATCTTGCCGCAGTTGTTCCTGCTGTCATCTGAAAATGTGATTTTATATCTATATGCTTTCCTTTAAACAGATTCCATTCAGCCGCAGGAAAATCAAATTCAAGAACAGTGTTATAGGTGTTGTAAGCACTTATATCATAGTTGGCAGTATAAGCTAGGTACTCTTCTTCTACCGCGCCAGTAAACTTGTTGGCACTAATAGTGTCAGCTTTTATCTGATCGCCCTCAATAGTTCCATCAACGATTAAATTGCCTTTTATGTGTTTTGGTAGCTTTATAAAACTCATGCTTAAGGTTGCCTATAATCTAATTAGGTTGGTGTTTGTATCCAATCGTATACTGTAATATTAAAATAACTAGTTTGCGTTCCATAATCAGCTTGCATCGTAATGTTTGCAAAATAGAAAGCGTAGTCGTATGTGCTATCGTCAAAATTATTATAAACACTAGCAGGGATTGTAACCTCTGCGGTTGCCTCACCCGCGCCATCAAGACCATCTACGACCGAACTAATGGTAATTGGTAAATTTGAGCTTGTATAACCTAAATTCCCAAGAGTTACATTGTAGCTGTCTATAGACAATGTTACAGAATGTTCTGAGTGAACAGACTTAGGAATCCTTATTTTAGTCTTAGAGACTGCATCTGCTGTATCTCCTAAACTGACACCACTATATTCAGAATGCCCCATACTGAAATTTGCATCAAATATGTAAGTTTCTGCATCTATGATAGTTCCTGCGCTGTCTTTCTCAATGAGGATTAATTTATCGCCACTGCTGGGTGGAGTACCTTTAGCGGAAAGCCATTGACTTTCTGTCGGAGTGACTTGTGTATCAGCAACAAACAAAAAATGCTCTTCATTTGATGGAAAGTCTGGGAATACAGGGTTGCTAAATTGCAAACTAACCCAATCACTAGTGGCATTAAAAACTGATGCTGTTTGCAGGTGAACACTAAAACTGCTATATATACTTAACGTGTAAGGTATAGGAACAAACATTGTAGGCACATTACTTCTCAATATAGGTCTGCCCGCAGGGTTTGTATAATTATGCCTATCAACAGAAGCTATATATTCTCTAGCTTTAACGCCTTCAACGGCATTGAATACCACATCAAAACCTCTTTCAAACTTAGTGCCATTCCACCGCACAGCAGGAAACGCATTTACAGTATTAGAATCTATTTCAGCTATAGTAGGAGTTCTCGGTAAATCAATTACCTGCCCTGTTGTGTAAACTCGATCAGTGCTTGCTGTGTGGTCGTAGACCTCTGGCGCGTTTTCTCTGGCTTCAATGTCTACAAATACGCCATTGCTTGCATCAAAGCCAATAGTACAGCTTGTTATCTCATAAACCTTATCAACAATACCAAATTTTGCGTTACTTACGTTTACATTATCACCAACACAATAGGTTAATCCTTTCGCACTAAGCCTTGCCTTTATTCTGGATTGCATCCTAGATTTTAACAAGTTTAACCTAGCTAATCTCTGAGCGTTTATTGTGTCTGTTGTGAACGGCAAATCTAAGTTTAAAACGTGTTCACCGCCATCGGCAACTGGGTAAGAAGTTGATCTTTGTTGTGGATACTCAGTCTTAACATAATTTACTTCTTTGCTGATATATGTCCCTTTTACAGAATTATAGTTATCTTGTCTTGGCGTTTTAGTGATAACAGTAAAGTCACCTATAATAATGTCTTCATTCAGGTCTTGTGTGTGCGGTGTTTTATATTCAAATGGTTCAATGCGGAACTTACCAGATACATAGGTAATTCTGCCATTCATACTGCTCAACAAATTTTTGATGTTATTCCTGAATGAATTTTTTGTATCGACAATACCATGACACTCATACCTTGCTTTTTGTGGCGTGCCAACTAAATCATCGCAATGATCTGCCGCATCTGATATTTGGTCTTCATCAAACTCTGTTGCAGATATGCCTGCACCAAAATCTTCATTACGCATATAGTCATAGAGACATAAGACTGGGTTAGCAGTCCAAACAAAAGTGCTTTGGGTGTTAATGTCGCTATTAGTAACTCTAGGGTCATAAACCTTGCGACCTTTTATTTCAGCAGTTACATTAGGAATGCCATTAGGAAACTTATCAGGATTAAATGCAAACCTTGTCCATACATAAGCGATATCATTTAACTTGTGAGATGATTGTATGCCGTTAATAGTTTGGGTATTCCAATAAGACACTTCTGTAGGTGTGCCGTTAGTTACAGTGCTAATTGGTGTTTGCGAACTAGAGCCAGTTTTGACTATAATTTTTACAACATTCAACGTGTTCAAATACCAATAGTTTGAATTATAAACTCCATTTGACCATGCTTCATTGCTATCAAAAAAAACTTTATCTATTGATTCGCATTCAGAATGTGCAAGGGCGGTTATCTGATAAAGATATTTATTATTATTTCCTGCTACATCCTGCCAAAGCACATTACCGCCTTTCCTCACCTTTCCATATACTATTTCTCTAGAACCTGATGAACTAGGAGAAGACACATTTCTGCCGCCCATCGTATCAACAGAGGCATCTTCCATCATGGCATCCATTGCATAATCTATTGTATAAGCCGCCGCTATACCTACGCTAACCGCAACAAGCGCAGATGAAGTTACCGCCGCCGCGCCTAGACCACCAAGAATGCCACCAACAATAGCCATTTTTTATCCTATAAACTTTTGATATAGCCTTTCGGTTAAACTGAAATCCATGCTTTCTAACAACCTATCAAAAGGAGCATGGTCTTTTGTATTTATAACTAGTACAGATACGCCATCTTTCTTTAACTCTTGCTCTGCAAATTTTATCAAACCATAACCTGCTCTTCCTTTGCGATATTCTGGCGATATGTATATAACATCAGTAGCCGCAAATGTGTGATCTGCATAATGTAAACCTTTAGTCACTACAAGAATAAAATATCCGACTAACTTATTCTCAACTCTTGCTGTATATGTTTTGAGCATTCCCAAAGATTCTAGCTTGCCATACATATTCCAATCTGGATTGAGTTTTATTTCATCTTGATTAAGTGCTATTTCTGACCAGTGATTTTCAATCAAAGGCTGTATTTCGCCTTTAATTGCAACTAAACTTTCTTGATTATATTTCATTATACTCCCCATACTAGTTTTTGCTCTGCGATACTCTCCACATAGTTAAGCCCAATATCAGACTGACCATGATTGAGTTGTTGGTCTTCTTGCGTGTATAACCGCAAGTTTGTTCTGCTCAATCTTGCTAAATGATTTTCTACGGATAATGAAATTGTGATTGTATCACCATTCTGAACGTAGGTTGCGTTATCCATAAACCCTGAAAAAAATGGCGTTGTTCTTGTCGAGGTAGACACTCCCCCAATTTCTGTTTCTAGGGCAAGGTAAATATTGACAGGATTTCCCTGAAAGTCTTGATCTCTCATTCGTTCCACAATAGTAGTATTGCAACCCGACAGAGACAAAGTAATTCCTGATGTTCCTAAATCAGTATTTTCTTTAGCAGTTGATATTGATAAAAGGTCGCCAGTGCCAGTATAGTGAACACCACTAACTGTTTGATCTCCAAAAGATGTACATAGACGGAGAGGAGTATCGAAACCCAAATACACAAGCATGACTGGTCTTATTACATCGTCATCAAGTAAATTTGTGAAGTGTGAATGTAAATCACGACTCATACAAAAAACTCCACACAAGCCAAAGTGAAACTATGTAGCGACTCTCTACCTACACGCCACTCAACATCATTTGATGCTAACCGCCATATTGCTTTAGGGTGCGTAACATCTATCGTTGTGCCAATGCTCGCAGTAACTCGAACATTAGGCATAACCTCGCAAGTAGTCGTTGCGTTAGCAGGTGCATCTTCTAATAAAATGTACAAACCACCTTGCAACTCAATATGTGTGCCTGCTTTTAATACATGGTTGCTAGAGTTAGTTACATCTATATGGTCATCATTCTTGAGTGCAAACGCTGTACAAACTGGCACGTTTGTTGTGATAGTATGCTGTGGATCACCAAAGTAAAATGTTTTGGTCACGCCACGTAAAGATGCTAGAAATGCCTGAAATACTTTAGCTTCCTCTAAATTTAGTGGTCTTATGGTTATCTCTGCTTCCCATCTTGCAACATTAAAATCTTGCACCTGTGTGCTAAAGTTTGTAGAAGATGTAGTAACTGCGGCAGATTGAACTAAACGCATTGTAAGATCTTGAACTATTGACTCACCATTAATAGTTGGAAAGTCTAAAGGATATGCTAATGCCATTTTATCTTCCTAATATGCCTGTTGAGTAGCCACCGCCTCTACGTCTCTCAGCCAAGACTGCGCCTTTTGCCGCCTCTTGTATCTGGGGTAGCAGGTTCTGCATTTCTGCTCTAACTGTTTGCTGTACGCCAGTCGAAATATTAATTGTCTGGTTAACTACTAAGCCTTGGCCACCGCCTTTTGTGTGATCAATAACAGTTTCATTGGGATGCAGTATAGCATTGAAACCACCTTTTCCGTCTACACCGCCAGACCTAGAGCCACGACCTGTAAAGCCACCGCCCTCGAAAGAAGCAGATTTAATAGCCGATACTTGAGCCATACCTTGTGCTACTGCCATTGCAGCAAACGGTATGCCTAAAGGAATACCATAAGTTGCAATAGCTTTACTTGCAGCAGTATATGTATTCATTATTGCTTGTCCAACTTGCACGGTTTTTTGCACAGCAGCTAACTTTTTGCTTTGCTTGCCAACGCCATTTGTGAGCTTTACTGCATCACCTAGCATCTGTTCCGTTTTGCCTGTTGTAGACTTTGCTGCAAAATCATCAGCTAATTTAGAACCCTGAGCTGCTTTATCTTTTGCATCAGAAAGTTCACCTAAACGCTTTAATTCGGCAACGTGCATAAGAAGCTGTAATGCTTCTGTTTGACTCAGTTCTTCTCGTAAAAGCTGTTGCCTGATGGTATATTCTTCAATTTGTAATGAAGACATACCGTAAGTGTCAATTTGCTTTTGCAGTGCAGAATCTTGCTTCGCAAAAGAATCATTAACCCCTGCAATCTGCTCTTTTAGAGAAGCTATTGCTGCTTCGTAAAAAGCAGTATCACTATCAAGTTTAGTAATACGCTCATTATATTCTTCAAGTGTTTCTAAATCTTTACGACCATATACAATACCAAATGATCCAGTACGAACAGTTGTTAACTGCTCTCTTGTTGTCGCATTAAGTTTCTTTAGCTCTGCTTCATATTCTTCTAATTTTTTAGTAGCTAAAAGTGTAGCAAACTTTTGTTGTGCTGGGCTTAACTCATCAAAACTATCAATCAGACCTTTGTTAGCCTCTTTAAGTTCTTTAGCAGCTTCAGTAGCACCAAAGAATGCAGGAGCTAAACTCATACTAAGAGCAGCACCAATTGCAATAACAGCACCAAACATTGCGCCACCAGGCCCGAATAGAGATGCAATCTGAGAACCCTGCTGACCAAATACCAGCATAGCATTCTGACCCATCTGTAACTGTACAGCGACATCCTGTACCTGATGACCAACCTGACCTAGACCGCCACGCATAAACCTAAACTGCTGATTCAGGACTTTACCCTGCTTTGCAGTTCTATTCATTTCTTTTTGCATATTACGAAAGCCAGCAGATGCTCCATCTTTGACTTTCGTTTCAATTACCGCTTGTGCTGTCTTAGCCATTATTTGCCTCAGTTCTATCGTGTTTTAAGCGCAGATAAGTGAACCAATAATTAAACTCATCAGGTGTCATAGCTAAAATTGTCGAGAGGGGCTGACCAAGATGTTCTGCTAACTGAAACATTAAATATATTTCTGTTGGCTCACCTTGATCATTGATTAGTTTTTTTCAACTTCCTCTTGCTCTTCTATATGAAGAACGAAGTTAGCCACTCTACTTAATACTTCAGGGTCAACTCTTTTTCTTAGCTTTACCTTATCAGAAAGGTCAAATACTGCTTCACCTTTCTCATCAGTAACTCCAAATATAAGAGCGTACACAAGATAATCTGTATTATCGCCATCGGCTCTAGCATACCATCTGGCTTTATCTTCCAAAGATAGGTTCTTCGAGTAGAGAGTGCAGTCCCACTCATCCACCCGAATACTTCTAACTTCTTTCCCACTAAAATGTGCTACCGCACTATCAATAATACTTCCCATGGTTTTATCCTTTTATTATGCAGTCTCTACAGAAATGTGTCCTTGTCCTGTAGCAGTGAATGAAATATCAACTAGACCATCACCTGAAACTGACTCTGATAAAGATGTGATATGTGCATCACCTTGCCAATAGCTTTTGCCAGTTGCATCACCCTCATTGTATAGGTTAAGAGTAACTACAGTGTCTGCAAGCATTAAATCAACAGATTGCATGATGTTATTTTGCATCTCAATCTGACCGTTAGTAGCTGCATCATCATAAAAGCAGTTGACAGTTGCAGTCCAAGATCTGCTTGTGACTTTGCTTTTAGTCCATCCTTGATCTGCCGCAGCAGCATTTAGTGTAGTTGCATCAACTGTGTTAGCACTGATTTCTAATGAAAAGTCTTTTACCTCAGCAACAGTAGTCGAGCCGATCTTTACTACGCCTTGGTGTCCAGCATAAGTTGCCATATTTCTTACCTCATATATATATTAACAAAGGCGTAATCGCCATTAAATAGAAACATCAGGGTTATTCTCTCTCACCTGATATGTTACTTCAACAGTAAGTGTAGCAACAGCTACTGGCTGATCTCCACTACCATCAAAATCTGCATCAAAGCTAGTAATTTTAGTATCTCTCGCATTACTGCCTCGCGTTAAATCCGTATACAATGCCTCTTCAATTTCTAAGCATATTTGGTCAATGGTGTTATCATAATCCTGCACCGCTTTGACATATACTTCAACCTGGTATTCGCACCGTCTATCTTGCATTCTAGGGGTGCTTATTGTCTCATAGGTTGTATCTTCTCTTCTATTATACAACAAGATCCCAGGTAACTTAGAATCATCCATGGGATAGACTCGACTTTGATACACATTTCTTCCAGTTGTTGTTAAGCCAGTCAACGCCTCTTTGATATCATCCCTAATTTGCTTCCTTACATGACTCATGATTGTGCCTCAAGCGCAATTTCTGTTATCCCTGTGCCGTCATCCATAAGTATAGATATAGCATAAAGATTTCCACGCACAAGAAAGCAGTCACCCTCAACTGCATTTGGGATGTCCGCAGTTCTTACAGTCAATCTTGGCTGCACCACTGCAAAGCTAACCGAGCCACCTGCATCGACTGATTGATACTGATTATCAAATATTGCAGTTATGTAGCTTTTATGCCAACCACCAGGCATGAAAGAAACCGACTCTCCAAAGTCAGCTAACATTAAGGCTCTATCATCAGCAGTCTCAATTGGCATTTGTTTCCACTCTTGTTAATGGCTTATCTTCATCTAGCCCAACACTTCTGTTTTTAGCTTTCTTCTTGGCTTCAACTGGTATGCATCTACCAGCCTCAATCAATTCTTCAGCTTCTTTTTTGTCTAAATCTATTTTATCCCCTGGGCGATACAACAGCCCTCTGATACCGCATTTACTTACAAATTGCACTTTCATAAAATTCTCCTTTAGTAAAAGCTACTATGGGATAGCCACGGAATAGCCTTTAGTAAAAGAGGGGGGCAAGCCCCCTCAGTATTACTTAACCATCGTTACCGAATGCAAAACTTGCAGCGTGACGTACAGCTACATCTACAGACTGCATCGCAACAACGCGAACAGTACCAGTAGTAGAAGCAGTGTATGGGTCAACAACGATGTCCAAACCACCGAACATACCGATAAGTAGGTCATCAAAGTTACCGAAGTACAAGTTACCAGCAGTTGCTTGGTTAGAAACAATAGCATTGTAACCGTTGATTTGACCACCTTGCGCTACGAACTGACCAGAGCCAGCATCTTTAGCAGTAGTTTTCAAAGCACCGTTCATTGCAGCAGGAAGAATGTATGAAAGGTTGCCGTTAAGTGCGTTAGCACCAGCAACAGCAGTTTCAAGGCTTACAGCTTCAGCAAAAGTTGGGTTAGCGGCAGCAAATGCAGTTACAGTTCCAACATTAGCAGTGTTTAAGATGCCAGTTGGGTTTCCGTTAGCACCAGAACCTTCAAGACCAGCTTTATCGATTGCAATAGCAATAGACTTAGCAAGATCATCACGGATTAGGCTTTCAATGTCTAAGCTAGATTGCATTAGAAGCTGACGAGTTACGTCAGTGAATGCACCTAGAGTCTTAGGAGTCAATGAAACCTGGCCAACAGTCATTTCTGATTCAGCTACAGCAGTACCTTCACCATCAACAAACGCAGCAGTTGATGCAGCAGATTTGCGTGGAATCTTAACGTCACCACTTAGACCGCCAAGCATACGCGCACCCGCAGCCATTACAGAAGATTGGTTGCGTAGGGCATCAATGAAATCGCCACCACGGAAGTCTTCAGTAACTAATGCAGTATCATTAGTAAGAGCATTCATGTCACGCTTCCAGTTACGAAGAACGTCAGCAGGAAGCATAATGCCCTGTGCAGTTTTTCCGTACTGGTCAGCAGCAGCTCGTGAACATTCAAATTCAAATGCTGCAGCTTCTTGCGCTCTGCGATCAGTTGGGTTAGCTAGAGCGTGAATAGCTTTAGCCATAGAGAAGCGTTTAACTTCAGCATCTTTCATGCCGATGTCTTGGCTTTCTAGTGCAGTTTCAGAACCGATTGATTCTAGTAATGCGCCACGGAAAGATTCGATTGATTCGCCTTTTGCAATAGCATCGCGAGCCATATCTGACTTATTGTGACGTGCGCCTAACTCAACGATTTGAGCAGCGTTCTTTTGTGCGGCTTGCTGGGCTTCAGCTTTTACCGCTTCGATATTAACTTCTGACATAATATTTCTCTCTTTTAGGGAAGTTTTAATTACGGGTTTATTTTCAGCTTTGCCTGAACGCCCAACGCCAACTGTCATATCGGCAGGAATAGACACCAAACTTGCTTCAACGGGTTTCCATGACTTAGCACGATAGGTTTCCTTATCGCCTTTGTCTCTTTCCATCTTGCCGATAGAGTAACCAACGGAAATGTTAGCTTTAATTCCATCAACAACATCAGAGAAAGCCTCACGAGCGAGTTCACCTTTTCCAAAGCGTACCTCTGCACGCAGTCTACGCGCATTCTCGTCAAGCTCTACCGATTTGATAACACCAATCTGCTTCTCTGGATCGTGATCCAAAAGCAAAGGGGCGCGACCAGAAGAAAGGAATGATAAATCAATTGACTCTTTCTTGTGATCTAATACTTCTCTACCGAAAGAACGCTCAACAGGCTCTTCACTAGAAAGTGCTAAGCGAACTGTTCGAGTATCCTCATCAATTGGAGACATTTCCATCTCCATAGCGCGATGTGTGACCTCGGCAGATTCTGCTCTATCGGTATCTTCTACTTCTAATTCAACTTCAGACTCTTGTTCAACCTCTGGCTCTTCTGCTGATTTGCCATAAGTAATAATTACAGAATCTTCAGTCTCTTCAACATTCTTAATGTGTCTCTCGCCAACTTCTTCAGCAAGTTCAACATTTTCTACTGCATCTTCACTCATAATAAATGCCTCAAAGTCTAATTCATCCCAAGCTCTTTCATCACTAGCCATGGGATGTCCTTTTGGTAAGAGATCAGTGTCATGCTTACCGCTTCTAAATTTACCATTGCGTAAGACGTATAGAAAGCTATTAACTCTCGCGTAAGCCCATTGCTCTGGCGATTTTACGGTAGGTCTTACTGACTGCGGATTGGTCTTGTAAGCCCCAATGCCACGTCTAAATACCGCTTCCAATGTGCGAGTGCTAGTTCTTTTACTAGCAACATCGCCAACCTTTTCGTTGTGTTCTTTTGCCTTAGTAGATAAGGCTTCTTTAACACTACCTGTAATCTCCGCTGCACGATCTTCGCTAATCATACCTGTAATCTTACGAGAAAATGCAAATCCTGCATCACCACCCCATAATGCCCATGCAATACGCCCTGCACTAGGATAGCCTTTCTCGCCTGGGCTAAAGCCGTCTGCTTTCTTGTCTACTTCATGCCGACTAAAGAAAGAGTACATTCTTTTTACTGTATCGAATGATAACTCTTTTCTATTTTTTATGTCTCTTGCTCTGGCTACACCAACTTCTGTTCCGCCACGACCAAACTCTTTGCGCCACTCAAGACCTTTCTCCGCCTCTGACACCATTCCATCAGTTGGCTTAGTGTTTATTTCTTTACCCTTGAACTTCGGCATCATCATCTCCGACTATATCAGGATTTATACTGTTAAAGTTAGCCCCATATGGCTCAAGAGCGTAGTTTACGCCATATTGTTCGGCTATATCGCGATCTCGTGCGATCTGAGACACTAACTCCTCTACATCCTTACCATACTGACTAGCAACGTCAGATAGGCTTAGAACGCCTGATTTAAGCCCTGTGATTGCTGCATTCATTTCTTTCTGCGGGTCAACCCAGTTCCATGCCTTGCCTCGGAATTGAGCGGCATCACAAAAACGGTCATATTGACGTAAAGGTATGCCGAAACTGTTAACTTCCATAGAAGCAGCAAGCCAATCATCATAAACTACGCGAACAAAGTGATCAGTTACAAACTTCTGTAGGTTACGATACGCATCACGCTCTTCTAGTGCGCCCTGACGGATAGAACTGTACGATACAGACTCTAAATCATTGGATAAAGCAAAGTAGCTAACACCTAATGCTGAAGCAATACCCTTGAGAACAGCTTTGTGAAATGAATCAAACTCGTTATTTGGGTACTGCGGATCGAACGACTTAAAGTCTACACCGTTTGGTAATTGATGAAATGAACCTGGAGTAGCTTCCATGATAGGAACATTGCCATCTAAGTCATCAGCAACAAAGCCATCGCCACTAGGTGAAGTGAAAAAGCCCATTTTACTAGCACCAATACGAGCATTTACTACCGCAGCTTCTCTTAATGCGCCTAACTGCTTCATTGCAGAGATAGCAGATGCCATCCAAGGCTCGCCACGAGACTGACCTGCGCGACTAGGGTCATATAGGTGTATCATTCTATCTGCGGGTATACGAACATGCTTTGGTGACTTACCAGATGTTGTATAATCGTAATCACCTGGATGATATGTCATTACATGGTATGCAACAGGCTTTCGGAACTTATTTAGCTCAACGCCCATTCTAACTTCGTTGCCGTTAGATAGTCTTTCGTTCTTTTGCTCGTCAATTTGGTCTGGTTCAAGGAACTCTAGGGCAAATGAATCATGAAATGAAGCACCACGATGCTTAATAATGAATACTTCACCATCACGCGCTAGACATTCAACAGCTAACTTTTGTGCATCTATCCACGACATACCGCCATCAACAGTACAGTTACCTAACTTGCCCCACTTGCGAAATGCAGTTTCAACCTTTTGATTACCATCTCTATCTAATTTACCTATAGAATCAGTTGCTTTTACCTGCAAAGTGAAGCCTTTTTCGCCAACTACATTAATTTTAAGCAAATTAAGGTATTTTTTTGCATATTCGTTGTTTCTAGCCAAGTCTCTTGATCTTGACCTGATTGATCTTAGTGCTGGTCTTAGCTCTGAGTCAGCAGACCTTTCAGAAGCCTTAAAATCACTAAATAGATTGCCAGCATTAGCTGCTGAGTACGTTCTCTTAAACATTTTGTCTTTTTTTACGGCTTTTGGCTTGAATATGTCAAAAAGAGCCATTTAAAACCTCACTTTTATAGTGCTAGAGCCTTTACGCCCATGCTTAATGTCGATTGCGTTCATTTCCTGCTTAACTTCTCGTCTATAAAAATCTCTAGCGTTAACTAGCTCTTCAAACGTCATTTTGTTTAGAGATCTACCAGCTATGGAATAGCTTGCCACATCAGAATCAGCTTTGCCAGACAGTAAACTTTCTATCTTGCCTAACATTACTTCTGCATGGGAGCGTGGATCAGCTTGATTAACGTCTAAATCAGGAATTGCATTGAAATGCCCGCGATCAACAACAACTCTTTCACCGTCTGCTCGCGTTATTTCTAGCTGATAAAAGTAATGCCCTGGAACGAAGTCTTCGCTGTCAGCATTAAGTACGGTAAAAAGGTAATGTGTTGTTTGCGGTGTGCCAGTGATTGTTATTTCATTACTACCACCACCAGAAATTCTTGCTACATAAGTTGCTGTATAAGTATCCGTAGGATAGTCAGCAACAATATCAGACCGCTTCCACTGGATAAAGTCTCCTACAACAATTTCTAGCGGTTCTCCCTCTGGAGCGTTAGCAGCATCAAATAGATTCGCCATTAATATACACCTTTATCGCCACGAATTAACAAAACTCTTCCCTGTCTTGGGTACAAATGATTGCTTCTGCTTAACTGGACTTTGAGCCGTTTGCTGTGGCTGTTTGTCTCTGTTATCTGCTAAAGCATTAATATCTACGTTTAATATAGCATAAGCCGCAATAGAATAAACAAAACAGTCTAATGCTTCGTTTCTCGGTCTTATCTTTTGGAATACACGCTTTTTGTATCCCCTAGTAAACTTTGTAACTATCTTCTCTGCGGTTAGCTGACGAAAATACTCATCATTTAAGTCATCGTGAAAGTGTATGTAGCCAGCACCCTCTTCCGCAATCCGCAATCTAGCAAATAGTAAATCTTTTGCAGTATCTACACCAACAGGAAACAACAAGCACTTGCCAATGTTGTTTTTCGATGGTCTGCCTACAATAGCTCTGCCCTCACCACCAACACCTTTAATAGCGAAAACCCTGCGAGCATAGTTCTTCTTAGCGTAGGAGTATACCGTATTTGTAAAATGACCACCAGAGTCAATACAGGAGGCGCGTATAGGCAGTTGACGACCATCATTACATAGATAAGTTGTAAACAATTTAGTGTCTAAAGAAGTCCATAATTGCGGAGTAGACGGATCGCCCCACAACACTTCGTGTGTAACAACCCAAGACTCATCATCTCGCCCCCAGCCAATTATAGAAAGCTCTAGTCGATCATCCTGAACATCCACTCCACAGGTAAGAAAGATAACTTCATCAGGTATTCCCTCGCCATACGCTTCTCTTCTTTCTGCTAAGGAGTAGTCATCAATAGTCTCGCCCTGATCTTCCCACGTTTCTCCCAAGTAAGTGTTTGTCCACACTCTAAGTTGCTCTGGGTTCTTACGCATGGACAAAAAATCCCTTACGCCATCAGATAAAGGTGTCCACGGAGAGTAAAGTCCGTTGATAGCAAATCCTGCCACTCCATTAAATTCTTTCTCTGCTTTCCATGTTCCATTACGAATAGCCCATCGCCTGTCAGAGTCAGACCACAATACATCGCATTCTTCACATAGGTACTTCGCAGTATCAGGGTCATCATCAGTCCACTGTACATTAGACCACTTTAGCTTCTGCTCATGATGACAGTGCTTACAAGGCACGTTGTAGTAGCGCATATCAGATGCTTCAAATGCCTCTTCGATACGACTTGCATCTTTATTCGTGGGAGTCGAAACCATAACAATCTTACGATTCCAGAACGTAGCTGCCCTTTTACGGGCTAGTTGTATAGGATCACCCTCTGAGCCAGCACTCGCGGGATACCGATCCACCTCATCACATAAAACAAGTCGGATAGGTCGAGATGCCAAGCCTGATGGACTGTTAGCACCTACAAGTGTCAAACTGCCACCAGGGAATAATTTATGTAATGTAGTATTTCCACTGTCTCTTGCGCGAGGGTCTTTTACTTTCCCTCTAAGACATACTGTCGCTTTAAGAAGACCGTTAGCAACACGATCCTTAGAGAATGCTTGTGCCATTTCCAAGGTAGGCTGTAGACACAAAATCGGTGATGGGTCGTTATCTATGTGATACCCGATAATGTTCAACAGAGCTTCTGACTTGCCAAGCTGCGCTCCTGCCATAACAACAACTTCGCGTATGTTTTGGTCAGAGCAAGCATCCATAATGCCACGTTGGTATTCAGCACGAGCAGTATGCCATCGACCTGGCTCAGAACTACTTTGGGAGTCGAGTCGTCTTTTTTGGTCTGCCCACTGACTTACGCTTAGTTTTGGTGGTGGCTTTAGTGTCTTTATTGCCGTCTTCAGGTGCTTCCTCAGTTCCTTTCGTTTCTGTCGCGTTGACCGATGGATCATAGTTACTCAGTTCCTCTAGTGCTTCGTTCATTAGGTCTTCTAAGATGTCCTGACATATTCCAGCTTCGCTTTCAGCAGATACAATAGGAGCAGCTTTAGTTGGTATAGACAACAGCTTACCTTTCAGTGCGCCAAGCACTTCTTCCCACGCTTTAACAACATCTTCTGCAACAACTAAAGTTCCGTGAACTGTCGCCAGTTCTAATTCTGCTATCTCAGCTTCTGCGTTAACTTTTCTCGTACGAGCCTCGTCATAGCTCGATCCGATCTTAACTCCACCTGTAGATGCCATGCTAGTTCCCTTTGGTTTTTTTACATAATATCACAATATACACAATTAGGATTAGGTTTTGAATATTCTGTCGCTACGCAAAGAAAGTGCTTGCGCGAAACCTACGGCTGAGGGCTGTCAAAGTACCTTGGCTGCCATCGATGGGGATTCTGCCAATGGTGCGC
>Ga0181395_1000087_pt1 | contig 33295 bp, 58 predicted proteins | sample 18SPOviralmetaG_FD_130124 | JGI IMG/M metagenome (GOLD analysis project Ga0181395, IMG submission 130124) | Marine viral communities from the oligotrophic San Pedro Time Series (SPOT) site, San Pedro Channel, CA, USA - 18 SPOT_SRF_2010-12-16 | ecosystem: Environmental > Aquatic > Marine > Strait...
GGAAATAAACTCGCCTTGTTTGTTTTTAGTAGCAAGTAATGATTCACTTGAATCATCGCCATAGATTCCCCAGATTGCATATTCGTATCTTTCCATTGTTTATTCCCCCGCGTTTGTAAGAAAGGTTAAGACAAAAGCCCCCATCGATAGCATGCCAATGAGCATACCGAATGGTGCGATAATAGGAAGGTTGAAGGCAAAGCTAGCAATCATTCCGGCTGTTGATAGCATTGCTATGATTAGATATGTAAGCATTAAGTAAATCATTGTATTGTTCCCTTGTTAGGTTTCGATATAACAAACATAGGAAAGCATTTCCTGTTAGTCAACAGGAAAAATGCAAAAAAGTATAAAAAAGTTTACACCATGGCAAGTATGACTATATAATGCGCGTAAGCATTATTTGTTGCTGGGTAATGATTTATGGGGAAGATACTAGGCTATGACACTATTCAAAGCATACACATGGTCAATGCGTTTGTGTGGCATTGCTAGGCAAATCATAACATTGAGTCTGTGCATTGGCAATAGGCAGCGTGACATTTGTGCAACAGTGTGACATTTGTGCCACAGTACATGGTAGGGGGGGGTCTGCACAGGCCATACACCCCCAGCGCGGGCATGCCTCTTATATATACATTAAATAGCTGTTCTCAACACACACAGGAAAAGCATGACAAAACTAACCAAACCTAAAACAGACCTAATCATATCTGGCCTTGCTGATGGGCATACCATTGTCGATGTCTGCGATGGCGTTGGCATATCACGCACTGCCTTCTATAAACGCATGAAGAACGATGAGGAGTTTGCTGTAGCTGTCCGTGAGGCGCAACAGTACAGTGCTGAGAAGGCCTTGGAGGAGCTAGACAAGCTATTTGACGATGCGCTTCATCGAAGAAAGGACTACGATACAGGCGTGCTGAGAGACTATGCACATCATGTGCGGTGGAAGGCTAGCAAGATTATCTCTGACAAGTACGGTGACGCTAAGAACCGTGCTGGCGTTGAGGTAAGCGATGGCACGGTCAAGATACTGTGGGAAACTGATTAGTGCCGCGACACGGATTCTTTGTGGCTGACAAGGCCCTTAGTCAAACTGAGTCTGGGCTATCTGGCGAGTATATCGCTGCCGCGTCTGTGATTGCTAGGGGTTGGCGAGTTGCAATGGCTCAACAGGATGCTGTGGACTTAGTAGCGTGGCATCCAGAGAACAGCAGTGTTCTTAGGATTCAAGTTAAGTCGTGTCAGGCTACTAGAGGTGATGAAGGCAAAAACAGAAAGCGATTGCACTTTCAGACAGGTATTGGCGGCAAGAAGCGAATACCTAACAGAGATGACTATGATGTGATGGCTTGCGTAGCTTCTGAACAACGCACAGTCTGGTTCGTGCCTGTTTATAATATTAAGGGAAAGAAGTTTACTAAACACACTGACTTCTTTGAAGACCTTAACTTAGAGAGTGATAGCTGGGCGTATGCCCTAGATGTACTGGGAGTCAATAATGGAAGTTAAGATACCCTATAAGCCTCGGCCTATTCAGGCTGACATGCACAAAGAGTTGAAGCGATGGAATGTGCTAGTCATGCACAGACGCTTTGGCAAAACTGTCTGGGCAGTTAATCATATGATAAAGAGAGTGTTGACTAATCCTCTTCCTAGACCGCGAGTTGCTTTAGTTGCCCCAACCTTTACTCAGGCCAAACGAATTGCTTGGGATTATGTTAAATTTTACGCTGGCGTTATTCCGGGCGTTACCTTTAATGAGACAGAACTACGCGCTGACTTTCCCAATGGGGGGCGTATAACTTTACTGTCTGCTGAGAATCCGGATGCCCTTCGAGGCATTTACCTCGATGATTGTTTTTTTGATGAGTATGGTATGCAGAATCCAAGGGTGTGGGGGGAGGTTGTGCGCCCAGCCCTATCTGATAGACAGGGGTCGGCAACATTCTTAGGTACGCCAGCAGGGCATAATCATTTTTGGGATATGCTAGAAGCTGCGAAGAACCAGTTATCTGAGGGCAGTGATGACTGGTACTACCGGATATGCAAGGCAAGTGAGACTAGCATTGTTAAGGATGAGGAGCTAAAAGCAGCCAAGGCATCAATGACAGAAGAGCAGTATGAGCAGGAGTTTGAGTGTTCCTTTACAGCGGCTATCATTGGGGCGTATTATGGCAAGCTACTATCTGACTTAGATGATAGTGACAAGATTACGCGAGTGCCATATGACCCTGCCTATCCGGTTCATACAGCTTGGGACTTGGGAATAAATGATTCTACGGCTATTTGGTTTGCCCAGATATTTCGTGGCGGTGCAGTAAATGTAATAGATTATTATGAGAACAGTGGTGTTGGGCTTGACCATTATGCCGATATTTTACGGCAAAAGGACTATACATACGGTGACCACCTTGCGCCCCACGACATTGAGGTTCGTGAGTTGGGTAGTGGCAAGTCGCGTTTGGAAACGGCATATACACTAGGAATAAAGTTTAGGGTTGTGCCAAAGATGAAAGTGGCGGATGGTATTAATGCGGCTCGTATGTTAATACCTAAGTGTTACTTTGACAGAGACAATACAGCAGAGGGCTTGGAATGTTTAAGGCAGTACAGGCAGGATTGGGATGAAAAAAGGAAAAGTTTTAGAGATACTCCGAGACATGATTTTACGTCTCACGCTGCGGACGCTTTTCGCTATCTCGCGGTTGGCCTCCAAAATCGAGAAACTATGCACAGACCTCCGCAACAAGTTGCGATGAACGAATACAATCCATTTTCGCTATGAGAGGTTTTAACCCACAGGCTTATTTTGCAGCAGCCAGACTCATTGAGAAGAGTCCGTACCATTGTTATATGGATGACGATGACATCAAACGATGTATATTGCCACCCTTGGATGAGGGGCTGTTTGTTCTAGGCGTTCTTGACGAGGACTACAACCAACCATTTTTATTTGCGACTTATGCCTTTCCTGAACAGGAACACATAGAAGATTATTTAGAAACCAATACTTTTCCGAAAGAAGGCTTCTATGGACAAGGCAATACTCCCTGGGTTATTGATTTTATTTGCTTGACAGGAAAGCGTGACATTAAAGGTGGCTTCGTGTATCTTAAAGCGATGTTTAAGAATTTGGGTTATGATAAATGTTTTTGGCTAAGAACCGAAACTGGTCGTATTGGCAAACACATTATTGAAGGAGACTAGGTATGGGCGGTGGAAGAGGTAGTAGTGTTAGCGGAAAAGACCGCATTGGCACAAAAAAAGCCAAGCAGCAGTTATCTGCTAGGCAAGCCGCATTCCGTGAAAGTGATATTGGCAAGATTCCCGGCATGTCAATGTTAATGGGTAATATTAGTCTTGCCGCTCAACAAAAAGCTCTTGACGAGGGAGGCACTGCAATAGCAGTTCCCGGCACTAGGTTTGCTGCACAAGGTCAGCGTTACAGTGAAGAAGCAGGGCAGACACCAGAAAAATTTCAAAGCAGGATTAGTGCAACCAAACCAGCAAGGGGTTCTGGCGAGGGTTACGTTGGAGATGTTGCTGGCGTAGTTAGCGAAGGAAAATTCCTTGGCATGGACACTAAAACCTTTACTGGCAGAACTGGATTTACCCCTAGCGGTGAAAAGATAGGCGAGCCTAGAGGCGGCGGCGGTGCGACTAAACTAGCAGAAGCACCACCAACAGAACCAGAGATAGTACCTGAAGTGACCCCAGAGGTTGTTCCTGATGATACAATATTATCAAGCAAAACAAGACGCACACGTTCTAAGCGTTCTGGTGCTGGCGGTACATTGATTGAGGGCTATGGAGTGCTTACAGCATAGGAGATTATCATGTCATTTTTAACACCAAAAGCACCACCACCTCCACCACCTCCACCTCCCCCAGAGCCTATCTCTGCTGAGAAGTCAGCAAGAGCCGCTGCTCTTAGTGAAGAGGCATTGATGAAAGAGCGCAGAAAAAGAAAAGGCGCAGGGTCAACTATCGTTGCTGGAGCGTTAGGTGAGCAAGTCACTACAACAGGCAAGCCAACATTGTTAGGGTAATCATGGATAACTTTATCAAATCATTAGTCTCTCGCTTTGATTACATCAAGGGCCGTAGAGATAACTGGGACACCCACTATCAAGAACTGGCAGACTACATGCTGCCACGCAAGGCTGACATTGTGAAGAAGCGTTCTCGCGGTGAAAAGCGCATGGAACTTATTTATGATGGCACTGCGCTTCAGGCTGTTGATTTGTTATCTGCATCCTTGCATGGGATGCTAACAAGTGGGGCAACTCCTTGGTTTCATTTAGACATGAAAGATGCTGATATTGGTCGGCAAGATGAGGTTCAGGCGTGGCTAGAAGATACTAGCATGCGTATGATGCGAGCCTTTAATCAGTCAAACTTTGAGACAGAAGTCCATGAGATGTATGTGGACTTAGTTGTGTTTGGCACTGGCTGTATGTTTGTTGAGATGGAAGGCGACCAATTACGTTTCAGCACAAGACATATCTCTGAGTTCTATGTCCAAGAAAACCAATACGGCATTGTTGATACAGTGTTCCGTAAATATACATCCCCTGTTCGTCAGGTAGTGCAACGCTTTGGCATTGAGAATGTAAGTAGCTATATTCAGAAAAAGTTTGAAAAGAAGCCGGACGAAGACGTTGATATCTTGCATGTGGTGTTGCCACGGATTGACCGTGACGCTGAGAAGCGAGATAACAAGAACATGCCATTTGCATCTTTTTATATTGATGCAGAAACCTCAACACTATTATCAGAAAGTGGCTTTGAGGATTTACCGTATATTGTTCCACGCTTCCTAAAGGCAACTGGCGAAGTTATGGGCAGAAGTCCTGCTATGACAGCGTTACCAGATGTCAAGATGGTAAACCTAATGTCCAAGACTATTATTCAGGCGGCTCAAAAACAAATTGACCCACCGTTACTTGTGCCTGATGACGGCTTTATTTTACCAGTGAGAACACAGCCAGGCGGTCTAAACTTTTATCGGGCTGGCTCACGCGACACAATTACGCCATTAAACACTGGTGCTAACATTAACATTGGTTTGGCTATGGAAGACCAGCGCAGACTGGCTATCCGTTCTGCGTTTTATGTTGACCAGATTCTATCAGGCGGTGCGCCTAATATGACTGCTACCGAGGTTATTCAGAGGCAGGAAGAGCGTATGCGTGTCATTGGTCCGGTGCTTGGCAGACTGATGAATGAGATGTTGCGTCCAATGATTGACCGCGTTTTTGGCTTGATGCTTAAAAAAGAAATGCTGTCCTTACCACCTGAGATACTTCAGGGCAGAGATGTTGATATTGAATATGTATCACCGTTAGCTAGAGCGCAAAAGTCAAGCAGTCTAAACAGCACTATGAAGGCTCTGGAAATACTGTTGCCGTTGTCACAATCTTTACCTGTTGGCGACCATATAGACCCAGATGGCTTAGTGCGTCACATTACGGATTCACTTGGCGTTCCAAAGACTACGCTGAAAACACAGCGGCAAGTTAATGAAACTCGTCAGCAACGAGCGCAGCAAGAACAAGAAATGATGGAGCGTCAGCAAACTCAGGAGGATGTCTATACTGCGGCACAGGCAGCACAGACAACTAGAATGGTAGGACAATGACGAGCGAAAAAGAAATAGAAAAATTACGGTACATGTATAAAGAAACCTACTCATCAGAAAATGGGAAAAAGGTTTTGGAGGACCTTGAGAAACGCTGCAATATGCGTAACTCAAGTTATGTGGCTGGCGATGCCAATGCCACAATATTCGAGGAGGGTAAACGAGCAGTTATCCTTCATATTTACAATATGTTAGAGGAGTAATTATGTCAGAAGAAAATGTCGAACAGGTAGCCCAGCCTGAAGCTGCACCGCTGGAAACTCCAGCAGAAGTAGCGCAAGGTGGGTCTGGTAACGATTTTTTAGGAATGATACCAGAGGAGTTGCGAGAGCATCCAAGTCTTTCACCAATCAAAGACGTTGGTAATCTTGCAAGGTCGTACATAAACGCACAGAAGTTAATTGGCGCAGACAAGATACCAATGCCAGTTAACCCATCAGACGAAGACCTTGACCGTATATATAATCGGCTTGGTCGTCCCGAAACACCAGATGGCTACCAGTTAACTGCTGATGGCAATATCGTAACAGAAGACTTGGTGAAAGATTTTGCTGATTTTTCACACAAGTTACGCTTAACGCCAGAGCAAGCCAGTAGCATTATGGATTACTATCGGTCATCTGTAGAGCAAACGAACGCTGGTAGTGTGGAACAGGCTGAAGCATTTAGGCAAACTACTGAGGAGTCATTGAAGTCAGAGTGGGGTCGGGCTTATGACCAAAAGCTAACTCAGGCGGTCAATGCTGCTAAAGAGTTTTCTAACCCTGAAATATTTGACTTGCAGTTAAATGATGGTTCACGGTTGGGTGACAACCCGGAGTTTATTAAAACATTTGCAAAAATCGCAGAGTTTAGGCAAACTGTCACCAGCGAAGATACAATATCTGAGAATGCACAATCTAATGTTATGACACCGAAACAGGCTCAGACAGAGATTGATACAATGCTCAGAGATAAGTCCCACGCATATTGGGACAAGTCAAACATCGTTGGGCGGCAACAAGCCATTCAACGGATGCAAGAGTTGATGGGTATGGTTCATGGAGAGGCTTGATTTTATCCAGACCAGACTTGAGTGTTTGCGTTACGCGGTTGAATATGGAACAGCGCGTGACGTAGTAAATCCGGCCTCACTTGCAGACAAGTACTACGAGTGGGTCATGCAGGGTAGCGATGAGAATCGTCCTGTTGACAATCGGAAAGACGATGGCCTAAAGGCGGCCTCCAAGCCCAGAAGCGTCCGAAAGGGTAGCGCATCGAAAGTTGACAACGCAACCGAGTGACAAAGGAGAATGATATGTCTACTCAAATTACTACCGCGTTCGTCCAACAGTATTCTGCAAACGTGCAGATGCTCGCGCAACAGATGGGAAGCCGTCTGCGTGACACGGTGCGTATTGAGAATGTCGTTGGTAAAAACGCATTTATCGACCAAGTTGGTGTAGCTACTGCACAACTACGGTCAAGTCGGCATGCCGACACACCCCAGATGGATACGCCACATGCGCGTAGACGTTTAAGCCTAGCATCATACGAATATGCTGACCTAATTGATGACCAAGACAAGGTTCGCATGTTGATTGACCCGACCTCATCATACGCTGCTGCTGCGGCTGCTGCTATGGGTCGTTCAATGGATGATGTTATCATCTCTGCATTTGATGCAGCATCAAACACTGGTGAAACTGGCTCAAGCAGCACAGCTTTCGATACAAACCAAGATGTTGCTGTTTCAGTAGGCGGTGCTGATACTAACATGAACCTAACAAAGCTGCGTGAAGCAAAGAAGCTGCTTGACGAAGCTGACGTTGACCCATCAATCCCACGTTACATTGTAATGGGGCCGAGCCAAATTCACGCTCTGCTTGCTGACACAAGCGTAACATCAGCAGACTTTAACACTGTTAAAGCTCTGGTGCAGGGTGAGATTAATCAGTTCATGGGCTTCAACTTTGTGATGTCTAATCGCTTGGCAGCGGATTCAAATAATGTCCGTACATGCTTTGCTTGGGCTGAAGAAGGTATGGCTCTTGGTGTTGGTAAAGATGTTTCTGCTCGTATTGATGAGCGTGCCGATAAAGGTTACGCAACTCAGGTATACTACTGCATGGACATCGGTGCTACTCGTATGCAAGAAAACATGGTTGTTCGCATTAAGTGCGATGAAGATGACCTTGATGGCGCAGCTTAGGAAAGGAAATAGATTATGACTATTAGAAATTCCGATTTAGTTGCAAACCTTGTTGCACTACCTCAGGTGGCAAATCCTGCCAGCGAACTAGGTGGTGTAAAAAGAATTGCTAGTGGTAACGTAGCATTGTTAGCTGGAGACAGCACTGATGATGACATTGTGATGCTTGCACCAATCCCAACCCATGCGAATATTACTTCAATTCGCATTGGGTCTGATGCTCTTGGTGGCTCATGCACATTTAATGTTGGATTCTACACAAACGACAATGTGGTTGTCGATGAAGACGCATTAGCAACTTCTGTTGCTGATGGTGCTGCCATCGCAGAACTCCGTTATGAAGTGTTGAACCTGAACACAACAGGTCAGAAGGTTTGGGAACTTGCAGGTCAAAGTGCAGACCCAAGCGACATGTACTATGTTGCTGTTACATTCAACGCTACTGGTGGAACTGCTGGTGACTTAGCATTTATCATCGAATACGTTGTAGACTAAACAATATTGAGAGGGGCGGTTCGCTGCCCCTTTCTTCCATGAGGGTGGAGGAGCATGGAGTACAATAACGATTTTAAGTGGGACTTAAAAGTCGGGCAAATGAATGAGGAGTGGCTGGGAGATTTACTCCAGTCGCAGACCATAGAGGTGAAAAGAGATTTTATGGCTTCACGAACTGGGAGGGTGTTTGTGGAGTTTTTTTGTAGAAATAAACCGTCAGGAATAGCAACAACACAAGCAAAGTTCTGGGCGTTTATACTTGATGACGAAACTGTGGTATTATTACCTGTAAAGAAACTATTAGCCTTGGCATTTGAAGCAGAAGAACAAGGCAACGTAGTTTACGGTGGTGATGATAATCTTAGCGTAGGTGCTTTGATAGAGTTGGAAAGGCTAGTAAAGTAATGGCATCCGTAGTTGATATATGTAATGAAGCGATGGACTTGCTCGGTGCGGCAACCATTACCGCTTTGACAGAGAACTCAAAAGAAGCAAGGTTGTGTAATAGACGCTTTGAAACGGTGCGCGACTCTGTTCTTAGAGCGCATTCTTGGAACATAGCATTAACAAGACGAGAGTTGGCTAAAGACTCTGATGCTCCGGCATTTGGTTTTGCTAGCCAGTTTACGCTGCCAACTGACCCATACTGCTTGCGTGTACTATCATTGTTTACATCTAATGTTGATAGCGGAATTGCAGCTTATGATTCACAGGCTATGTTTAAGATTGAAGGCCGAAAGGTTTTAACGGATGAAGGTGCTTGCCGGATTGTTTACATCGGCAGGATTACTGACACTGAGCAGTATGATTCATTGTTATCTTCTACGGTTGCTACAAAGTTGGCGGCTGAAACAGCATATGCCATCACAGGTAGCACCAGTGTATCACAGCAGATGTTTGCTATTTATCAAGAGCGATTGCGCGAGGCTCGTTCTATGGATGCGGCAGAGGGTGTTCCTGACAAGATTATTGCTGACGACTTTATCAACATAAGGTTCTAAGATGGCGCGAGTATCAACTATTGTAACCAACTTTAAGTCTGGTGAAATATCTCCGCGCCTTGAGGGACGGATTGATTTACAGAAATATAACGAAGCAGCACAGACATTAGATAACATGCTTGTGTTTCCGTCTGGTGGTGCAACCCGAAGACCCGGTACTTCTTTTGCTGGTAGAAGCAAAGATGGTGGCAAGGTTCGTTTACTTAACTTTGAGTTTAGTGATGAGCAAGCCTACGTCCTTGAGCTTGGGGCAAACTACATTCGGTTTTTCAAAGATGGCGGCATACTTACAGAAGCAACTAAAACTATTTCAGCCATAACAAAAGCAAACCCTGCTGTTGTGACAGCCACCTCGCACGGATTTTCAAACGGAGACAAAGTTTTTATCAGCGGTGTCGTTGGAATGACCGAAGTAAATAATCTTGAGTTTACTGTTGCAGGGGTTACAACCCATACATTTGAGCTTTCTGGAATAAATAGCAGTGCCTTTACAACTTATTCTTCAGCAGGAACGGCTGGTAAAATAGTAGAGGTTACAACAACTTACAGCGTGACTGACATATTTGACATCAACTATGCTCAGTCGGCAGACGTTCTTTACTTGGCGCATAAGGACCATGAGCCAGCCAAGCTGACGCGAACGACAACTACTAGCTTTACGTTAGCAGATATAGATTTTGTTGATGGACCTTACCTTGATGAAAATATTACCACCACAACAATTACATCAAATGCAAATACTGGCACTGTAACACTGACAGCTTCTGCTGATTTATTTGTTGCTGGTCATGTTGGTTCGTTGTTTCAGTTTAGGGAAAGGGTAGAGGTGGGGCATGAGGCCTGGGCTGCAAGTACCAGCTATGCCCAAAATGATTTAGTTCATCATGGCGGCAATCTTTACAAGAAGACAGATTCCGGTAGTGACAGTAGCGGAACGCAACCTCCTGTTCATTTAGACGGCACTGAAACCTATGGAATTATCGATTGGCAGTATCAGCATAGCGGCACTGGGTTTGTAAAAATTACGGCTGTAACAAATGCAACTACTGCGACTGCTGTTGTGCAAACGCATAACTTTCTTGTTTTGCCAGCGGTTGCAACGGCTGGAACAACTCAATGGTCAGAAGGTGCATTTAATATAAAGAATGGGTTTCCAAGAGCGGTAGGTTTTTACGAGCAAAGGTTATACTTTGCTGGGACAACTGCCCAGCCACAAAGTGTTTTTGGCTCTGTATCTGCTGACTTTGAAAATCACACATCTGGCACAGAAGATGACGCGGCTATAAATATTACTATTGCTTCCGATAAGGTCAATGTTATCAAGCACTTATTGCCAGCACGGTTCTTACAGATACTTACGTCTAGCTCAGAATTTACATTATCTGGCGGTGCTGGAACGCAGCCAGTAACTCCGACAAATGTAAATGTGCTTAGAGAAACAACATTTGGTTCATCGAATGTAAGACCGCTTCGGGCTGGTAACTCAACCATTCTTATTCAGAAGGGGCAGGAAAAAGTAAAAGAGATTACCTTTGACTTAGATACTGACGGACTGCTTGGTATTGATTTAACGATTCTTGCAGACCATATTCCGCGTGGTGGGTTGACGGATATGGTATGGCAGCAAGAGCCTGAGTTGATTCTTTGGTTTGTTCACACTGACGGCAGACTTATTGGCCTGACATATGACCGAGCAAATGCGGCAATAGGATGGCATACACATTCGGTGGGTGGCTCTGGCATTGTGGAAAGCATAACAGCTATTCCATCAGGTGCTGAAGACCAAGTGTATGTTTCTGTAAAGCGTACTATTAATGGCTCAACTGTAAGACATATTGAGTTCTTAAAGTCATTGCAATTTGATGGCGAAATTACTGATGCGTTTTTTGTTGATTCAGGTTTAACTTATAGTGGTTCGGCAACTTCTACTATAACTAGCTTAAATCATTTAGAGGGGGAAACAGTTTCCATACTAGCAGACGGCTCTGCTCACGCTGACAAGACAGTATCTGGAGGTTCAATTACATTAGATAGAAGTGCAAGTAAAGTGCATGTAGGTTACTCATATACATCAACGATTGAAACGCTAAGACTTGAAGGCGGTGCAAATGATGGTGTGTCTCAGGGTAAGATAAAGCGGATACATGGCGTAACTGTTCGTTTCCTTGAATCTGTTGGCGCAGAGGTTGGGCCAGACACTAGCAACTTAGACCGCATTCCGTTCCGCGATTCAAGCATGGCTATGGATACGGCTGTTCCAATCTTTTCGGGCGACAAAGAAATATCTTTCCCATCGGGCTATGACAATGATGCTCGTATTTTTGTAAGACAGACACAACCTTTACCAATGACAGTTACTGCAATCATGCGGAGGTCTAACACATTCGATGCTTGATTTGGTTAAGTTTGATACAAAGCATATAATGGATATTAATACAGCGTTTGAGTTTTCTGCATTAGCTAGACAAGCGTTTGAAAACAAGGCAGAGGTTTATGGTTACACTCTGTTAGATGATGAAGAGATAATTGTTTGTGGTGGAGTTCACATGATGTGGACTGGAGTAGGTGAAGGTTGGTTAGTTATGTCAAAGGAAGCGTATGAAAAGCCTATTACTGTTGCGAGATATACACAGAGGCTATTTGATACTATAATGGGCGACAATGCTATGTGGCGTGTTCAAGCAAGCGTACATACAAATGACGAACAGTCTGTCAGATTTGCAGAGTGGCTAGGATTTGAGATTGAGGGTGTTATGAAAAAGTTTGGTCCTGATGGTACGAACTATTTTAGAATGGCGAGGGTTATGTAATGGACGCAACAGTTATTGCGGCTGGTGCATCAGCAGCTAGCGGATTCTTAGGATTCAAGGGCAACCAAGCGGCTGCAAAGGCTGCGCGGCAAACGGCTGAGTACAATGCCAAGGTTCGTGAGAATGAGGCTGTGCTTGTTGCTCGTCAAAAGGTTGAGGAGGAGTCTAATCTCCGCAAACAATCTAAGCGTTTAGTTTCAGCACAGCGTGTAGCGACTGCTGCTTCTGGGATTGCTATGGCTGGTAGCCCATTACAGGCTTTGGCTGACACATACTTTAACACGGAAATGGATGCGCTTAAAATACAATACTCAGCAGACGTTGCGGCTACTGCTGCTGATGCTGAAGCAACTCTCGCCAGAGCCGAAGGAAGAGCTAGGGCTGCTTCGTTTAGAACTCAATCATATCAATCTTTGCTTTCTGGCGGTGAAAAAGCAGCCACATTAATGTTGACGTAGGATAAATCATGCCAAAGATACCATTATACAATCAGGGAATGGGGTCAGCAGTATCGCTGGAGGCTCAACGCTTATCGCCCAGAGTAGATGTTGGTGCGTTTACTGCACCGGGACGCGCTTTAGCTGGACTAGCAGAACAGACAGGTGACATTGCTTTTCGTTTTGGGCAAGCGGAAAAGAAAGCCGAGACTGACAGAGTATATAATGAGAAGCTACTTGAGTATACGGAGAAGGCAGACCAGTTTATTGCAAACCCTGGGGTTAGAACTATTGAAGGATTTAACTTTAGGGCTAGGGAGTTTCAGCAAGGTTTAGACCAAGACATTGATGGGTTGGCTGGATTAACGCCCTCACAGCGGCAGAATATTAAACTGAACTTGAACGGTAAGATGCAGCAAAGGTTTAGCGTTGGTCGTGCTTCTGTGTTTACAAAACAGCAAGCCGAGCGTACAGACGTTATGAATAAGTCATTGGATATGCACATATCTCAATATGCTCAAGCTGAAGACCCAGATATGAAACTTATAATTGATGGGGATATAAAATACTTACTTGATACTGCAAACGAGCAGGGATTAAACATTAAATATGACAGAAACTCATTACAGTATGAAGTGTATAAAAAAGAAGCCTTGTTAATGGTAGAAGATGAGTCAATGACTTTAGATGAACTCCAAGAAAAACAAAGAGAGGCAAGCACAACTTCAGGTCAGTACAAAGAGCTTACAGCCTCCCAAGGGGTTCAGCTATCAAACATATTTAACGAACGTATCAACTTCCTTGAGAATGGCAGGATTGCAGAACTGAATAGTGAGGCTGATAACGCTGTTATCCTTGCGTCAGAAACAGGTGAAGTTACTGAGCAAACAACACAGATAGGCGATGAATACAGAGCCTTGGGGCGGCCTGACTTAGCGGAAACATTTGAAGAGAATATGGCGGTAAGCATTCAGGTTAATGAAAGATTTGAGCCGTTAAGGATAACCAGTTCTGCTAATGTTGACAAAGTTTTAAGACAGGCTCGAACTGATTACGAAAACAACCCAACGACACAAACGGCTAGAGTCTATCAAGGGCTTGCAAAAAAAGTGCAAAGTATGCGTGAGGCTATTGCGGCTGACCCTGTTGCTTACTTAGAGGCTGTCGAAAATAGGGAGCTTACTGTAGCCGAGCGTGTTGAGAAGCAAAAAATGTTGGGTATTGATGAGGCGCGAATATCACCATTTTCCAAAGCCGAATTTGCAAATGTTAAGGCGCAAGCAGATGGGGCAGATGGCGCGGAGTCAGTTCAGATATACAATCAGTTTCTGGACCAGTTCCGAAATACTCCTTACGAACAAATGGCTGTTCGCACAATGATGGCTAATGGTATGACATATGCGGAAAATATCGCCTTGTTTTCTACCGACATTGCTGCAAGCACAGACCTTGTGAATGCACAAAAGATAGACCAGAAGGAGCTAGATACAGCAATCAAAAACACTGGCGTTGAAAAGTCTGCGATATTTGGTGCTGTTCAAGAAGAGTTAGGGTCTTGGTCGAGAAGCGTTATAGGCGGGATTACTGATGGCTACATATCAAGGACTGGTGGTGCTGGTAGAAGCGACTCTGTGTTTGAGGTGCAGAATGCTGTTTTCAAGCTAGCTCAAGTTTATGTGTCTAGAGGTGCAAGTCCGGAAGATGCAGCGAAAAATGCCGCCAACATTATCACAAACTCATACGACTTCCGTGAGACTGAAAACGGTGGTCAAATACGAATACCTCGCATTTATGATTTTCGGTCTTCTGAGATAGCCAACTATTTAGATAATCGCTTAGATGATATGAGCTATCTAAGGGGAACAATTAACACTGATGGCATGAATGAAGTTGAGGCTAATCAATATATAAATGAAGTGTCGTCTATGGGGGTTTGGGTAACTAGCTCAGATGATACTGGCGTTTATCTTGTTGATAAATTAGGCACAAAAGTAATGAAGAATGTTCCTGTTGACGGAGTTATGACACTGTTGCCAATCGAAGTTAAGTATGGCGAGGTTGTTGATATGATAGACATTGGTGCAAGATTGCCTGAAACGACTGAAGCAGAGCAAGCACCTATTGGTCAGGCTCTCGTTAAAAACATTTTGGGAACACCTACTCCAGTATATAGCCCCACAGCACCCCAGCCTGAGATTAGTGAGGAATAATGGTTAACATTTATATTCCTGACCAAGTTGACGAGCCGGGTCTAAGAGAAAATTATTTTGATTATACTACGGCTGGCACACTTGATGTCTTAGCTAAAACCTTTGACGAAACCTTATACTATAATCCGCTATCATCTATTGGGCGGATGAATGAGTATTACTGGGCAAAGGACAGTGGCAAAAAGCTAACGCAGGAAGAGTATCAAAACAGTAAGTTCTATAGAGAAGGTATCGAAGTTGGGGAAGATGGGATTTATACTGGGGCGGCTTCATTATTAGCGGAACGGCACGATGACCGACAATCAAGGCAAATCGTTCTAAACCGTTCTAAGGGAGGCTTTGCTGTTGGCGCGGCTCAGTTTGGTGTTGGAATTGTTGGTAGTATGCTTGACCCTATAAACATAGGGGCATCCTTTGTGCCTGTTGTTCGTGGAGCGCAGTTTGCCAGCCTTTCACAAAAATATGGCAAAACAGGAGCAAGGATATTAACTGGTGCTGCTGAAGGTGCTGTCGGTGGATTGGCTGTAGAACCATTAGCTTTGAGTGCTGCCTATCTTGAGCAGGATAAGGACTATACGTTATATGACTCATTTTTAAATGTAACTATTGGGGCTGCTTTAGGCACTGGTCTTCATGTAATTGGAGGGAAATGGTCTGACCTTCTTGAGCAAACTCGCCCAGACACCAGAGAGGTTTTGACTAGAACATCCGTAGCCCAACTTATTGACGACAGACCTGTTGATGTAGAGCCTGTTGCTCAAGCTGACAGAACACTGAGAAACGCAGGGTCAAAGGCGGCAGAAATAAGCCCAGATACAGTAGGTCAACCAATGCAGGGCAAGGGTAAATCTTTAGAGGAGATACAAGGGGTAAAGCTGCCGAAGCAACTAAGCCAACTAAAAAACAAGCCTAAAACCTTGACTGATTGGATAAAGGAGCGAGGTGGCATAAACTCTTCTGATGAACGTGTTGCAGAAATTGCTGCTATCATAGAGGGTAAAGACCCCAGTCTTATTAAGGCCAGCGGTAAAGATTTGGATGAACTAGCTGCCGAAGCGCAAGATGCTGGGTATATAGATATTCCGGGCGATAGCTACACAAACAGAGCAACGGCAAAAAATCTTACAGAGGCTATAGAAGCTGACATTGCTTCCAACGGTAGAGTTTTTAGTAAACTGGATGATGCCGCTGTTAAGTTTGATGAGGCGCAAGCCTTGTATGAGGAGGCTGTTGGCTACGGCATTGACCCAGAAGGCATGACGGCTAAACAGTTTGACAATGCTATAAAGAAAGCTAGATTGCAAAATAAACAATCAAAACAAACGGTTCAAAAGCAAAAGGATGGCTTGACCGAGGAGGAGTTTTATCGCTTCAGGGAAAGAAATTATGAGTCAATGAACGAGTCTGTTGTTGTGGATGAATACAGGGGTCGGGCTGACGAGATTGAGGAAGATGTTGTGGCATTTGATGAGAAAGATGAATTAGCTGTGCTTGCAAAGGAAAACGAAGATTTACAAGCAGATTTGGAAAGGCTTGAGTCAGAGGGGCTTGTCCCGAAAGACCTATCCGATGATGTTAAGGCGGCTGATGATTTAATTAATAAGGCCGACCAATCATATGATGCAGCAACTCGCGCTGGTGCTAATTGCGTACTGAGGAGCTTATAATGTCTATTAAGAAATGTATCAATGAAATACAAAGGGCGGCAAAGAGTTCCGGTGTTGAGTTGCTCGAAGATGAAATCCTAGACATACTAGATATACTTGAACGCAGGGTTAAAAGACGCAAGGCTGCTGGCACGAACAAGTCAGAGTCTGACATTGTTGTTGAGGAGGCTGCTGATATAACAAGGCAAGCCAAAATCAACGCTGCTATTCAAAAAAGAAATAGGCTAATTAACGCAAAGCGTTACGCCACTGTGAAGCAACGGCTGAATGCAGAGCCAGCTAATCGTGGCAAAATACTTAGCGAGATTATGGTTGGTTCTTTACGGCATACAGAAGCTGGGCGATTGAGTATTGACGCTAGAGGTCACTCTATAATGACAGACAGCGTTGGCCTGTTGTTGAACGAACTAGAAAAGCAAGACTTAACAAAACTTTTTTCAAGTGGTCAGTTTGATGAACTTATTTACAGGGAACTGTTTGACGGTCTTGGAACAAGTGGCAGCAAGGAAGCCGAAAAAATAGCCGCTGCAATCCAAAGGGTGCAAAAAGGTCTGCTTAGAAGAAAGAACAGGTCTGGAGCAAATATTCGAGAACTAAGAAATTATGTTGTGCGCCAAAGCCATGACCCTATCTTGTTGAGAGATGCTGGGTTTGAGCAGTGGAGAAATGATATTACGCCCTTGCTTGACCTTGAGGCTACATTTAAGAATGTTGAACCCGGCAAAACTGACGAAGAGTTTTTACGAAGCGCATATGATGGGTTAGTTACAGGTATTCACCAGAAGACTGAGGCCGTTTATGGGCATGATGGTAAAGTTGACCCATTAACTGCTTTCAAAGGACCTTCCAACCTAGCTAAGAAGTTAAGTTCTGAGCGTGTCTTGCACTTTAAGGACGGCAAGTCTTCTCATCAGTATTCCAAAAAATACTCAAGAATGAGGCTTTCTGAGGCTGTTCTAAATGGTATCACACATGACGCGCAATCTATTGCGTTGATGGAAACCTTTGGTAGTAACCCTCGCGCTATGTTTGATAGATTGATGAGAGAGATTAGGGAGGAAGCCCCTGATGTAGCAGCACTTGATAAAATCAATAAGCGTAGATTAGAAAATCAATTTGCAGAACTTGATGGCACAACAAGGGCTAGGGGTGCTGGCAAGCCTATATTTATGGGTGTTGATTTTGCTGGTATATCTGCTGCTTGGCGCATGATTCAAAACATGGCAAAACTTGGCTTTGCAACAGTCTCTTCAATATCTGACATTGCAACCAAAGCAGCGTTTATCTCGCAGACTACTGGCAGGGGTGTATTTAGTTCATACGCCAAAGCCTTCAGTGATATCTTCGCTGGCTTCAATGCAAAGCAACAAAAGGATTTAGCTTACCTATTAAATGTTGGGACGGAAAACTTTATTGGGGACGTTCACGCTAGATTTGGCGCAAACGATAGCGGCCCCGGCATGATAGCTAAAGCTCATCAGTTCTTTTTTAAGCTAAATGGCATGCAATGGTGGAACGACAGCCAAAAGACTGGGCTTGCTAGAATGATGGCGGCTGACCTAGCCATGAATAAAAGCAAAAAGTTTTCTGGGTTACATCAAGATGTACAAAACAATCTGGCGTTGTACGGTATTGGTGAGCCTGAGTGGGACTTGATTAGAACTGTAAACATGAAAGCGGCTGATGGTCGTGATTATCTTGTTCCATCGGCAGTTAATGATTTAACTCCAGAACAAATTGACCCACTTATTCGTGAAAGAACAGGTCGGTTAGAGATATCAGATTCTGCTCGTGAAGAGTTTGTGGATAACCTACGAACCAAGATAGCTACATATTATACAGATGCCGCTGACACGGCTATACCAACTCCGGGCGCAAGAGAGCGTGCGATTATGAATCAAGGCACATCAAGAGGTACTGTTCTTGGTGAAGCTATTAGAGCATTGATGCAGTTAAAGGGTTTCCCGATTACTTATCTTACAAAGGGGATGGCTAGACAGTATTATGGGGCTAAAGCTGGTGGGCGGTCTGGCGCAATGGCTATTACGCAAATGGTTACAGGCACAACAATCATGGGATATTTAGCCATGTCCATGAAAGACATTCTCAAGGGCAGAGAGCCAAGAGATGTATTTAGCAAGGATACTGTCCTAAACACAGATACATTAAAGTCTTCGTTTTTGCAGGGCGGTGGGGCTGGCATTCTTGGCGATTATATGTTTGGTGAATTTAATAGATATGGTCAAGGATTTACGCAAACTCTTGCTGGTCCTACATTTGGCAGTATTGACGATGTGTTTAAAATCTTTGCTAAGTTTAGGGATGGCGATGAGGTTGCGGCAGATGCGGTTAGGTTTGGCATACGAAATACACCATATATTAACTTGTTTTACACTAAAACCGCTATGGATTACCTTGTGCTATACGGACTAACAGAGAAGATGAACCCGGGTTATTTAAAACGCATGGAAAGGCGAATAGAAAAAGAGCAGGGGCAAGAGTTTTACTTTCCACCAAGTCGGTATGCGGTAGAATTTTAGTAAGGCTAGTAAAGTGCCTTTATTTTAGGTATAAAGGATTAGGAGCAAGATATGACAGTTAGTAGCACAACCAAACGAAATAGTTATTCAGGCAATGGTTCAACCACTGTCTTTGCTTACTCGTTCAAAATCTTTGACGATGATGACATCACCGTTATCCTAAGAACAGATTCAACAGGCAGCGAGTCTGTCCAAACAAAGACTACGCATTACAGCGTTTCTGGCGTTGGCAGTGCTAGTGGCGGTAACATAACATTTGGCTCTGCCCCTGCTAGTGGTATTACTGTGGTGCTTCTGCGTGAAACAGCGCAGACTCAAGCAACTGACTACACTCCTAATGACCCATTCCCAGCGGCTAGCCATGAAGATGCGCTGGATAAGATTACGCTTATGGTGCAAGACCAGCAAGATGAGTTAGACCGTTCCCTAAAGCTATCTCGCACTAACACAATGACATCAACAGAGTTTACCGTTGGCGCATCTACTAGAGCTAATAAAATTCTAGCCTTTGATTCGTCAGGTGAGTTAGCGGTTACGCAAGAGATTGGCACATTTCAAGGCACTGATGCTACGATAACAACATCAAATTACAATCAGCGCGACATTGTCAAATCAACAACAACAGCACAACTAAACAACATTTACATTTGTGTTGCTGACTCTGTAGTTGGTGACACATTAACTGACACAGACCACTTTGCTTTATTGGTAGATGCTGTAAGCGCAGCCACATCAGCTACTGCTGCCGCTACAAGTGCCACTGCCTCTGCATCATCTGCTACAGCTAGTGCTTCAAGCGCGTCAACAGCTTCTGGTCACAAAGACACGGCAACAACGAAGGCTAGCGAGGCGGCAAGTTCGGCTACAGCGGCTGCAAGTTCAGCTACTGCTGCCGCATCATCAGCAACCGCTGCCGCTGCTGCGCTAGACAACTTTGATGACACTTATCTTGGTGCAAAGTCTAGCGACCCGACTGTGGATAATGATGGTGATGCGCTAAGTGCTGGTGACTTGTACTTTAATACAAGCAGTGATGAATTGAAATATTACACTGGCAGTGCTTGGGTTGCTATAAACTCTGGCATTGCAAGTTTAGCGGCAGATACCACGCCCCAACTTGGCGGCAACTTAGATGTTGTTACACATAGCATTGTGTCTACTAGCAATCGTAACATTAGCATTACGCCTAACGGTACAGGGAATGTTGCGCTTGGTAACTTTACGTTCAACGCTGACCAAACCGTTGGTGCTGGTCAAGACAACTTCTTGATGACTTATGACAATAGTGCTGGAACTATTGGTCTAGAGGCCGCCCCTGCTGGTGGTGCTGGCTTCTTCCAAGGCGACAATGGGAACACTGGTGACACAACTAACGGCAAGAAAGATATTTTCAGAGTGCATGAAGCACAGCTAGACACAAACACAACGATTGCGGCTGGTGAAAATGCTGGCTGTTTCTTTAGTCTAACCGTTGCAAGTGGCGTTACGTTAACACTCAATGGGAACTTGGTGATAGCATGAGTACATTAAAAGCAGATACAATCCAGAACACATCTGGCGGGGCAGTCACGCTGACTAAGCAACATGCGGCAAAGGCTTGGGTTTATTTTAGTACCAAGGATAACCCACCGAATGCAGACGGTAGTTTTGGAACATCTAGTTTAACAGACAATACTCAAGAGGTTGAAGTAAATCTAACTAATGCAATGTCTGATTTGTTCTTCTGTCCAGTGGCTGGCGGAGGTGGTGGTAACAATCCAGATACAAATCCAAGTAATAGGAATCTTGCAGTGTGTATTCAGTCAACCACTAAAGTAGATAGCGAGGGTTATTCTACAGCAAACAATCCGGTTGAACTCCAATGTCACATTGCTGTTTTAGGAGATTTAGCATGAGTACCATCCTAGTTGACAATCTCACAGGCAAGACCTCTGCTGGCTCTATTACGGTGACTAGCGAGGGCGGTGCGGCTACTCAGTCCTTGCAACAGGGGCTGGCGAAGGCTTGGGCTTTTATAGACCAGAAAACGGATAACGCTGTTGACAATTCTTTTGGTGTAACCAGTTTTTCCGATAGCGGAGAGGGTAATGGTAATGTTAATATTATAAATGCAATGACATCTTTAATACAGGTTTCGCAGTTAACAAGTTACCGCAGTGGTACTATGGACATTTCTGGTAATGCTGGCGCATCAATGACAAGCACTACTGCTGTCGCAATCATCACAAAAACATCTGCTGGGGCGGCTGATGATACTGAATACGGTATGACATTACACGGAGATTTAGCATAATGGCTGGTACAATTATAGCAGATACCCTGACCCACAGCACCGCAGGTTCGGTGACTACGGACTATGTTGTTAATGGTAGTGCGAAGGCTTGGGTTAATGGTACAGCTACAGCCTCTATAAATAATAGTTTTAATTGTTCATCTGGGACAGACCACGGAACAGGAGACTATTCAATAACCCTCACAAATGCTTTCTCTGCTGTTACTTATGCAATGTCAGCTATGGCAAGAACAACGACTGCTGGTTTTATTGTTACAAGAAACCCAGACAGGGATGAGGCTACCGTTTTAGCTATAGAAATAGATACTGACGCAAGTACACAATCAGATTCTGCATTTGAAATAAATGCACACGGAGATTTAGCCTAATGACAACGACACCTGATTTCAAAGGCACTCACCTATTTGACCGACTATGCTGGGCTAAAGAAAACCTAGACGGTGTGCAGTCTGACTATCGTGTGGTCTATGAGGACAGCATTGATGAGTGCGCCAAGATACTTGTGCCTGACCCGAACTGGTTGGCTTGCGCTTTACAGGGCGGCATCCTACCGCCAGTGTGGGTGTATTGGGAACTGGCAAAAGACGAGGCGCAACCGGATTTCAAGAAGCATACTCGCGGCTACCTGTTGCATGAGACGCAACCTATTGAAGCCCTAGACGAAAAGTCAGCGATTGAATATCTCATTATGAAGGACATCCCCCAGCACGTTTGGCAAAACTGGGATGAGGGCAACCGCCCGAAGATGGTAATCTGCAAGAAAGAGCAACTGCCATCTACAAGAACGTGGCGCAATGCGTGGCGTATATCTGATGAACTAGCCGCATAGGAGATACTAATGGCTGTAACAACTTACATTGTAGACAAGGACGGTAATCAGATTGACGCTTCAACTGCAACCGTTCCAGCAAATCGTGACTTTCGCGGAGCGTGGTCACTGTCAGGTGACGTAATTAGCGAAGACCTGACCAGGGCAAAAGAAATATTCAAGGACAAGGTGCGTGAAGTGCGTAAGCCTCTGCTCGAAGCAAAGGACGTAGAACTAATGAAGGCACTGGAAACAAGTGCTGACACATCTGCGATTGCCACTGCAAAACAATCTTTGCGTGATGCACCAGCCGCGTCTGCCATTGACAATGCAAGCAATATGACCGCATTGAAAGCGGCTTGGGATACAAACCTACTTGGCGATAGCCCCTACGCATAAGGATTGAGCAATGGTTATGGGCAGTTTGATTGATGTTCTTATTGGCGTAGTCATTGCTGGCATTGGGTTCTTTGTTAGTCAATTGGTTAATCGCGTTAACCGTCTTGAGGATAGAGTTAACGACACGAGAGAAAAGTTTGTTCACAAGGAAGAGCTTGAAAGCGTAATTGCTAGGTTCAGTGAGGCTTTACATCGGGTTGAAGACAAGATTGACAGGTTGATGGAGAAGAAGTGACCGAGTTCTTAGTTATCTTTGTGGCGATAACAAACGATTTTAGGTTTGTCATTACTCCCATTGATGCTTTGTCTTGTCCTTCCTATGAACAAGCAAGAGAATGGTTTATTAACGCATACCCAATAGAGCAAATTCAAAATTGGACGTACAAATGTTGGGATAGAGGCAGTAATGTGTGATGGGCGAGTGGATAGTAGCATTTTCTTTGGTGATGTATCAGGGTGCTGGCGATGTTAGAAGAGAGATACCTACAAATCTTATTTTTTATAGCGTTAGTGATTGCCAGTGGTATGCGAGGCAACTCGCTAGACAGTACGGAAATTACAAGTATGTGGATTTAGTTCCAGCTAAAGATAGGCTTACAACATACTGCCTACCAAAAGCTGTAGACCCTAGCAAGACAAAGGTGTTTTGATGTTAGCCGAATTAGCCGCCGCAAATGCCGCATTTGCTGTTATCAAACAAGCAGTGACGAACTCTGGTGATTTGGCTAGGGCTGGGACTGCTATTGCTAAGTTTGTTGGTGCTAAAGAAGATTTAGAAAAGAAGGTGGCTGGAAAAAGCAAGTCATCTGTTGGCGGCTCAGACCTACAAGCGTTTCTTGCATTAGAACAAGTCAAAGAAGCTGAGTATCAACTAAAACAAATAATGATATACACTGGTAGACCAAGGCTTTGGTCTGACTGGCAAGCGTTTCAAGCTAAGTGTCGCACAGATAGGCGTGAAGCACAGAAGAAAGCCAGAAGACGGAAGCAATTCATATTAGAAATGTTCGTAGGTGCAATAGCAGTATTCCTGATGGTCGGGATAGCTGGTACAGTTGCTTATTATTTAAGGAAGTGAAATGTCTTCACATGCAATACTTGAATGGAAAATTTTGCCGCGCATAATGATGTTAGTGATGACGATTATGTACATCCGTGTCATTGAGTGGGGGATTAGTTTGGAAGATTTAAGCACCCAACAAAGTGCCATGATAAGTGTAGTGTCTGGCGCAATGACAGGTGCTTTTGGTTTGTGGTTAGGCAATGAGGTGAAAAAATGATACAGGCATTAATTGGGCCAGTAACAGGCTTACTTGACAAGTTCATTGAAGACAAAGACCAGAAGGCGCAGTTAGCGCATGACATTGCAACAATGTCAGAGCGACACATGCAAGAACAGGCGATGGGTCAGCTTGAAATAAACAAGGCTGAAGCGCAACATCGTTCTATCTTTGTGGCTGGCTGGCGACCCTTTCTGGGCTGGTGTCTTTCTTTCGCAATGCTATGGCATTTTATGCTTGCTCCATTTATAATATTTGGTGCAGGGATGGCCGGGATGGAACTGCCTGAGTTGCCTGTTTTTGATATGGAGAGTTTGATGACTGTTCTCCTTGGCATGTTGGGGCTTGGTGGTCTTAGAACATTTGAAAAGGCAAAGGGATTAACAAAGTGAAAAAGAAAGCTAAATCCAGAGTCAATGAAGCTGGAAACTATACGAAGCCTACCATGCGTAAGCAGTTATTCAGCCGTATCAAGGCTGGGGGCAAGGGCGGCAAGCCCGGTCAATGGTCTGCTCGCAAAGCTCAGATGCTAGCCAAACAATACAAGGCCAAGGGTGGAGGTTATAAAAACTAATGCCATTAAAGAAATCACAAAAGAGCCTGAAGAAATGGACATCGCAGAAGTGGCGCACCAAATCAGGCAAGCCTAGCGCAAAGACAGGTGAGCGTTACTTACCTGAGAAAGCAATCAAGGCTTTGTCTCCGGCTGAGTATGCTGCCACAACTAGAGCTAAACGCAAGGCTACCAAGGCTGGCAAGCAAGTGTCTAAGCAGCCGAAGCGTATTGCAAAGAAGACAGCTAAGTACAGGAGATAGCTATGATGAAGAAGTCAACAAAAGCAAAGGTGCGGAAGGTTGCCTCTGGTTTGCGTAAGGCATCACGGTCACATGCAAAGCAAGCTAAGACTTTAACATCTCTTTTGAAGAAAGGTAAAAAGTAATGCCATATTCAAAGTATTCACCAAAGCAAAAGAAACTTGCCGCTGTTGCAGCACCACGCAAAAAGATTACTGCGGCTGACATGAAAGCCCTTAGAAAGAAGAAGAAAAAGAAATGAATATAGATAAGCTAAGAGAACAGCTAGCTGAAGATGAGGGGTGCAAGTTTGAGATATATCTTGACCATCTTGGCTATGAAACTTTTGGCATTGGTCATTTAGTCCGTGACTTTGACCCTGAATACGGTGAGCCAGTAGGAACACATGTTCCCGAAGAACGTGTCATTGATGCTTTTGAAGGCGATATTGACATAACTCTGGCTGACTGCCTACTGGTGTTCGATGACTTTGCTAGCTTTCCTGAAGAGGTGCAGTTAATATTGGCTAACATGATGTTCAATATGGGTATGCCAAGACTGTCTAAGTTCAAGAAAATGATTGCTGCGGTTGAGGCTGGGGACTACCAAGAAGCTGCCGCCCAGATGAAAGACTCAAGGTGGTATCATCAGGTAACTAACAGGGCTGAAAGGCTCATTAAAAGAATGAAGGATGTGAGGGATGGCTAAGACACCAGCTTGGCAACGCAAAGAGGGCAAGAACCCGAAGGGTGGGTTGAATGCTAAAGGCCGTGCATCTGCAAAGAAGCAGGGTATGAATCTCAAGCGTCCTGTTAAGAAGGGTGACAACCCTAGACGCGCAAGTTTTCTGGCTCGTATGGGCGGTATGAAAGGGCCAGAACGTAAGGACGGCAAACCTACTAGGTTGCTGTTGTCTCTCAGGGCGTGGGGGGCATCATCAAAAGCTGACGCTAAGAAAAAAGCAGCAGCTATTTCTAAACGCAACAAAGCGAAGAAAGGATAAAGTCATGCCAATGGGTAAGGGTACATACGGTTCAAAGGTGGGTCGCCCACCGAAGAAAGCAAAGATGATGGCAAAGCCAAGCATGAAAAAGCCAGCCAAGCCAATGAAGAAGAAATAAAAAATACCCAGCGGTGCTTTTGCAACCGCTGGGTTAGTGGCTTGCACCATATGCAAATGCAAGCTAGGGAGAAACTAGGCTGTTTCTAAGAAAGCTGCGTCTTCCTCACTTTGCATAACGCGCTCTCGCAAATCCTCATATATTTTACTGTAGTCTGTGTCTAGCTTAACGTCAACGCTATTCATAACTGTTGTGTGGTCACGGTTTATAAACCGCCCTATCATTGGATAGCTTGCTTCGGTAAACTCTCCTGCCAGCTTGCAGAATATATGCCGTTGTTGGGCTAGTCCGTATGTTCTTCGTTTCATTCTTAGTTGCTTGTATGTTATGCCGTAATGATGTTGCATGATGTGCATAATCTTTTCAAGCCTTGTGAATCTCTTAGTCATCGAGAGATAGAACGAATCCATCTGCTTGAGATGGTCTATCCTCTGACCGCATGTAGCGCACTTCATCAAAACAATTTCTCCTGTTGCTATAGCAAAGCACTTGCCTTGCACCGTTTACTACCCAACCACCTTCCATAACGTAATGCTTTTTTCCGCAATGTTCGCACGTTGTCTGTCTGGCTGGGGATGTTTTACTAACTTTCTTCCTTGCCATTTTTCCGCTGATACTCCTGAGACTTGGCTATAAGGTCTTGCGCCATCCACAGTTGTTGCTTAACAGTCTGATGGTGGAAGTAACTCTTGCCATCTATGGTGATGAGAAGCCCATCATCATAGACAGCAACAAGTATTTCGTGTGCAGCTTCCATCTTAGAACGGCACGTCATCGTCTAGGCTAAGACCACGGCTGGCACTGAGTGAGTCTGACAGCTTCTTCATGCCACCTTGCTTGAGGTCAGCACCTAAGTTATCAGTTCCCTGTTGTTGGATAGGGTCAGTGATAGATATGCCCAGTGAGCCATCGCTTTCCTCAAAGACAGACACGCGATACTGCTTGTCACCTCTGAGGATGATATCTCCTGGTGAGCCATCCTTGTATGGAGTGAACTTACTGTTACCCCACTTAGCTGCGCCCTTGTCATTCAAGAACACTTTGATGTTCATTACTCTTTGATAGTTAGTAGCCATGTTTATCTCCTCTATGAAAATTCGGCTAGTTTTTCTTGGAACTTGCCAAGAATCTGTTGTGCGGCATCCGCATCTCTGTCACGCAAGTCTTTGATGGCTGGCTTCATCTCAACGAAGTACTGCTCAACGGTTGCGCGTGTCTTCTTGTTTATAAGAGCATTGATGATTGTGTACATCAGGTCTTTGTCAGCACCGCTGTATCGTTCAGGTTGGGATTCCTGAACAGGCGGTGGCGCGTCCGATGAGGGAGGAGTTACATCAGTGCTGCCAACCGCCTGACTGCTCAGGTTCTGTGACTTACGCCCGACAGCTTCCATCTCATTAGCACTGGCATATTCACCGCCAGACAGACCGATAGACGCTAAGGCACGGCCTACGGCTGATGTCTCACAGTTCTCAAGGGCAGATGTTTTGTTGACATGCCCTTCACCGCGTATCTCTTCAGCCATACCAGAACCAATAACGATTCCGTTTTGATTAGTAATTATAGCTTTAACTACCACCCTGTGTCCATCATCAACAAGGACTTGGGTATCAACGCCAAGCTCTAGGCCAAAGACTGTGCGGAATGCTTCCATACGGTGAACGACTTGTGTGTATTTCTTGCCGCCACGCTGGGTTATTCCGTGTTTGTTATGGAACTCATTAACAAGCCCCATTGCATCCATAATATTAGCTGTCATATTCTGTGTCCTCCAACTTATCCATATAGTTACTCATCATACGCATGGCAAAGAACAGTGTCTCTGATAGTTCTTCCATGCGCTTCTCCAGCTTCTTGATACGCTCTTGTGTGATGTCAATCATCTGAGCGTGTTCTTGTTCAGTCTCAGTCATTGGTTTGCTCCCTCTTCATTTGCTCATAAATCATTTGCACATTTGCAGAGTATTGCTTAACAAATGCGCTAGTAACTTTATTTCGCTTACCACCAGCGGCAAGTTTAATTCTTGCCATAACTTGACAAGCCAAAGACATTTTCAGGATTTCATCTGCATCCATGTTTGCAAAGTCAGTGTCGCATACATCCCAAAAGCCTTGGCTTGCCCAACTAGACAACAACTCAAATTCTTCTTTAGTCATTTCTAGTTTTATCATCTTTACCCCCCTTAAATAGCTGGTTCACATTATTGTTTTTAAGGTTGCATCTTCTGTCTTGTCGGCTGGGTGAGCGAGGCGATATCGTTGGAACTGCCATCGTTCTTCTTAGCTTTTCTTTCATTTCATTAAAAGACACGACTGGGTTAAAGCCAGTCATATTAACAGCCTGACCTCTAACAACCGTTCCGTTGTCAAGGCATTTAGGACAAGCATCAGAAAAATTTTCTTTGCTATTAAGTGCCTTAACAATAGCTATTCTACTCCAGCCACATTTCCATGTGTGTTCACACGCCTCACAAATATGTTCAATAACTATACTCATCACACTCTCCACGCCTGTTTAGCTATATTAAGTATTTCCTGTCCGTGCCTTGCCCCAATCTGACCATAATCAGGGGCAACCATACTAAACAACGTCTTCCAATTACCGTATGACGCTTTCATCAGGTTCTGTATGACCAACCAACGCCCTACAATCGTCCTGTAAGCCTCCTCCAGAGCCTCTGGCCTTAGTGCTGGGCAATTCTCGCCTGTCGCTATGTTGTAGCCGTCAGAGGTTACGAAAAGCAGTGCTGGTTTTAAGCCAGTGGCCTTCCAGTACACCGCCTGTTGCATAACCTGTTGCTCTGTTGGGGTTGTCTTTGGCTTTGGTACTCGCCATGTCCGCGTGCCATCCTTTCTGGGTGGGTTACGAACAGGCAGGGAACACTTCAAGTCAATCTGTTTCTCATCATCAGCGTAATCCAAGAACAGCGTCACTGGCACATCAATGTGTTCTTCCCAGTAGAAGCGTTGGTATTCGCCTTCGATGGGAGCATCACCAAAGAATTGCTTTAGCCCCTCAACAGCATGTAGTGACATGGCTTCGACATGCTCGATGAACTCTGCCTTTTCTTCAGCGTCCTTGCCATCATCCCAGTCTTTTGGCTGGTACTGCATAAACTCAGTCCGGCCTTTGGTGATAGCATCTGACATTGGAATGCCTTGTTGCTGACCCATAATAGGACTGTAATCATGCAAGCCCAGATGAAGGTCAGCCACCATCTGCACAATCTGACCAGCTTTAGGTCTGGACGAAAACGGAAAGCCCATCTGGTATTCTTTTCTAAGATACATTTTTAGAATGTGTTCATCGATGGTCTGAGTGCCACCGGAGGCAGAGACATGAATCCTGCCAAACTCTTTTGAATAATCGGGTACTTCGTATTCCATGATTCCTCCTCGCTATGCGTTTCAATGCCATACAAGTATCATCTGTTTGCCAAGCTGTCAATAGTGTGTTATAAAATAAATATGTTTTTATCTGATTATCTTAAAATGGAGCGGCTGAGTCAGAAGGACTTTGCTACACGTTGTAACATATCAGCAGGGGCTATCTGTCGGCTGCTGAAGGGTCAAAGATATCCATCGCCTGAGACAGTGCATACCATCTTGCTTGTAACTGATGGGCATGTTCGGGCTGAGGATTGGTTTAGACAAGCGATTGGAGAAGGGAATGAAAGAGTGTCTTGAATGCGGAGGTAGCGGTGAAGTCGAAGTCGATTACGCTGTCAGAGACTTTGTTCATGGTGGCTACATTAAAACGGAGGTTGAGACTTGTCGAGATTGTGACGGGTCAGGAGAAGTTGAGGACTGGGAAGATGAAGAAGAACATGACGATTAGGCTAGCCCTGATTGAAGACCCAGTGCCGGATGGTTGGCATCGTGTTTTGCTTGGTGGTTGGTATGCTGAAATGGGTCGGTGTCTGTGGGTGAAGGATGACTAACGGGCGCAACAAAGGGGCTAGCTGGGAAAGAACAGTTGCCTCAATGGTAAAAGAAAGCCTTGGCGCTGATGTTAAGAGAGACCTTGAGCAATATAGGTCGGGCGACAGGGGCGACTTGGTAGGGCTTGATGGGTTTGTCATTGAATGCAAGCGTTACAAGATGGCTAACGGTGGTCATCATCATCAGGATTGGTGGCATCAGGTAGTCAAGGCGGCTGACTCTCAGGGTTGCCATCCTGCTTTAGTCTATAAGTATGACCGGGCAGAGCCAAAGGTTGTTGTCCGGCTTTCGTTTCTCAACTCAGATTTCGAAGGCAAAGAAGATACTGTAACGATTAGCTTTGACACATGGTGCATGTTGGTCAGAGAGTTTTGGGCTAGTAATGTACAAGCATAACCCCGAAAAAATAGCCGCGATGTTTGCCATCCCAAAGATACCTGAGCCACCGAAACACCGCAAAACTCATACAAAGGTCAGTAAGACTGCCTTTCATAAATGGCTTCCAGCAAGGCCAGTTGACAAGCCTTGAAAAATATGTTATCCCCTGCGGTGTTTGACGCATTGCTTAGCAGTATAGCCTAGCAGTACTGCTAAGTTTAGCCGCATTACTAAGCAGTATTGCTTAGCAGAATAGAAGCTCTCCTATATATATAAAAAAGAAGCAAGGCTAAGTGCATAGCCTTGCTTCATTGCTTAGCAGTACTGCTCTGTGGCTATGCTAGATTTTGCTTTGGATAGGGAAGTGTTGGGTATCTTAGGCTTTCTAGCAAAACTTTCTTTTCTCTTTTTGAGCCAGTAAACATAACATATCTATGCTTTGCGCTTCTGTTTACCCTGTTAGTTTTATCACCAGAATGATGCCTAGAGTGTTTACCATCCTTTGCAGCCATATCTGTTCTTGGCTTGGTTGTCCCAGTAAATAAGAAGTTACAGGCTTGATATACATACCCTAAGTGACCTTGATTTGTGTCAGCATATGATACAATTATTCTTGGTTTTGGAAGCATTTTTATTGCAGCTGACACAAGCATCGATGCTTCGTTTTTCAGATTGTTTTTAAGGCAAAGTCTGTTTAATTCAAGCACACTTTTGCGAAACTCATCACCACATATGCCCCTACACAAAAAGGGTGATGCTGGCATCCCAAAGGTTACTACACCTTTTAATTCCCCATACAAAAACAATCCAAAGGCAAACATTACATTAGGCATCCTTTTGGCATAATGGATTCCTAGGATGTAAGGTTTTGTTTCCTCATAGCTAATTTGCATTATGCTATATTTATTCATAATCATCCTCCGTTGGTAAGAGGGTGGCATAACCACCCCCTTTCTGCCACTATTTCTCCTCCAGTTCCAGAGCAGACAAAGCCATCTCCACGGTGCGTGGTATGTCCGTTGCTCCTGTTTCATAATTGCGGATAGTCCTTTCTGTGATACAGAACCTATCTGCTAGCTGTTTCTGTGTGAGGTTCATGAACTCACGCTTGCTTCTCAGTTCTTGTGGACTCATTTATCTGCCTCCCAAGCATCATCTGATTGGGTCTGTGACAGCTCATCCGTCTTCTTTGCCCAGTGTGGTTCGCTAGCTTCCAGTATGTCAGCTATGCTGTAGCAGTACAGCCTATCACCATGAATGGATATGATGTTAGTCACTATCTTTCTGGCTTCGTCATAGGTATCTGCTAGCTGATAGTGGTCTTCATAGACAACCTTTGCATCCGATGGGTAGGCTAGCGTATGGTTTACTATAAGCATGTCTATTTCTCCTCAATGTCAAAATGATTTTGAAATGCCCAGAACGCCTGTTGCATCTTGCGTGGTGTCTCTGGATTGTACACGTCAAATGATTCTGTCCACTCATTAACAAAGTCTGTTATGACTTCCTTTGCAAGAATGATTGCCTTCTGCTGGTCTTCAGACAGCATGTTAAATGCTTCCTGTTCTCTCATGTTTCGAGCCTCCCTTTCTCTTTGCCAGTATGCCTCGCGTTCATCTTGGTTCATGTTTTCATAGTGTTTTGGTCTGCCTCTAGTCATAGCTATCCTCCGATTTGAACTAAAGTGATATAGACTAGCGCGATGATTGCGCTAGCGATGAATAGCCCAGACAGAATTTCGATGATGATTTCTGTTCTGCTTCTGGGCTTATATAATGGCCTCGTGTGAAGCCAGTTATATATCCGGTCATTTCTCATTGGTCTGTTTCCTTTACGTTTAGAACTTCAATGTCACCCAGTGAGTAGCCACTGGAATAAAGGCTAGTCTGCCGCGCTCTGATGCGATTTTCCGCAAGCTCCGCTGCCTCTTCGGGTGACTCTGCCCGAACACGCATCTCTTTATAGAAATCCACATACATAGCCACCGTGTAGCTTTCTCTTAGGTACTTGTTTGATTTGGATATTGTGTTGATTGGTGTAGTCATTCCATTTCCTCCATAACTTTATTGATTGATATTAGCGATAGGCCAGTCAATGCCATGCCTATCAATGCCAGCATGCCACCGATAGCAAGCCATGCCAGACTTGGTGCTGATGCTATGCCTATTCCTGACATGAGCAGGATAGCACCAGTGATGAATGATAGTAGTCGTGTTATGATAATCATTATAATCCCCCTATGCGTGCGCTGTATGTAATACCAGCTTGCGCTTGCCTGTTAGCTTCTTAGCTATATCAAAGGCGGCCTCTCTTTGTTTGGTGTCGCCCATGCCGCCCCAGTGTTCGCCCATGCTAACACCAGATGAAATAATAGCATCTTCCATTGCCGCGCTTTCTTTGCAACAGCCATATCCGCCAGCCTTGCCATAGCCTGAGCCGTAAGAATCACGGCCTGATAGCCACGCAATACAATGGATAGTTTGGCCTGTATTATAGAAGCGGAAACGGCACGGTGCGCCATTGTTACCGTCAATGATGGCTATCTCTTTATAAAAGCCATGTTGTATCTTGTCGCGCTTATGGCCTATGTTGTCATAGCTGTTTAGGTTTTTAATGTGGATATTCATTTTGTATTCCCCTTTATGGTTAATGTTCTGATAAGTTTGGCCTCATCAGCAGTGTATTGAACACTGGACAGGCAAGCTTGGCCTTGCCCGTTTCGGCCTGTTATACTTTTATCGTTTCATATGTTGCGGCGAATGTATCTTTAGATGGATACTTTTCATAATGCTTATGTTTCTGGAATAAATGATAATCACCGTTATAATCTTGTGTTATCACTTCACTTGACCAAGGCCGCGCCAGATTGTTAGCTGTCATTAGCGTTTCGTGTAATCCATCGTAAAGGCCAATGAAGCATCCGTTAGTATGATGGCCTATGATTTGTGGTGGTGATGCTGAATGATACCAGATTGTCAGTTTTGTTTTGCTCATGATAGTTTCCCCTATTTGCTAATTGCACCGATAAACATTGAATTAACATCATTGGCATTGTTCATGTTAATTGCCTGGATTCTTACATCGCGGATATTGTGAAACTTGCCAAGATTTACAGCTTGTTTGATACTCTCGATTATTTCCAAAGCTTCTGCTTTACTGGAAATAAACTCGCCTTGTTTGTTTTTAGTAGCAAGTAATGATTCACTTGAATCATCGCCATAGATTCCCCAGATTGCATATTCGTATCTTTCCATTGTTTATTCCCCCGCGTTTGTAAGAAA